>OCZT010001980.1_pt1 | contig 21232 bp, 19 predicted proteins | sample 1539031 | NCBI WGS metagenome assembly OCZT01 (sample SAMEA3539308, study PRJEB22396) | soil metagenome | biome: tundra; feature: field; material: soil | place: USA | collected 2010-05 | depth 0.15 m | reverse complement strand
ACAACCGGACCCTTGGCGAGCGCCTCGCGCAGCGACACCTGCCCGCCTTGCACAGTCGGCAGAGTGAAATCTGGAGCGAGTACACCCGCGTTTAATGCAGCCATCGATTAGACCTCCGAGAATTGCAGCCAGGAATTGGCGTCGCGGCGTGAAGCCGTCTTTGCGAAATACGTCGGTGCTAAACAGGCGGTGTGGAAGCTCTGCCGTCCCTACGGGACTCGATTTTATTCTCCACTTTACCCAGCGCTTCCGCGCTGGGCTAAGCTCTTTCGCCCCTGCGGGGCTCGATTTTGCTCAGCGCCGCCCTACCCGTACTCGCGCCGGACTATACCAATTCGAAAACTGACTAAGGGTTTAGATTCACTTGCCCTCGCGCCGGACTCAGGCGGGCAAGCGGCGAAGGATTTTGCGGGCAAGGCCAGTCAGCGGCAAGCGTTCCCACTGGCGTCGCGCAAACCACCGAGCATCGACTTCCAAGCTGTGAAACTTCCCCGGCGGGACCGCGAACACAGACACGTCATAGTCGGTATCCGTGATGGAATGCCGCAACCTCGCCATTGGCCCGTCTCCGTTGGGCTGAGCATCGGCAAGAGCGGGCAGCTCCCACATTCCCGCCATGAGCGAGGCATCCTCTGCACGCTGCACCAGCAGGATAGAGCCATTCCGCCGGGCCAGGCCGTAGGCGAGTTGCTTGCGCTTGCGTGTCGATTGCGTCCGCGCATCGTTGGCGCCGCGCGAGGCGCACCAGACATGCAGGGGACACACAGGACATTGCGGCACTCGTGGCGTGCACACGGTGGCGCCCAGTTCCATCATCGCCTGATTGAAGTCGCCGGGACGCTCGCGGTCGAGCAGCGATTCAGCCCGTTGCCAAGTCGCTTTTCGGCCTTCGGATTTCCCGGAGATACGCTCCAGCACACGCTCGACGTTGCCGTCCACGACGGCAACGGCTTCTCCGAACGCAATGCTCGCGATCGCCGCCGCAGTGTAACATCCGATGCCGGGAAGCTCGCGCCACTCTTCCGCCGTGCGCGGGAAGGATCCCTTGCGCGCGCGCGCGATCAACTTCGCCGCCTGGTGCATGCGCCGCGCACGATGGTAATAGCCGAGGCCGCTCCACACCGCCAGCACAGAAGACTCGCGGGCGGCAGCCAAGGTTTGCACGGTGGGAAATTTGTGCAGGAAGCGCGCGAAGTGGTCCAGCACCGCCGCTACCCGGGTCTGCTGCAGCATGATCTCCGACACCCATACGCGGTAGGGATCGGCGTCACGACGCCAGGGCAGCTCACGACGATATTCGTCATACCACGTCAGCAGAGCGTGGCGGAGTTTGCGAAGAGCGGCCGGGGTTAGGCGGTGGTCCATGAGGTGGGTTGATTGTAAGCGAGGGAGGCGCAAGAGCAACGAGCGATCAGTTGCCAGTTGTCAGTTTCTCGACACTAACCTGTCATCCCGAGCGTTACATGGGCCTGCGGCCTACCCATAGGAATGAAAATCAACCACGGAGATCACGGAGAAAAACTCGATAGAAACCAAAAACTCCGTGATCTCCGTGCCTCCGTGGTTGATTTAGAAGGGCCGGCCGGGGATGAGGACTCCGATTAAGCCGGCGCTTCCAAGCAACAGGAGCGACGTTGCCAGCACAAATGAAGGCGGTGGCTGGTTTCACAACACCGGGTACTCCCGCTGGTCAACTGCTTGCAAGCCTACTCCCCGGGCTCGGGCAATTCTTCGGGAGCGCCGTGGCGCCGCAGTATCTGCGCCAGGTTCTGCGAAAATGCTGAGCGCGGCACTACCATATCGCATCCGGCTTCCTGCGCTTTCATCTTCAGCTCGCCCTGCACGTGCGAGACGAAGCCAATGATGTTGGTGGCCTTCTTCAGCTTCGTCTTCAGTTTTGGAATGATGCTGAGCGGCTTGGCCGACACATTGTTCAGATCGAAGATGATGAGTGCAGGCTTGTCATCGCCGTTCTGGCCCATGCGCTCGTTCAGGTCCTTCTCGGTCTTGACGAACTCGACCTTCACATTCATCTTGCGCGCCGTTTCCTGGATCTTGGCCATGAAAAACAGATCGTCGACAAAGGCGAATATGCGGGCCGGCGCGGCGTCGGAAGTCGAAGTCATCGGCAGCGGTTCAGGGTCGGGCGGCTGGAACTGCTTGCCAAAGCTCTGGCCCGGGCGACCGCCGCGGGTCGGGCGGTGTGTATTGCCGTCGTTGGTTCCCTGCGCCGCGCGGTAGCTGTGATCCATGGGCGCACTATAGACACCACCGCCAGTCTGGTTCGGTCCCGCCTGCCATCCGCCAGGCTTGCGGCCGTGGCGCTTGGGAGGCCCGTGGCGCTGTTGTCCGGGATGCTGCCCAGGTTGTGCTGGTGATGCGTGCGTGACGGGTCCACGGCGGCCGCGCCGCCGTCTGCGTCCTTTCCCGCCGGGCTGTCCGCCGGAGGGAGGGTTCGATCCTTGATTCATGTTTCTCTCTTAATAGTTATCACCCGCAGGTGGCGGGCTCCCACATTTGTGAACCGCTGTCATTGGCCGGGCATTCGCACTTTTCCCGCGGGCCGGCTCGGCGGTTGGATACTTAGCTGAAATCGAATTCAGTTACGTCCGTCTGGCGCCCGGAACGTTTGGCGCGAGGGCCGCCTGCACGGGAAGTGCGGCGATTGGGGGACGTCTCTATCTTACCTAGCTTTAGGGCCGAAACGCAAGCTCAAAAGCTGTCTCTGCTATATGATGCAACTTGTGGGTAATCCGACGATGTTATTTTTGGCGCCGGGGGAAGACGCTTTTCGCAGTTGGCTATTCGCAGTTCGCTTTTCGCATCTGGGTCTTCTTATGCAAGCCGTTCTTCAATATTCGGTGAGACTTCCTGCGAATGTAACATTGGAGTCCCCCATTTTTTGTCTGAAGTCGGGAGAAAATTAGGGACGCACGCGACCGGCTTGCGGCGACCTTTCGTCACGTTTGCGAAAAGGGGATCGCCAAGGCTCAGCCCGAAGGGGGACACAATCCTAGCCCAGGACCCTTCGACTGCGCTCAGGGCAGACTCCAGTCCTGGGTAAGTGTTGTAAATGAAGCGAGTCCCTTCAGAGATCTGCGGTTCCAGCCCGCGGCCGGCTAGCTGGCCTTCTGGGTCGCCAACTCTCCTTTCTGCTGGGTGCGGTCGGCCTCTATCACCGCGATCGTGCGCTTCAGCCAGTGCTTTACGTTCTCCCGCAGCTCTTCCTCCGTCTGATTCGGCGTTGCGACCGTAACCCCTTGGCGATTCAATGGGATGTGATGGCAAGGAACGTCTTCCGTGCGATATTCCTCGGGAACGAAGTCATAGAGCAGGCACTCATGGCAAGCGTGCCGACGCATGGGATCCCCGTTGTTGGGACAGGTAAGCGAGTCCTGGAAGATGGAAGCAGGCCCCCACGGCGTGCTATACCAATTTCCATAGCCTCCTTGCTCCAGGAAGTTGAGTTCGTACCGCAAAACCTCCAGAACATCGCGTTTGTCTTCCGACATGGCTCCCTCCAATAGCGGCGCCTCACTGCGCCTCGATCCTGCTTCGATTGTGGGCTTAAAACGCACAACCCTGCTGTGATCTATCTCACGTGTTGGTGTGACGGGTGTCCGCCGGTTTTCTAAGGCGTTGCAATCAAATATTTTCTTCTGCCCAGCGTGACCTAGGTCACATCCTGGGTGTGATTTGTCTGGCATGGTGGTATCGCTAGCTCACCAGCAGTAGGGAGACGTGATGGACTTACGAATGAACTTTGATGAGCGGCCCTTCATCGCGATTTGGGAGACGACCCAGGCCTGCGATCTCGCCTGCGTACACTGTCGCGCGTGCGCTCAGCCGGCGCGCAGCCCGTTGGAACTGAGCACAACCGAGGCCAAGCGTCTGATCGACGAAATCGCCGCGATGCAAGTTCCGGTATTCGTGCTGACCGGTGGCGATCCGCTGAAGCGCCCCGACATCTTTGAACTGGTGCAGTACGCCACTGACCACAAGGTCCGCATCTCGCTGACGCCGAGTGCAACTCCGCTGCTGACCCGCGAGAACATCGTGCGCTTGCAGCAGTGCGGCCTGGCACGGCTGGCGGTGTCGCTGGATGGCCCGACGGCGGAGATCCACGATGCCTTTCGCCGCGTACCAGGGTCGTATGAGTGGACCATCAATGCGGTCCGCTGGGCGCGCGAGATTGGCCTGCCAGTGCAGATCAACACCACCATCACCCGCCACAACCTCTCCATGCTCGACGACACCATCGCGTTGCTGGAGAAACTGGACATCACGTTGTGGAGCGTCTTCTTCCTAGTTCCCATGGGTCGCGGGCAAAGCATCGATCTCATCTCTGCCGAAGAATTCGAGCAGGTCTTCGAGAAGCTATATGAAACCTCGCAACGCGTGCTGTTCGACATCAAGAGCACCGAGGCCCAACACTACCGGCGCTTTCTGTTGCAACGCCGAACCGAGGCCCGCCGTCGCGCACAACACGCTGCCAGTCCGGATGAGCGCATGCCTCAGTTGGACCAAATCCCCATTGGCATGCAAACCGATGACGGGATCGGTCGCGCCAGCGGCATCAACGATGGCAAAGGCTTCGTGTTCATCTCGCACCTGGGCGAGGTTTATCCCAGTGGGTTTCTGCCCATCTCCGGAGGTAACGTCCGCAAGCAGTCGCTGGCCGACATCTATCGCAACGCGCCACTGTTCCGCTCCCTGCGGGACAGCAAGAACCTGCGCGGCAAGTGCGGCCGCTGCGAGTTTCGCGAAATCTGCGGCGGTTCGCGCTCGCGCGCCTACGCCTTGACCGGCGACCTGTTTGCGGAAGAACCCTGCTGCGTGTACGAGCCCAAGCGGCAGGGGACGGAACCGCAAGCGGCCGAAGTTGTGACTTCGTAGCTTTTCACCGCCACGTTTAATATTGAGGCCGACTGCCGATTACTTGTGTAATGGGCTGTTATCGCCAGCTATCAAAAAAGATTGGTGTTGAAGTAGGCTAACATCGATTCCGCCAAACACTTATGGCTCGCCCCACAAACAAAGCGAAAGCCGACGCTCTTTTCACCCGCACGTCGGATCAGCAATGTGAGAGCGGCCACACGATGCCAAGCGCGATCATGCAGCCCGCGAAGAAAAGTTTGTTGGGCGCGACGACTTAGCCTTATGGCCGGGGATTTATTGTTCGTGATAGAGCTGCACGAGTGTTTTTTTCAGGGTTGCATTAGTGGCTCCGACAGCCACTTCGGTTTCAGCCAATTTTGGGGAGCGCACTGCTAGCCTCTCCCGCTCGATTGTTTCACCCGGGCCAAGCGTGAGTGGCCCTTTTGCGTCAAGCTGATCCGATTGAACTATGCAGCTCTGAGTTCCGGCATTAAAAACACGGTATTTGATCTGCCAAGGGCCTTTCCACACTTCTCCCTCGTAGCGCTCGAATGAGGAAATCACACGCAGGTCGCATCCTCCTTCCTTGATCTCTATGAGCAAGTTGCCATACGCCGGGAACATTAGGTTCAGAGTCACTCCGATGAGCACGCCAAATAGCCCCACCACACCCATTAAGGCCCACACCCATTTCCACACACGGCTTGATTTTTGTGGCGATGGTTCGCCTTTCAACTTCTCGATGACCACGCGATCCGTGTTGTACAACAGCACCTCAAAATCTTCTGATGCTGGATTGACGGCCTTGAAATTGAACTCCATTGAATCGGTCGAAGGGAAGCGCGGAATTCGCCACCGAAAGCCTTTCTTCCATGGGCTGGTTACCGTGGCATCGACAGGTTCAGGGGCTGTTTTGCTGATGGCGGGCCTAGACGCCCATCCCTCAATGTCCTCTGTGGGGAACTCAAACTGGATTTCGATGTCCTGTAAATGGATGGGGGATGTGTTGCGTAGCGTTAGTTGATACTCTCGAACATTCTCGACTTGCTGCAATTGTGGGCTCTGAGAACTACCGCTCACCCGGGCGAGTGTAAAGCCCTTCAGGTCAGGGCTCACGAGACGGTTCACTCTTTCGATTAATGGAATCGCTTGGAGCTTTCCGCTACGACGCCGAAACCACTCGTTCAGGGCCGCGCCAGCCGCTCCGCTGACGAGGAGGGGAAAAACTATCTTTAGAATGTCGAAGAGCATCTCTTTACCGGACTGCACATCTGGAGCTAGTCGCCACCATCTTAGCAGTGTGCCTCAAATGGCGAGAAATCGCCATTACACAAGGAGTCAGGTTCCCTTCATCGTTTTACAGGGTCTTTTGTGAGACGCGACGCGGTTATCGATGTCCGATCGTGAACTGTATCGGTTTGGCGGAAGGCGCCCGTGGTCTACAACGAATCCTTCGACCCCAGACGGGCGAAAAAGGTCCGCGCCTAGTTGTGGATGACTGGCTGGAACTACACTGCGCTAGCTGTTCCCGTTCTCCCGCCCCTTCTTCTTGATCTCAATATTCAGGCGCTTGATTTTCTGGTTCAGGGTGGACAGCGGAATGCGGAAGCGGTCAGCGGCTTCGGTCTGGTTCCAGCCGCATTTTTCCAGCATGTCGCCGATGACGCGGCGCTCGCAGTCTTCAATAATTTCGAACAGTGACGCGTCCGGGCGGTGCTCCATCATGGCAAACTTGCCGCTCCGGCCGATGGCATTGTCAGGCAGCAGATCCACGGTGAGGTCCGGCCCCGTCGCCAGTACCACGGCGCGCTCAATCACGTTTTCCAGTTCGCGCACGTTGCCCGGCCAGTCGTACTCCAGCAGCGGACGCATTGCTTCGGGGGTCATGCGCAGCGGCAGCCGCTCATTCTCCTCGGCAAACTTGCTGATGAAGTGCTCCGCCAGCATCGGAATGTCATTCTTGCGCTGGCGCAACGGAGGCAAATCAATCGTGATCACGTTGAGACGGTAGAACAGGTCATCGCGGAATTTCCCGTCTTTCACCTGTTGCTGGAGATTGACATTGGTGGCGGCGATAATGCGAACATCCACTTGTATCTCGCTGACGCCGCCCAGGTGCATGAACTTGCGGTCCTGCAGCACGCGCAGGATTTTGGCCTGCGTCTCCAGGTTCATGGTGCCAATCTCGTCGAGGAACAGGGTCCCGCGATCGGCCACCTCGAACAGGCCTTTCTTGCTGGCGATGGCGCTGGTGAAGGCGCCCTTGACGTGGCCGAAGAGCGTGGACTCCAGCAGGTCGGCCGGCATCGAACCGGTATTCACCGGGACGAACGCGCGCTCGCGGCGCGTCGAGTTCATGTGGATGGCTTTGGCGATCAGCTCCTTCCCCGTGCCGCTTTCGCCTTGCAGCAACACGGTGGAGCGGCTGGGCGCCACCTGCGCAACCAGGTCGAAGATGCGCAGCATGGGGTCGCTCTTGCCGATGATGTGCTCGAAGTTGTAGCGCTGCTTGAGGGCGCGCTTTAGCTGAATGACTTCTTCTTCGGCGCGCCGCCGGCCGACGGCGGTGCGTACGTCAGCCAGTAACTTCTCGTTGTCCCACGGCTTCTGGATGAAGTTGGTGGCGCCGGCTTGCATGGCATTGACGGCATTCTCGACCGTGCCATAGGCGGTGATCATGATGACCGGCAGTTCGGAATCGCGTTCACGGATGTCGTGCAGAATTTCAATGCCATTGCGTTCCGGCAGGGCGAAATCCAGTAGCACCAGGTCGAAGGGACGTTCCGCAATTCGAGTCAGCCCCTCATAGCCGTCGTTGGCCACCTCCACGGCGTAGCCTTCAAACTCCAGCAGAGTTTGCAGCGACTCGCGGATGGCAGCTTCGTCATCGACGATCAGCACCGAGCCGGCGGAGGCGTGATCTTCGCGTCCTGTAGCCATGCGACCGATTGCTACTTCAGGCATTGACCGCCTTTCTCACCATGGGAAATTCCATGATGAAGGTCGTGCCCTGACCGGGCGCGCTGGCGACACGAATCTTGCCGGCATGTTCCTGGATGATGCCGTAGGTCACCGACAATCCCAACCCTGTGCCACCGCTGTGTCCCGTCTTGGGTTTGTTCTTGGTGGTGAAAAACGGATCGTAGATGCGATGGATATGCTCTTGCGCGATTCCGCTGCCGGTATCCGAGACTTTCACCTGCACCTGGTGCCCATTGGAGGTGCTGATCATCAGCGTGCCGCCGGCGGGCATCGCGTCTTTGGCGTTCAGGAACAGGTTGAGAAAAACCTGCTGCAACTTCCCGGTGTTCCCGTAGATCGGCGGCAACTCCGGCTGCAGGTCGGGTTGCACCTTGATGCGCGCGGTCTTGAACTGATGATCGAGCAGGGTCAGCGTGTCCTGGATAACACGATTCAGGTCCACGTTGCTGAACTCGGTGCTCGAGGTGCGCGAGAAGTTCAGCAAGCTGTTTACTATTTCCGAAGCGCGGAAGGTCTGGCGGGTGATCTTATCCAGCAAGCCGGACTGTTTCTCGTCGCCGTGGACCTGCTTGGCCAGCATCTGCGCATAGGACGAGATCACCGCTAGAGGAGTGTTGACCTCGTGGGCGACTCCGGCTGCAAGCAGGCCGATGGAGGAGAGCTTCTCCGCCTGCGAGAGCTGCGATTCCAACTCAATCCGCTCGGTGATGTCGTCCACAATAATCAACCTGCCGATGATGTTGAAGTCTTTCGTGAGTAGCGGAGCGATGGCGATATTAGCCACCCGGGTGTCGCCGGCAGTCGTACCCAGCCGGAACTTGTACAGATTGTGAATGCCCGGAGTCTGGCGCACGCGGTAATACTCTTCCAGAAACGCAGGGGCCAGCACTTCACCCAGTGGACGCCCCAGCGCATCCAGGCGCGGCAAGGCATACATCACTTCCATCTGCGAATTCCACGACTCAATGCGATCTTCCAGGTCAACCGCGAGCACGCCCACGCTGATGGATTCGACAATGTTTTCGTTGAATTCTTTCAGGCGCTCGTACTGTCCGGCCTTTTGCTCCAGAGACTTGTAGAGACGCGCGTTCTGCACCGCGATGCCGATGTATCCGGCCAGAGTTTCCAGCAGTTGCACATCTTCGCTGGAGAGGAAATCGCCTTCCGACGTTTTGCCCAGGCCCAGCACCGCGATCATGCGATTCATGACGGTGCAGGGAATGTAACAGTTCAGCTCCAGCCGGCGGATGGTGTCGCGCGCGCTCCGAGTCTCACGAACTGCCTGGTTGGTGTTGTCGAAGAACAGGTGACCTAGTTGCCACTCTGGCCGTTCGACGTGCAGGAAGTCGAAATCGAGGCCGCTGGTGTTCGAAATACCGTACGACTTGGCCAGCGAGAACTGCTCCGGCTGCTCCGGATCGGAGAGGAAGATCGCCAGCCGGTCCACCAGCAAAGTACGCGACAAGCGGTCCACGATCGAGGTCAGCATCTTGTCGAGATCGGTTTCCGAGTTCAGGTCGCGGCCGAACTCGGTCAGCGTTTTCCGGTAATCGTAGCGTTTGCGGTAGAAGAATTTGTCCAGGTAATCCTGTACCCAGTTCTTGAACGGATCGAACAGCAACGCGGTTACGGCGATGGCTACGATCAATCCGATTGGGCCCACGCTGGGGAATCGCTGGTGAAAGAGTTCCGAAGCAATGCCTACAGCCGCGAAATAGGCCCCCGTAATCGCACCCGCAGCGATGGTGTAAGCCATGCCGCGCTTGAAGATGAGGTCCACGTCCATCAGACGATAGCGGAAGATGGCGTAGCCGAAGGTGAGCGGCAGAAAGACCAGCGACAACACCGAGATATTCATCCCCAGGGAGGGGGGACTTCCCGCCAGGTAGGGAATCACATAGAACAGAGTGAAGGGCGCGACCGCGAGAATGGTTCCGCGCGTCACCCACTTCATCTGCTGCCGCAGAATCGCCGACTCGGCGTGACGATAGCTGTGCCACAGCACCGCCGCCGACAAAACGAAGTAAGTGGCGAGGTACGACATCTGCACGCGGTCGAGGTTCCAGCGCAGCACTTCACTCGGTTGCAGCAGTTCGAGGGCACAGATGTGCGCGATCAGCAGAATCGCGCCCGGCACATACACCGCTGGAATCAGCCACGGACGGCGGTCCACCAGACCTTTGCGTTCCGGAAAAGTCAGAGAGAAATGCAGGAACAGAGCTGGCTGTAGCAGCCATGCCACCACATTGGACCAGTAAATGATCCAGTCGAAATCGTTAAGTTTGCCGGTGTAGTGAAACGAGTAAAAGATGAACGAAACCAGGCAGAAGACGTAAAAGTGCGTGCTCTTGGGCGCAGTCCAACGCCTCAGCAGAACATAAATACCGATGCCGAGGTATACAAGCGCGATGAGTCGCAATCCGCCAAACAGAGAGCGATCGGCCGGGGCGAGAATCAGTGGCGCTTCCAGGTTCACACCCTGGCGGACCAGCGAGTAGTTGGCTTTGGACCATACCCCAGCCCGGTAGAGTTGCCGCTCCACGCTGCCAACGTTGGTTACATCCCGCCCGTTGACAGCCATCAGATGGTCACCGAACTTGATGCCGGCCTTTTCGCCGGGGCCGTCGATGTCCACCCGAGCTGCCCTGAGGTGGCTGCCGTCTTCCACCCACCAAACACCATCGTAGGGGGCAGAAAATTCACGTTCCTTTTGGAAATTGATCCACGCGAACACGACCGCCGCCACGCTGAGCAGCGCCAGGATAACGGCAAAAAAGCGCGTTTGTAGATCTCGGGCCATCGGGGCTGGTGGCTGACCGGTACGACGTACCTGTGGGATCGTACCCACGGGTGCATCATTACCGTGCAAGTTAGATGCCACGCTTTCCCCCCACGGACTGTATGTTAACCCTCAAATTATGAACAGCTTCCCAAATTATAGAGCAGGGGGCACGGCAAATGTATTATTTTTGGAATATCCCTCCGAAATTCAGAATGCCTGGAAGTTACTAAGGGACATGTACTTGGGTGTGCGGTAACCTCCTTGATCCGCGAATCGTATAGCCGACTTTTGTGGGTACGGGAGGGCTTCACAGACAGATTGTTACGCAAACGATAGCGCCCTGTTCCGCACATGATAGAAAACCGGCAACCACTAGCCGCGCAGCGGCGAGATGGGTCTTAGGTCGGGGCGCACCTGGGTCCGCAAGCCACGCCCCGCCGTGGCGGGAGGATTGGGGTGGTTTAGCCCCGGCATCGCTCACGGCATGATCGAAGCCGCAGGGCGGCGACACCGGTCCCGTAACACCGCACAGAAACGATCTGTGAAAAAATGACGTCCGGGGTGCTGCGGGTCTTCTGACATTCTGTCACAACGGGTGTCGCCGCTCTGCGGCTCCGTGGTTCCCCACACTTCACCCGGCGCTTAACCACCCCAATCCACCCGCCACGGCGGGGCGTGGCTTGGGGACCCCGGTACGCGCCGGGCTAACATCATCTCGCCGCTTCGCGGCTGGTGTTTGGCAACTGTATACCGCCTGGCGAACGGGCTATTGGCCACGACCAAGTCTCTTCAAACCCGCCTCCAGTTATTCCTAAATAACCAGGCGCTTTTAAGCCCCTGAGTGGTAATCTCGGGGGCAACTTCGCGAATGTAATTCCGCGAGGAGCAGTGCCAAAGGAGGATCTATGCCGTCACCGTCGGGGCCATCCGGACGCAAGGCACACCTGGCTCGGTCAGGGAGGGACAGTGGTTTAGCGCGTTTTGGGCTGGGCCTTGGCAACCTGGAGCGAGCGTTGGTTTCCCGATCCTCTGGTCTTCGCGCTGGCGGGAGTCGTCATCGTTTTCATCTTCGGCTTGTGCCTCCACGAATCCGCGAGCAAGCTCGCCATTCAAGGCGCCAAGAATTTCTGGACGCTGGTGCCCTTCACCATGCAGATGGTGATGATCATCATTGGCGGCTACGTCGTCGCCACAACACCTGTGGTGAACCGCTTCATTCGTGCCTTGGCGGGAATCCCCAAGAGCGGACGCAGCGCTATCGCGATGATCGCGCTATTTTCCATGGCGACCTCGTTGATCTCGTGGGGGCTCAGCCTGATCTTCAGCGGGCTGCTCACCCGCGAACTGGCCCGCCGTGTGAAAGACATGGATTATCGTGCCGCGGGAGCGGCTGCGTACCTCGGGCTCGGGGCGGTGTGGGCGCTCGGACTGTCTTCCTCGGCTGCCATGATGATGGCCACCAAAGGCTCCATCCCTCCAGCTCTGTTCGCGATTTCCGGCCTCATCCCGCTCCGGCAGACACTTTTTCTGTGGCAAAGCATCGCCATGGCGCTGGTGCTGATCGTGGTTTCGGTGGCGGTTGCCTATTTCTCCGCGTCTTCGCCCGGGCATGCGAAGACCGCCGCTGACTTTGGCATCGAGTACGAATCGGTCGATCGTCCGCTGGAGAAAAGAACAAAACCTGGAGAATGGTTAGAGTACAGTCCTCTGCTGACGGTCTTCGTGTCGGCGCTGATCGTTTGGTATCTGATCGACTTCTTCCGCACTTCGCCACAGGGCGCGCTCGCCGCGCTGGACCTGAACACCTACAACCTGATGTTTATCGCCGCCGGATTGCTACTGCATTGGAGGCCCAAACGGTTTGTCCGGGCCGTCGCCGATTCGGTTCCAGCGACGGGAGGCGTGCTGATCCAATTCCCGTTTTACGCTGTCATTTTTGGCATGATCGTGGGCACGGGCATCTCGACTTGGCTGGCCAACCTGTTTGCGCGAATCACGACGCAGGCCACCTATCCGCTGCTGGTGGCGCTATACTCTGCGATTCTCGGCACCTTTGTTCCTTCCGGAGGGAGTAAGTGGGTCATTGAAGCGCCCTACATTCTGCAGGCGGCGACCTTGCACCACGTCCATCTCGGTTGGGTGGTGCAGATTTACAATTCGGCGGAAGCTCTGCCAAACCTCGTCAATCCGTTTTGGATGCTGCCTCTGCTGGGGATTCTCAAGCTAAAGGCACGCGATCTGGTCGGCTATAGCGTGCTGCAAATGATCGTGCACGTCCCCATCGTGTTTTTCTTGTGCTGGTTGTTTGCGCGCTATATCCCTTATCTTCCGCCGATGAAGTAAGGCAAGCGCGGATCGCAAACTTTCTTGCCGGTTATTCGGAGCGAGGCCGCACCGCTCTCCACGTTCGTCATCCTGAGCCGGAGTCGAAGGACCCTATAGCATAAGGCACGGGTTGCGGGATAATCCTTGCATCAAAATTATCCAGTTTCCTCCGCGCAGAGCACACAGATTTCACCGGCGTGTCCGGAATATCAAGGCAAGAGCGATGATCAGCACCACCCCTAACAACCACATCCAACCCATGTTCCACCCGTGCATTCCATATCCGTCCACGGAACCTCCTTCAGAATTGCTGCCTGGGAATACGGGACGCTGCCAGACTCATTTCTTCTGATTGTCCATCATCCCTTTATCTTTCTTCATCGTCTGCATGTGATCCGTCATAGCTTGTAAGTAGTTAACTATCGCCTGCTGCAGTTCCATCTGGCTCTTCATGCTGGCTTGTTCGGTTTCCATGTGGCTCTTCATGGCGGCATCGGCGGCAGCCATTTTGGCCATGTTGTCCTTCATCAGAGTCTGGATCTGCTCCATCTGCGTACGCATCTGTTCCATCTGCGTATGCATCTGCTCCATCTGCGATTTCATGCTCTTCGTGTCCGTGCCGGAACTTTGCGTGGCCTTCTGGGCTTGCAGCGGTGCGCCGTGAAAGCCCATTAGCAATAATGCGAGAATCGATACGAACAGCAGTTTTGTCATTGTCATTGCTCCATCTCCCAGGTGTTCTCAAATCGATTGCCGACAAAAACCGGATCAGCGCTTACCGCAACAAACACAGTTTTGTGGCCGAATTAGACTACCAAGTTGACCAGCGCCTGATCTGCTCACAATTGCTCACAGCCAGCGTGGACGGATGCTAAGTTCCAATATGCTGGGGGCTTGGCAATTCGGTGATCTCCACAGTATCGGGCTGTTCTGCGGTAATTACGTGAACTATTTCCTGATCACGTGGCGCCCTTCAACCATTCTCCCAATACGCTGTAAGATATTCGACGCGACGTTATCGAATCGAGGGACCTCCATGCAGAAGTGCCAATCCTGCGGCGCGGAGACGACGCAGGCAACTCCGTTCTGTGCTACCTGCGGAAAACCGCTCGCCGACGAAGCGGTGGGAACTTACAGCCCCGACACTCCGACGTTGCAGTTCGTCCCAAGACAGCCCACCCCCAGGAAGCCCATATCCCGGCCATCCTCCCATTCCTTTCGCAACGCGGGCCGCTTCGCACCGGGTGCCCTGGTCGCGGGTCGCTATCGAATCGTCGCCCTGCTCGGCAGGGGTGGCATGGGCGAGGTTTACCGCGCGGACGATCTAAGCCTGGGCCAGCAAATCGCGCTCAAGTTCCTGCCGGAGTTCGCCAGCAGCGAGGAGACCCTGGAGCGATTCCGCAACGAAGTCCGTATCGCGCGGCGCATTTTGCATCCCAACGTCTGTCGCGTGTTCGACATCGGGGAGACCGAAGACCTGATCTTCTTCACCATGGAGTACATCGATGGAGAGGACCTGGCTTCGCTGCTGCGCCGCATCGGACGTTTACCCGGCGATAAGGCTGCCGAAATTGCCCGCAAGATTTGCGCTGGAGTTGCTGCCGCCCATGACAAGGGAGTGCTTCACCGCGACTTGAAGCCCGCCAATGTAATGCTCGACGGCCGCGGAGAAGTTCTCATCACTGACTTCGGCCTGGCAGGCGTGTCTCACGAAATCGAGGATGTGCGCAGCGGCACGCCGGCGTACATGGCTCCCGAACAGTTAGCCGGAGAAGAAGTCACGGTTAAGAGCGACATCTATTCTCTTGGTCTGCTTCTGTACGAGGTGTTCACGGGCAAAGCAGCGTTCGATGGCAGGACGCTGGAAGAGATCGTTCGCGTACGTCGCGACAGCACCCCGAGCCGGCCTTCCTCGTTGGTGAAGGACCTCGACCCGGCTGTCGAGCATGTGATTCTGCGCTGCCTTGAGTCGGATCCCGCGGCCAGACCGGCTTCAGCGCTGGCGGTGGCAGCGGCCTTGCCCGGTGGAGATCCGCTGGGAGCGCGCCATGTACTCGGCTCGTGGTTGTGGCACCTGGCCGTTTCGGTGCAGGGAACGCTGCTTTTCTTCTTCGTGATGTTCCTGTTACGCGTCATTCTGCGCAAGCCTTGGCTCGCTGCCCCTGGCCTTTGTGGCCGTGTGGACGGCGATCAAGACAGCAGGAAGCCACCATCTGTTAATTGACGTGACCACCTTCGCCGCCATCTATGCTATCGCCGCGTTTGTGGTGTTGCGTTTCGGATTCATCGCCCTGGCGGCCGGCATGTTTACGGTTGACTTGCTGCTGAACATCCCGATCACCACCAATCTGTCGAGCTGGTATATGGGCGGCTCTCTGTTTGTACTTCTGACCGTAACTGGTTTAGCGGTTTGGGGATGTTACAGCGCTTATGAACGTCCCCATTTTGAGCCTCGGGCAGGCTGACCCGTGTCTTGCATCCTATAGCCAATTGGCGTATTCTAAATAGCCAAGAGGCTACGATGACTTCAGCCGTAATCGCCAAGGTCCTGGGAGGCAAGAAAGTCCTGGGACGTTCGATTAAGAATTTCGCCGAGCTTGCGCAACTGGTCCGCGAGGGGCTGCCAGCGGGTTCTCTGATCGTGCTTGGGGAAAAGCTCGATCTGAAGAATGCGGCGCTTTCCAAGAAACTAGGCATTCCCCAGCGGACCTTGACCCGCCGTCTGAGCCAGCATTCGCGACTTACTGCCGCCGAGTCTGACCGCACCGTTCGGCTGGCACGCGTGTATGCCACCGCGGTTGACATGATCGGCAACACCGAGAAGGCTACACAGTGGCTGCGCACTCCCAACCGCGCCTTGGGAGGCGAGCTTCCCATCGATCAATTGGGTACCGATCTCGGGGCCAAAGAAGTGGAAAACATTCTGGGGCGCATTGCCTACGGCGTCTATAGCTGATGCGTCTTTGGAGGATTTGCCGCCAACCCCATGCGGCCGGGGCCTTCTCAGGCGAAGGTGCTCGGCTCTACGGCGGGCGTTGGAACAGCCCAGGCGTGAGCGTGGTGTACACGTCTCCCTCGCTCGCCTTAGCGGCGCTCGAGACTTTTGTTCATCTCGAACCCAATCTGCAGCCCGACGATCTGGTATCGATTGAGGCGGAGCTTCCCGACGATGTCCCGAGCGAGCGCCTTGATCTGAAGTCCCTTCCCCGCAATTGGTACAAGCTGAGGGACGAATCGCTGCGAGGGTTTGGCGATCGTTGGACTCGGGCAACCGAGGCCGTCGCCCGGCAGGTGCCTTCCGCAGCCATTCGCGGCGAATGGAACGTGCTGCTAAATCCCGCACATTCCGACTTCCGCAGGATCAAGATCGAACACCCTAAGCCCTTCGCGTTCGATCTTCGAATGTTTCCTTAGAGTCTTTCCAGAGTGGTTCCAGGATTGGTGTATCCGGCAGGTGGGCCGCCCTAACATTCTGAGGGTGCCCCCCGAGCCGATATTGCTTGGGTGGGGTAGTTCCATAATCTTCACCAGCAACCGCATTCCCATTCGCTCCCGTGTGCGTCGGATCCCAATGCGAGCGAGGTCATCGTAGCCATAGGTACACGTCTGTGCGTTCGCAGGAGTCGGCGGGTCGGTGATGGCAAGAGTCTTCAGCGTGCCGTTCTGGTTCCACGTCAGGTCGCCCCTCGACCGTTTGGGGACTTGACCCAACGACAAACTGATACTGCGTCGGACGGCCCTCGGCGTCGTAGGTGTAGACGGTTGATCCGTCGTTGGTCATGTTGCCCATGCCATCATAGCTGAAGCGGGGAACATGATTGACGACCAGGACCATAACTGCCCCGCCCTAGCCAAAACCGGGCTAGAACGGGGCACCCCATGTTATTGGGAGGGGCTAGGGTGGGCCATCCGCCAAAAGCTTCTGCCTGACTGTGACCCAGGTTCCTACTCCCGCGTGATATCCCACTCATTCGCAAAAAGCGCGAATGAGTGGGGCGCCCGGCATTTTGTCGAATTCCTACTCAGAGCCCACTATTGAAAGGACCGGCGTCTCCGTCACGAGTCTGGCTGTCCGAATGCTGCCCTCCTGGGTCGCGATCTCTGTATCAGCGCCACAAGCGAAGCACTTGATCGTCCCTTCGTAATCGTCATAGGCCTCGTCGAGATCTATCTTGAACCCGCAACCAAGGCAGTTGATTTGCATCATATACTCTCCTCTTTCCCCTACCGAGTCCCACAACACTCAGGCGATGGCGTTGAGCTACCCGCCCACCAGAAGCACAATATCGACCTTATCGTGGTTTCATTCACTGCGGTACCTCTGCTCTTTCCTGAGGTGCTTCGAGTCTGCCAAACCCGCTGGCAGTGGCCACTTTTGCCATGTTTCGTTCTCTTCCCATGAAAGGGCTGTTTTAACCCTCGCCCAGAACATAGCATGTGATAGGCCACTCCCGTCATCCCGATAAGTGACTGAAAAAGATCAGACTTGCTTAAAACGTGGCAGTAACTCGGTAAATGATTCCATAGACCCAACTCCATACAATCATCCAATCTCCGCCGGGTGCCCCACTCATTCGCGGCTTTTGCGAATGAGTGGGGTGTGCCGTATGGTCGCCCATCACCGTCACGGGACGATACTTAATCTCCAGTTTCCACTCCTGACGATTAGTTCTCAGCAGCCCCTCTTCTCCGTACGCATAGTAACGAAAGCTACTCCATTTCCACTGGTCGGGCTGCGCCACCAATCCCCGTTTCACCGACTTTCACCCCAGCGAGAGCAAAGTCGGCTCTCGCTGGGGACCCCGAAGGTTGCGATGAATATAGCGCAGTTTCTCGATGCGCTTGCGCGTACTCCACACATTGAAGTCATAGAAGCGTTTCTGCCAAACCCGAGTTCGGGGAAAGGTCCACAAGGTGGCTTGCGCCGCAGACGGTGGCTTCCGCCGGCCATGCACCAGCCGCGTAAAACGCTGCTTGACCACCTTCATCACCACCGACGGATCGCCTCTCTCCGGCTCGCTCATCAGCAGGTGGAAGTGCTCGGGCATGACCACGTAACCGTAAACCACGAACTGGCACCGGCGCCGCGCTTGTTCCAACACCTGGAGAAACAGGTCGCGGCGACGGGCTGTGCCCAATTCGGGCTGACGACGGTAACAACTGCCCGTAATAAAATGCAGGTCGTGGTTGCCGTAAAAGCGGTTCAGCCCCGTAGTCACCCTGTCAGACTACCGGCAAAAGCTTGTGCTTGACTGTGACCCAGGTTCCTACTCCTGTGTGATATCCCACTCATTCGCAAAAGGCGCGAATGAGTGGGGCACCCGGCGGTTAGCCCAACAGCGGGGCGAACCTGGGGCACCAGGCCTTCGATGCTATACAGGAATCGGGATGGCTCTCCGCAGGTCCCCGGGCGACTGTCACCTAGTCAGTAACGGTAGTTTCCGCGGCGACGACGGCGGTAATGATGTGGCCTTTCTCGAGCTGAACGTCCCGGCCGGTTCGACCGAATCGAACGGCACCACCCCCGAACGCGAGATGTCCGTCAACCGCGACGTTTTGGCCATCCACGGCGCGCACGGAGTTAACCGCGACTTCCAGCTGCCCATCGTAACTGGCAAGACCCTTCTTCTTCACCGTGATGATGCGCCCCATGGCAGGAGCGCCCTTTGCAATGACGACACGCCCGTTAATCACCAGCTCTTCCGCAGCGACGACTTTCAATGTGTCGCCTGCCTTGGCAGAGCTCGACGATACTGCCTCCTCGACAGCCAGTCGAATTGGAGTTTTAGGCTCGATCTTTACCGGACCAGAGGGAACCGGAGCAGAGGGATTTGCGCCGCTCCCTTTGGTGGCCATGGCCGCCAGTATCTTCTCCGAGACACCCGCCTGTTTCAGCCTTATCAATTCGTCCGGATTCACGGAATACTTGCCTGGCTGAGTTTGGACCATAGTGACAATGAGGTCTTCACCCAAACCGGCTTTGACCATCTTCAGAACCGAATCATTATTCAGAGTTTCCTGTGCGCCGGCGAAGACGGTGAGCGCCAAGATCAGGATTCCGATCAGCCGTTTCATTCTGCCTCCTTACGACCTTGCTCCAACAACCTCGGAACCGGGCGGGTGGCCCAGGTAAACAGTTCGGGTGCCCCCTTCGGCCGCGCTCAGGACTGACTATTAAGCGAAGCTTGAGCCGGGTCTTTTCGGTTGTACGAACAAAAACCCCCACTCAAGACAGTCCGAAGGACGGAACAATCGTAAACCAGCACGTGAGTGCTGGGAAAGGGTTCCTCGAGAAAATCCGAGTCCCTTCAGGGACGGCACAAATTCATATGCCGTCCTGCCGGACTCCTCACAACCGATTAGGGTGGGCCACCCGTCCTTAATGTCCCTCCGACCAGACCGGGCTCTCCAGTTCAATCTGCCAAATCGGACCTCCAGAATACAGAGGACCTCTTGATTTTACGAACGCTGGAGCCTCCCCGCGCAAAATCCAAACGTGGATATCGGGGGGCTGCTTCCCCAGCAAGGGCGCCACTAATCCAGTGACGCCCCCGATCTCTATTTTTACGATGTAATGGGTAGCTTTGCGCTTCTCGCCGCCGACTACGAACATATCTTCACCTTGCGCGGAAATCGCCAGCTTCACCAGCCGTGGCTTGGGCGTGGTTACGACCATCGATGCCTTCATCTCCCCGCTTTCGGGCGGGATGTTCTTCAACAGCGTGAAAATCATGCCATTGGCGAGGTCCGGAGGTAGTTTCATGTGCTCGGTCTTGACTTGCTCCTTGCCATCGTCGCCGGTGTAGCGAACCGTGACTTGCCCCGAAGGCACGTCGATTAACACGTCCTCTGGATGCGCGAAGGATGGGCCCTTCTGTACCAAATGGTCCCGCAAGAGCCGAAAATTGCGGAGTTGAGAATAGACAGCGGTTTCGTCGTACACGGAACCGTCTTTGAAGTGGAATACAAGATGGGTGGTGACGCGATTCGCATGCGCGACCTGGATTAGGTCCCCGTGGGCTAAGGTTTCGCCCTCCAGCGTGCGCAGCACCAGAAAGCCATGAACCAATCCCTCGCTGTAGTGCACGGCGACTTGCCCAGCGGCCGGCCAGGCGGAAAAGAGTACGCTACACGCCAATATGAAGCGAAGCACGATTGAGCTAATGTTCATCACACAGGCAGTATATATTCGGGTCCCTACAGGCCGCGTTGTAGAACAGGAATTCACTTTGTCCGGCTGGACCAGTTCGAACAGGGTGGCCGGACCAGCTAACCGGGGGCTGCTCGCGCGGATTTCAGCGTGGGTGGCCCTCAGCGCATTCGCTGACGGCTGACAGCTGACGGCTTCTTACGTCACATGCGCGCGATACAGCATGTAGCTGAAGCTCTCGCGCAGCGCGGCCATCCAGCGTGCGAAAGGAGTTTTCGGAATCGAGTCGGGACGCGGCGAGATGTACACCGTCACGCCTTCGCGCACCATCATCTGCTTCGCCCGGTAGAGGTGGTACGCGTCGCTGACCAGAAGGCCGCTGCGCATGTTGTTGACATGCATGATTACGGCGACGCGCTGGGTGGACTCGTCGGTGTTGTCGCCTTGAGTTTCAGCGATCAGATTTACATCAGGAACGCCGCGCGCCCCCAGATAATCGCGGCCCACCTGGCCTTCGCTGAAGTGGGGATCCTTGCCCGCGCCGCCAGTGGTGATGATGACCGGGGCCAATCCGCGCTGGAAAAGGTCGTAAGCATGGTCCAGGCGCGCGCGATACACCGGCGAAGGATGGCCCACGTATTCCGCCGCGCCGAACACCACGATGGCATCCGCGAGACGGGCTTCGTCCACTCCGCCCTCGCGCATGATTTGCCAGCTGGTGTACAGCAGAAACCCCACCGCAACGATGGCAGCGAGGGCTACGATCCAGCGGGAGAGATGAGAGTTGGAGTTTAGTACCGCCGTGGCGCCTACTCCTGGCCGCCCAAAAGCTCGAGAATCTGTTCCTCCGGAATGGCGCCATGCCGCATCACGCGCCAGCTGCCATCGTCGCTAGTCAGGTCGATGATGGTGGAAGGCATGTCGCGCGGGGACTGGCCGCCATCCACGATGATGGACAAGCAATCTCCCAACTGGTCGCGCACCTGCAAGGCTGAGGTGCACTCGCTTTCGCCGCTGAGGTTGGCCGAGGTGGCCGTGATCGGCATGCCTCCAGCGCGGATGATGGCCAGCGGAATTTCCGCGGCGGGCACGCGCAAGGCAACATTGCCGGTATT
>OCZT010001979.1_pt1 | contig 21233 bp, 18 predicted proteins | sample 1539031 | NCBI WGS metagenome assembly OCZT01 (sample SAMEA3539308, study PRJEB22396) | soil metagenome | biome: tundra; feature: field; material: soil | place: USA | collected 2010-05 | depth 0.15 m | reverse complement strand
CGCGGCCTCGAGATGATGGTCGAGCGGGTCGAGTACACCGAGATGGGCTTCGTGGTCGAGCGCATCTGCGGCATCTGCAGCTTCATGCACGGCATGGGTTACGTCGTCTCGCTCGAAACCATCATGAACGTCGAGGTCCCGGAGCGAGCCCGCTGGCTGCGCTTGATCTGGGCGGAGATCTCGCGCGTCCAGAGCCACTTGCTCTGGCTCGGGCTCGGGGCGGACGCCTTCGGCTTCGAGAACCTCTTCATGCACTGCTGGCGCATGCGCGAGCAAATCCTCGACATATTCGAGAAGACCACCGGCGGCCGGATCATCCATTCGGTCAACCGGATCGGCGGCGTGAAGCGCGACATCTCCGACTCCGAGCTCGCTGCCATCCTGGTCGAGCTGCAGGAGCTGGGCGCCGCCTTCAAGGAGACGGCCACAGTCTTCGGATCGGACCCGTCCATCGCCCACCGGCTCGGCGGCGTGGGCGTGCTGACCACGGAAGACGCCCGGGCGGTCGACGCGGTCGGTCCCATGGCGCGCGCATCCGGTATCGCGACGGACACCCGCCTGATCGGTGCCAACTTCTACGATCGAGTCGAATTCGAGCCGGTCGTCGAGACCGCCGGCGACTGCCTGGCCCGAGTCGTCGTCCGCATGCGCGAGATCGACCAATCGATCGACCTGGTCCGCCAGGCCATCGAAAAGATGCCCAAGGGCGAAGGCCTGCCTCTCGAGAATCGGCCCCGCGGCAATCCGCTGGGCGAGGTCTTCACCAGGCTCGAGCAGCCCCGCGGCGAGGTGCTCTACTACGTCAAGGCCAACGGCACGAAGAACCTGGAGCGGTTCCGGGCTCGCACGCCGACCTTCGCCAACATCCCGGCGATGATCAAGCTAGTGAAGGGCTGCGACCTCGCCGACGTCCCGAACATCATCCTGACCATCGACCCATGCATCAGCTGCACGGAGCGCTGAGATGGCCAACCCCCTCAACCTGCCCATGGTCCGCCGCTCGCTGCGAAACCTGGTCTCGCGCCCGGCAACGCGCCGCTACCCGACGGAGATCCGGCCGCGCTTCGCCGGAGCCCGCGGCACGATCGAATTCGACATCGAGACGTGCAACTTCTGCATGTTGTGCGCGCGCCGATGCCCCGCGGCCGCGATCACCGTCTCCCGCGAAGAGCGCATCTGGGCCATCGAACAGCTGACCTGCATCGGGTGCGGCGTCTGCGTCGACGTGTGCAACAAGAACAGCCTCAGCATGTCGGTGGACTCCCGCGCGGTTCACACGCACGCCGAGGTCGGCCCGCAGGGGCAGCGGCCCGGCCACGAGGAGTGGCGGAAGCCCGCGCCCGTAGCGGAAGTTCCCGCGGGCTGACTCCCCGCCGCAACTCGACAGCGGCCGCATCCAGATCGCCTACTCTTTCGACATGCGCGATCAACCGCCTCTGCACAGGCGCCGCCCGCTGCTGATTGCGCTACTTGCCGTGTCGGTGGTGGTCGCGTTCGGGTTCGGGGCACTTTTCGTCCTGGGGACACCCGGCCCCGGCACTGATGCGACCGGCTCGCAGTTCGGCGCCACCGAGACGCCCCATTTGGCAACAGCCACTCCCCTGCCCCCGACGCCCTCCCCGTCGCTCGCCGCTGCCAGGATCCCGCTCGTGCCGATCGTCGGCTACTGGTCCACGGGGCGGTCGATTGCCCGCTCGGAGCTCGCCAACCTCGTGAGCGGAGTCCACGCGGCCGGCCCCTCGCCGTCGAACGCTGTTGTCGCCGTCACCGGGGCGGATCTGCCGGCGCTGGCGACCGCGCTGGGTGTCACGCCCAAGGGCGTCCAGGTCATGTCCGCGGCTGAGGTGCGAGCCCGCGTCAAGGCCACGCCCGGGACCGTCGGCATCGTGCGCGCCGACGACGTAACGATGGACGTCCGCGCACTGGCGGTCGACGGCGTCGCGCTGTTCGGCGCAGAGCGGCTCCACAACCTCGCCGCCTGGCCGCTGCTCGTCTCCGAGGCCGGCGCAACGTCCAGCTTCTCAGTGGCCACGACCTGGACCGTTGCGGCCGGCGGCGACGTCATGCTCGACAAGGCGATCTACGCCCAGTCCGTCCTGCAGGGGAAGGGCGCCGACTACGCCTGGAACGGCGGAACGGCCGCGATCGACAGCCGCAGCTGCTGCGGTTGGGGCAACAAGCCGCTCGCCTACGGCCACCAGACAGGCCACGTCGGCGCCGTCGCGTCCCTCTTCCGTAACGCTGACCTGAGTATCGTCAACCTGGAATCGCCGGAGCCCGACAACTTCACGTACCACTCCGGCGGGTTCACCTTCACTGGCGACCCGGCCCTGCTCGCCGGGCTGCGCGACGCCGGCATCGATCTGGCCGGGCTCGCCAACAACCACCTCGGGAACGGCGGCACGCAGGGCGTGACCGACACGATCCGCCATCTTGACGCGCTCGGGATCGCCCACGCCGGCGCGGGCGCCAACGCTGCGGCTGCCCGCAAGCCCGCCTGGCTCCAGGCCGGTGGGCTGAAAGTTGCCGTCCTCGCGTACGTCGACGTCGAGCCGACCAGCTACTGGGCGACATCGAGCCGCCCCGGCTCTTCCGGGTACGACATCGGCGCCATCACCGCCGACATAAAAGCGGCGCGGGCCGCCGGCGCCGACCTCGTCTTCGTGATGCCGCATTGGGGCCAGGAGTACGCCGATTCCGTGTGGGACTTCCAGCGGACCGACGCCGCGAAGATGATCGCGGCCGGCGCGGATCTGGTCCTCGGCAGCCACTCCCATTGGGTCGGACCGTTCGAGCAGATCGGCGCCGACCATCTGGCCTTTTATTCGCTCGGCGATCTCGTGTTCGACTGGACGCACGACGAGCGGACGCAGGAGGGAGTCGTCGCCGACCTGACGTTCGCCGGCAAGCGGCTGGTCCAGGTGGACCTCCACCCCACCTTCATCATCGCCGGCCAGCCCAACCTCCTCGACCCCGCCGGCGACGGGCAGGCTGTCCTGGGGCCCGTCCGGAAATCGTCAGAGCCGCGGCTTGGCTGGTAGATGGCGGGCGGCGCCATATCGCGCCGGGACGCTACCCTCGTGGGGCACAGGATGTGACCTTCGGCACCGCTCGTATGGGAACACTGGTGGTGTGGCCGAGAGCGCTCCCCGGGCACTATTGGAATAATTCATACTGAACTACCATACATTTCCGGAAACACCTTTGCGGAGCAAGATGCACCCGATCGTCAGCAAGTCGCAGCTGTCCCCCAACGTCACGCGCCTCGTGGTCGAGGCTCCCCGAATCGCCGAGATCCGCCGGCCCGGACAATTCGTCATCGTGCGGCGCGGCCCGGGGGCCGAGCGACTCCCGCTCACCATCGCCGACGTCGATCGTGCGGCCGGCACGATTACGCTCGTCATCCAGGCGGTGGGCAAGAGCACGAATGAGCTGACCGCGCTCCAGGTCGGCGACGCGATCACGGATATCGCCGGGCCGCTGGGCAACCCCACGGAACTCCTGGAGAGCGGGCACGCCGTCTGCGTCGGCGGCGGGGTCGGGACCGCGGTCGTCTACCCGATCGCGCAGGCGCTCGCGGCCCGCGGCGTCAAAGTGACGAGCATCATCGGCGGCCGATCCAAGGAGTGGGTCATCTACGAGGACGAGCTTCGAGCGGCTGGCGACGTGGTCGTCTGCACCGACGACGGCAGCTACGGCCGCCACGGTTTCGTGACCGAAGCGCTAAAGGACCTGTGTGAAGCCGGCGGCATCGACGAGGTTTTCGCGATCGGTCCCGTCCCGATGATGCGGGCCTGCTCCGAGCTGACCCGCCCGTATGCGATCAAGACGACCGTTTCCCTCAACGCGATCATGGTCGACGGCACGGGCATGTGCGGCGGCTGCCGGGTAGCCATCGACTCCAAGACCCAGTACGCCTGCGTCGACGGCCCTGAGTTCGACGGCCACAAGGTCGACTTCCGCCAGCTCGCGGATCGCCTGACCACCTATCGAGAGTTCGAACAGGCCGCCCTCGAGCGCTGGCAGGCCTCTCACGCGGAGGCCCACTGATGAGCGACTTCTCCGACCGGACGGACATGACTCTCGCCGACCGTCTCGCTGCCCACCTCGAGCCGCTCCCTAAGAAAGAGCGGATGAGAATCGAGCGCGGCTCAATGCCCGAACAGGACGCGATGGCACGGGCCCAGAACTTCGCCGAAGTGAACCTGGGCTACTCCGAGCAGCTGGCCATCATCGAGGCCGACCGCTGCCTGCAGTGCCCCAAGCCCTACTGCGTCGACGGCTGCCCCGTCGCGGTCAACATCCCGAACTTCATCCGCCTGCTGGGCCAGGGCGACGTCAAGGCCGCCGCCGACTCGCTGCTGGGCGACAACGCCCTGCCCTGCGTCACCGGGCGCGTCTGCCCGCAGGAGACGCAGTGCGAGCAGGTCTGCCTCCGGGCCAAGACCGGCAAGCCTGTCGCGATCGGCTACCTCGAGCGTTTCGTCGCCGACTGGGCCATCAACCATCGCGACGTTTTCGAGGCCGCCCACCCCGCGCCGACCGGCAAGAAGGTCGCAATCGTGGGCTCCGGCCCGGCCGGGCTGACCGCCGCGGGCGCGCTGACCAAGCGCGGGCACGCCGTCACGATCTTCGAGGCGTTCCATGCCGCGGGCGGCGTCCTGATCTACGGCATCCCCGAGTTCCGCCTGCCCAAGGACATCGTGCAGAAGGAAGTCGACCGTCTGGTCGCGGACGGCGTGGAGATCCGGCCCAATTCGATCATCGGCAAGACCTATACGCTGCCCGAGCTGCGCCAGGAGTTCGACGCCATATTCGTCGCCGTGGGAGCCGGGCTGCCCGTCTTCATGAATGTGCCAGGGGAGAACCTCAAGGGCGTGTATTCGGCCAACGAGTACCTGACCCGCGTCAACCTGATGGGCGCCTACAACCCCGACTCCGACACGCCGATCCTGCACGGCAAGCGCGTCGCGGTCGTCGGCGGCGGCAACGTGGCGATGGATTCCGTCCGAACCGCGCGGCGGCTGGGTGCGGCCGAGTCGGTGTGCGTCTACCGCCGTTCGCTCGACGAGCTGCCGGCGCGCCGCGAGGAAGTCCATCACGCGGAGCAGGAAGGCGTCCGCTTCGAGTTCCTGACCGCGCCCGTGGAAGTGCTGGGCGACGAGAAGGGCTGGGTCACGGGCCTAAAGTGCGTCCGCATGGAGCTGGGCGAGCCCGACGCGTCCGGTCGTCGCCGCCCCGTGGAGATCCCCGGCTCCGAGTTCGTCTTCGAATGCGACATGGTGGTGGTGGCTATCGGCACGAAGTCGAACCCGCTGCTCACGTCCACCTCGCCCGACCTGCGCGTCAACAAGTGGGGCTACATCGAGATCGACGACAACCTGCAGACCTCGATGGACGGCGTCTTCGCCGGCGGCGACATCGTCCGCGGCGCGGCGACGGTCATCCTGGCGATGGGCGACGGCAAGAAAGCGGCCTCGAACATCGACGCGTACCTGCGCGGCGAGCTGCCGGCGCCGGTTCCGGCTGCGCAGCCCCACTGACGTCGCGGTCGATAGCACCGACCATTCCCATCACGATTAGCGTCGGCCAAGCCAGAGCGTTTACCTGCAACACTGACGCGGACCTGGACGTTAACCGAGTGGTGGTGGAAACAGCACGAGTTACGGCTCAATTGACGGCCGACCAGGCCAGCGACTTGGAGGCCGCGTTTGCCGCGCCTATGCCCTGGCTCCATCGTCGATTGACCCTCATGGTCGGCGATCCATTTGAGGCTCAGGACCTCGCTCAAGAAGCGTTCGTCCGGGCAGTGGCGAGGTGGCCGATCGGTTCGCACGACGACGTCAGGCGATGGCTTGCGACGGTCGGTACCAGGCTCGCCATCGACGAATTGCGCAGGCGGCGCAGGTGGGGCTTTCTCCAGCTGCACGAAGCCGACTCCGGCTGGGCAATGGCCACCGATCCCGACCTGTGGAAGGCGATCTCTGAGCTGGAACCCACCGTCAGGGCCGCCCTTCTGCTGACGACACTCGACGGCTACACGCAGGAAGAGGTTGCGGAGACGCTGGGGGTTGCGCGAGGCACGGTAGCGAGTTGGCTGTCTCGGGCGCGCGATCGCCTCAAGCCTATGATCGGGAGAACTGGCGATAGATGACTTCGATCGGCGGCTACGCCAGCGATTGAGCGCGCTCGATGCGGCCGTTCCGCCAGCGTCGAGCGTCCGAACGGTTCGAGGCACATCGACTACCCGGAGAAGCCGCGACATCCACGTTGCCAGCAGACTGCCAATTGGCCTGGCCGCTGCTCTCGCGGCCGTGCTCGTCGGGGCGGCGGCGCTGGGAGTCGGTTCCCATGCGGTGCCGGGAACGGGGCCATCGGCATCGGGCTCTGCGAGCATCCAATCGGCGAGTCCGACTGCGTCACCGGTCGCCATGGCCTCCGATGGCCTGCCAATCGAGCTGGACGGCCAGCGCGTCTACCGCGTCCCAGACCAGTCGGCCTGGCAGAACCTCAGCGGCAGCTTCCTGCTGGCGGCACGCCTCGGTTTCTCCGTCATTGGCTGCGGGGCTCCGGGCATGTACGGGAGAACCCAAGCAGACCACGACCTGTTGGGAAACACATGCGGCGGCGTGACGCTGTGGCCGACCTCCATTGAGGGCTCGGGACTGCCCTCGGCTAACACCGGCGTGCCAGTGGCGCCCAAGGGGTCGGCCCTGGCCAAGCTGTCGGCCTGGAGGGACCACCCGGTAGTCGTGCGGGTCCATGCCCACGATCCCGAAGCCAGCCAATGCAGCCCCGACCTGCGAAACCGGTGTGACTCCACCGTCGTGTTCGAAGCTGTCGTGTGGCCAACCGTGCCGCCAGAAGTGGACGGTGAACGCGTCTTCTCGTTACGAAGAACGACCTATGGCGACCTCAAATCCGCCGGACTATCGTAGTGGACCTGGGGACGCATCCCTCTATATTGGGGATTGTCCGATGCCGCGAGGGGCGCCGGGCCAAGAGCGTTCTGGTCTCCAGGTACGTCGTGGGCGAGCGGCACGAGGGCCGCACAGCCTCCTGGGATAGCGGAGCAGCCGACTCGGCATGCACCTGGACCATCAACCGTGTCGGGAAGCCGCGGAATCGGGCTGGCATTCTGGGTCGACGTGCCGAACGGAGTTGTGCCTGGCTGGGACCTCTACGCCAACATCGGCTGAGCGAAGGCGCCGTCAGTTCGCGGCACCTGTCCCCGACGCCGTGGTGGGAGCCGCGGCCGCGCTTTCGCCGACGGTGCCACCGCCCGACCGCCGCCACCACGACCAGCACCAGAGCACGCTAGCCGTCAGAACGACCACCGCTATGGCGCTCAGTCGAGTGACCGACGAGAAGAACCAGAGCGGGCCGAGCAGGTACGCGACGGCCAGCAACCGCGTCCGCCAGGGTTCCGCCACGCCACCGCCCAGGGCCCAGCAGATGAACGGGAATGCCAGCGCGGCTTCGTAGCCCCACGTGCGGGGCCCCGCTGCCAGACCGATCAGGCAGGCCGCGCTCGCGGCTTCCACGATGCCCGCCCGCCGCAGCCCCGGCACGGCCGCGAGGGCCAGAGCCGCTCCCCCGAGAACGGGCACGACCCACGGCACGGGAAGCCGCCCGAGCAGCCCCGGCAGGCTGATCGCCTTGTCCGCATTCGATGCCGCGTCGGCGGGTAGCCACGCGCGGGCGCCATCGAGCCAGGTCGCGAGCCAGTTCCAATCCCCGCCGGCCGCGGCCACGGAAAGCAGGAACGCCACGCCGGCTGCGGCGAGGGCCACGCCCAGCTCGCGCCAGCGGCCACGGATCGCGAACAGCACCACAAACCCCAGCGCGAGAGTGGGCTTGTACCACAGCACGCCGACGGCCAGACCCGCCAGCCACGGCCGATCCGTGGCCAGAGCCCAGATCGCGACCATCGCCAGCAAGAGCGCGAAAGGCACGTTCTGGCCCAAAACGACCGAGGCGGTGGTCGGCGCCCAGGCAACAGCGGCCAGGATCGCCAGTTCCGGCGTGAGGCCGTAGACCCGCGCGGCGATCAACGCCGAGCCCGCGATGCACGCGATCATCAGCGCCCCCTGGACCCAGAAGCTCGCGCTCAAGCTGAGTTGCGCGAACGGCCAGAAGAGCCACGCAGCCGCCGGTGGGTACGAGAAGAAGGCCTGCGGGGCGCCGTGGGCCGCCTGCCAGGCGATGTGCCGCCCGGCATCCACGAGATCGGGCCCGCCGGCGGTCCCGCCCGCGCTCCACAACGCACCCCAATCGTTCCATCCGTTGAGTGGCGCGCTGATCACCGGAAGCAGACCCACGGCGATCAGACCGACAGCCCAGAGCCGGACTCGCCGAGTCCCCAATCGAAGCGCATCGCCGACGCCGGCCGGCGCGACGGCTTTGGACCGCCCGGTCGACTCGACAGCTTGCGTCATCGTCCGCCTGTCGAGCTAACCGCGCGCCTTCGCCAGCCGCTCCATCACGATCGGCTTCACCTGCGAGAGGTCGACGCGGATCTGTTCCATCGAGTCGCGGTCGCGGATCGTGGCTTTGCCGTCTTCGAGCGAATCCACGTCCACCGTCACGCACCACGGGGTCCCGATCTCGTCCTGGCGCCGGTACAACTTGCCGATAGCGGCAGTGTCGTCATAGACGGCCATCATGTCGAGCGCCAGGTCGGCGCGCAGGGCGTGGCACTTCGCCACGATCTCTTCGCGCTTCTTGAGCAGCGGCAGGACCGCGACCTTGTACGGCGCCAGCTCCGCGTTGAAGCCCAGCACCACGCGCTTCTCGCCGCGGACCTCTTCCTCGCGATAGGCGTCGATCAGGAACGTGAAGGCCGCACGGTCGCCGCCGGCGGAGGTCTCCACGATCCAGGGGATGTACTTCTCCTCGGTGGCGGGGTCGAAGCACTCGAGGTTTTCGCCGGTCGCCTCCTGGTGGCGCCCGAGGTCCCAGTCGCCGCGGTTGTGGATCCCCTCGAGCTCCTTCCAGCCGAACGGGAAGCGATACTCGACGTCCACGGCCTTTTTGGCGTAGTGGGCCAGTTCGTCAGGGCGATGCTCGCGGAAGCGCAACCGCGCCGGGTTGACGCCGTAACGTACATACCAGGCCAGACGGCGCGGCATCCATTCCTCGAACGTGGCCGCCGCGGTCTCCGGCTTGACGAAGTACTGCATCTCCATCTGCTCGAACTCGCGCATCCGGAAGACGAAGTTGCCGGGGCTGATCTCGTTGCGGAAGGCCTTGCCGATCTGGGCGATGCCAAACGGCAGCTTCTTGCGTGCAGTCTCGCGGACGTTCTTGAAGTTGACGTAGATGCCCTGGGCGGTCTCCGGGCGAAGGTAGACCTGCGCGGCTTCCTCTTCGACCGGGCCCATGTAGGTCTTGAACATCAGGTTGAACCGGCGCGGCGCGCTGAGCGGCCCCCCATCTGCCGGGCACTTGAGGCCCAGGCGCTCGACCACTTCGGGATCCATCAGCTCGGTGTTGGTCAGGTTCTCCGCACCGGGTAGTTCGTCGAGCCGGTAGCGGCGCCGGCACGTCTGGCACTCGACCAGCGGGTCCGTGAAGTTGGCGACGTGGCCCGATGTGACCCACACCTGGGGCGCCATGATGATGCTCGCGTCGAGGCCGACGATGTCGGTGCGCTCCTGGACCATCGCCCGCCACCACGCCCGTTTGACGTTGTTCTTCAGCTCCACGCCGAGCTGCCCGTAGTCCCACACGGCGTTGATGCCGCCGTAGATCTCCGAGCTCGGGAATATGAAGCCGCGCCGCTTGCTCAGCGAGACGATGGTCTCCAGGTTGGCGACGGACGGTCCCGGATCGTCAACGGTGGGTGTCGGGTTTGCGGCGGTCACTACTTGGTCTCCTCGGACACGGGCGGGCGGTCGAACCATCGAACGCCTGGGCGGTCATTCTCGCACGTGCGCCCTGCCGTGGAGCGTTGGGCGCACAGCCGGTCCGGTGCGCCCGCGGACCGATTACGCTGGACCGATGGAGTACGAACGCCCCGAAGCCACCGGCGCGGTGTTTCTCTCGCGCCTGCCGATCAGCCTCAACTTCGCCGTCAGCGCCCGGATCCACGGTCCCCTGACCCGCGAAGAGTTGGAGGCCGCGCTCGCCGGACTCGGTCGGCGTCATCCGCTGCTCGCGGTACGCGCGGCGGAACGAGCCGACGGGACGGCCTACTTCACGGACGAAGGCGTGCCGCCCATCCCGCTGCGCGTCATCGAAGGGGCGGCCGACGACGATTGGGTCGGCGAGGTCGAGCGCGACATCCAGCGGCCCTCGAACTACCTCACGGAACCTGAGATGCGGTGCATCTGGCTTCGCGGCTCGAACTTCTCGGACGTTGTGCTCATCTGCGACCACTTGCTCGCCGACGGGCGCGCGTCGGTCATCGCCCTGCGGGATCTCCTCGACCTGCTGGCGGTGCCCTCGCGGGCGGTCGAGCCGCTCATGGCTCCGCCCGTGCACGAGCTCGTGCCGCCGGACGTCGTCCGCCAGATCAAGGCGGCCGCGGCCGGTCAAGAAGCGGGCGGGCCCGAATCCCGGACAGCGGCTCCCCCGACCGATCCCGGCGGTCCCGTTTGCGTCAGGCCATTCGCTCTCACCGCACAGGAGACGTCGGCTCTGATCCGGCGCTGCAGGGAAGAAGAGGTCACGGTTCAGGCGGCACTCTGCGCGGCCTTCCTGACTCCCTTCGCCGAGCGGCAGCCCGACCAGCCGATGCGGCGCGCCGAAATCCCTGTCGACCTTCGCCCCCGGCTCATCCGCCCGGTCGGAGACGCGTATGCGAGCATGGTCGGGCTGACCATCGTCGACGTCGATTGCACGGCCGGCAACCTCTGGGATGCCGCCCGGAGCGCGGCCGCTGCCCTGGCCGACATGCGAGAAGCCGATTTCTTCGCGGTGCCACCGGTGACGATCCCGCTGACCGGCAAGATGCCGAACCCGCCGTGGGACATCCACTACGACCTTTCGATCAGCAACCTCGGTCGCATCGACATTCCGGCCGAGTACGGCAACCTCCAGCTCGAGTCGATCTATGGACCGGTCTTCCCGGCCACGGGGCCCGACCACCTGATCCTGGGGGTTTCGACGTTCGCTGGCCGGATGCGCTGCACGTACAGTTCACGCCGTCCGGATGCTGAGGCGCTAATGACCCGCGGGCACGAGCTGCTGGGGGTAATGCACGGTGTGGGCGGTTCGGGGGCCGGGGCGTCATGATGGCTGGATGAGGATCACCGACCCCTCCATGACCGTCGCAGAATCGGCCGACTCCACCGAGATCGACCACCCCACCCTGGGCCCGGCCGTGGCGATCTACGACGACCGGCGCAAGAGCCAGCGCAAGTTGCTCACTTCATCGGGCATGGCGGCGGTGGGCGCGGTCGGGGTTGTGCTGGGTCTGGGCGACCTGGCGAATGGCGATGGCACGGGTGGATCCGTATTGCTGCTCGCCGGCGCTGCTCTGGTGACCTACGGCGTCAACGAGGTTCGGGCAACGGTCATGCGCTTGCGGACGGTCTTTTCGCTGATAGTGAGCGAAACGGGATTCGAGTACGCCTTCGGCATCGGATCGGTAGCCTGGGATGAAGTCGCGTCCGTCGGCTTCGAGAGGGTCGGGCGAGGCAAGCCAGGCGCGGTCCGAGTCCAGGTCAAGGTGCCGGATGAATTCGCGGCTCGGCACGCCCTCTCGCTTCCGGCGGCCCTGATGCTTCGGATCAACGACGGCGCTCTCTACGTGGCGCGTGGAGCGCTGATGCCGGCTGCCGCCGTCCTCGAGCTCATGAGCGAGCGACTCGCGGAGTTCCGAAAGGCCCACATCGCCGCGCCGGCGCCCACGCCGGACAAGAGCATCAGGCCCCGAACGTCCCGCCACTAGAGTCGCGGACAGGGGGTTTCCATCCTCGTTACTCAGTACGAGGGAGAGCAGGCTTGGGGCGAAAGAAGGTCCCCATGGAACTACTGCTCATCATCGTCATTCTTCTCTTCCTGTTCGGCGGGTTCGGCTTCAGCCGCCGCGGCCGTTAAGGACGTGCGCCGAAGCGCGCGAAATAGCGAAAGAGCCCCGCCTGCCGGCGGGGCTCTTTCTTTGCTGTACGACCGAGTCCCGCGAATCGGGAGGCTCGAAGCACTCTCGCGGCTAGCGGACCGCGAACCCCAAGAACACAAGCACGAAGCCCGCTATCAGAATCACCCCACCGACCTGGGCTCTACGGCGCATCTCCTGGGCCATGATCGAGGCAGCGCTGGGCCCGTCGTCGCGAAGGCGGGTCCCGCGCCAGCCCTCGTATCGGGAGATGTTCGCTTCCTGCTCCTTCAGCTCCTGGTAGCGGCTCCACGGGCCTCTGGCTCGAAGGTAGCCAAACGCGATGAGCGCCACGCCGAGCACCCAGCAGATCAGGTTGATCAGGCCCATCGCTCCCTCCTGGACGCCTAGTCGGGTCTGTCGAGGCGTTCGTGCAGGGCCGCCTGCACCATGGCCGCATTCGCCTGGCCGCGGGTCGCCTTCATGACCTGGCCGACGAGGAAGCCGACCGCCGCGACCGTGCCGGCACGATAGTCGGCCACTGCGGCCGGGTTAGCAGCCAGCACCTGGTCCACGGCCGCACCGACGGCGCCCGCGTCGGAGATCTGGCGGAAGCCGCGCGCCTCGACGATCGAGGCAACTGCCGCCCCCGACGCGAAGTGCTCGGCCAGCACTTCTTTGGCGTTCGTGCCCGAGATGTCCCCGTCTGCGACGAGCTTGACGAGGGCAGCGAGCTGGGCCGGATCCACTGAGCCGCCACTCCCCTCCCCGGCCGCGTCGACGCCCTTTGCCAGGCGCATGTATTCACCCGCCACCCAGTTGGCGAGTAACTTTGCCGGGACTCCCAGGCCGGTCGCCAGCGCGCCCTCGAACAACGCCGTCGCCGCAGCGTCGTTTACGAGAACGCCCGCGTCGTACCCGGAGAGCCCGTACTCCTCCTGGTACCGGGTCCGACGCGTCGCCGGCAACTCCGGCAGGCGCGCTTTGATCTCGGCCAGCCACTCGGGCGAGGTCAGGAGCGGCGGTAGATCGGGCTCCGGGAAGTAGCGGTAGTCGTTCTCTTCTTCCTTGGGGCGCATGTGGTACGTCGACTGATTGCCCTCGTCCCAGCCGCGCGTCTCCATGCGGATCGTGCCGCCGCCGTCGATCACAATCGCCTGGCGTTCGATCTCGTGATCGATCGCTCGCTCCACGGCCCGCATCGAGTTCATGTTCTTGACCTCGATCCGAGTCCCGAACGCCTCCCGCCCGTGCGGCCGAAGCGAAACGTTCGCCTCGACCCGCATCTGGCCGTTCTCCATCTCCGCGTCCGATGCGCCGATCGTCCTCATGAGCAGCCGCAGCTCTTCGGCATATCGGCGGGCCTGCTCGGCCGTTCGAATGTCGGGCTCGGTCACGATCTCCATGAGCGGCATGCCCGAGCGATTGAAGTCGATCAGGCTGACCCGGCGGCCGTTCAGCTCGGCGTGGATCAGCCGGCCGGTGTCCTCTTCGAGGTGGGCTCGATTGATGCAAACCGTGAACGGTCCGGTGCTGGTGTCGAAGGTGAGCTTCCCGTGGGCGGCCAGAGGCAGCTGGTACTGGCTGATCTGATAGCCCTTCGGCAGGTCCGGATAGAAGTAGTTCTTGCGATCCCAGCGAGTGGTGGTGGCGACGGTGGCCTCGATGGCGAAGCCGGTGGCGATGACCCACTCGACAGCCGCCTTGTTTATCGTCGGCAGCACGCCGGGCAAGCCCAGGCACACTGGACAGCAGTGGCTGTTCGGCGCTGCCCCATCGATCTCGGTGGAGCAGCCGCAGAACATCTTGCTGGCGGTCTTGAGCTGGCAGTGGATCTCGATGCCGATGACGGCTTCGTATCGCGTGGCGACCGGTTCTGCGATGGTCATGCGCCAGCCCTGTGACGATCGATCTCGTCGACCGCGTCCTTCGCTTCGCGCAGGCCGGCTCCGGTCACTTCGCGGTAGCGCTTGATCGCCGGGATCTTCCGGCCATCCGCGAGGAGCGCGAGTACCTCGTCCATACCGGCCGGAACCGGCTCCGGCGGCAGACCCACATGCGCCCCGATCGCGTCCACGCGTCGCTCAAGGCGCGCCAGTCGGGACTCCATCCGGGACATGCCCCGAATCATGCTGATCGACTTGGCTGCGACCCCGATCGATATACTTGCGATCAAGGCGATCCAGCCGATGATGGCGAGGGCCACCCAGAAATCATGCATCGTCGGCCTTCTTCCGCCGCTTGACGAAGCGCTCGATGCGGACCAGCGCTTCTCGCAGCTCGGCTTCGCTCGTGGCATAGCAGCAGCGGACGTGGCCTTCGCCCGCCTCGCCGAACGCGGTGCCTGGCACGACGGCCACGGACTCCTCCTTGAGCAGAGCTTCGGAGAAGGCCTCGCTCGAGAGTCCTGTGGAGGTGATCTGCGGGAAGGCGTAGAAGGCGCCACGCGGCTCGAAGCAGCGCAGACCGATGGCGTTGAACCCGTCCACGAGCAGACGTCGACGCCGGTCGTACTGACCCATCATTCGGGCAATGTCCGGCTCGCCGGTCTTGAGCGCTTCTAGCGCGGCATCCTGGGCGACCGTGGGGGCGGACATGATCACGTACTGGTGGACCTTGAGGATCCCTTCGAGGATCTCCGACGGCGCACAGATGTACCCGATGCGCCAACCGGTCATGGCATAGGCCTTGGAGAAACCGCCCATCAGAACGGTCCGACGGCGCATGCCGGGCAGAGAGCCCATCGTCCGCATCTCGTAGCCGCCGTAGACCATCCGGTCGTAGATCTCGTCGCTGTATACGAGCAGGTCGTGGCGGACGGCGATGCGGGCGATCTCGTCCTGGACATCGGGAGGAAGCACGGCGCCGGTGGGATTGCACGGGTAGTTGAGCAGCAGCGCCTTCGTCTTCGGCGTGATCGCCGCCTCGACTTTCGCCGGGTCGAGGGCAAAGTCTTCATCCAGGGACGTCTTCACGCCGACCGGCACGCCGCCCGCGAAGATGATCGCCGGGCGGTAGGAGACATAGGACGGCTCGTGGGTAATGACCTCGTCGCCCGGGTCCAGCGTGGCCCTCACTGCCACGTCCAGGGCCTCGGAGGCGCCGATTGTGATCAGGATCTCCTCGGTCGGATCGTAGCGGACGCCGTACAGCCGCTCCAGGTGGTGGGCGAGAGCGCGCCGCAGCTCGATCGTGCCGTAGTTGCTGGCGTAGTGGGTACGGCCGGAGGCCAGGCTGTGGCGGCCGGCCTCGATGACCTGGGGCGGGGTATCGAAGTCGGGCTCTCCCACGCCCAGGCTGATGACGTCGGTCATGGTCGCGAGGATGTCGAAGAAGCGGCGGATGCCCGAGCGAGGAACCTCGTCGACCCGGCGCGCCAGAACGCGCGTCGAGAGCGGCGGCCGCAAGGGCTCCGATTCGGAGTTCAGGATCGAGGGATCGGTGGCGAGACGGTTGCTGCCGGGGCCGGTGGTCTGGGTGCTCATCGGTGTGTCCTCAGGCTTGGCTGCCCGAGCCGGTGGCGGCAGCGCTCGCGGTGCGCTCTATCCGCTCGGCCGGGCTGGGCGTGGTCGGATCGTCGGTCAGGTGCAGCTCGGCGGGCTCGAGGGCCCGCCAGGTTGCTCTGGCCGTGATCGCTTCGTACGCACGGGCCAGGCGAAGCATCGACAGCTCGCTCCACGGCGCTCCGACGATCTGGAGGCCGACAGGCATGCCGTCCGACAGGCCGGCCGGGATCGATACCCCGGGCAGGCCCGCCATGTTGACTGGAAGAGTGCACGCGTCCGACAGGTACATCGCGACGGGGTCTTCGACCTTCGCCCCCATGGGAAACGCGACCGTCGGGCTGGTCGGTGCGCAGATCGCATCGAAGCCGGCCGCCCAGACCGCGTCGAAGTCCGCCTTGATGAGGGTCCGCGCCTTCTGCGCCTTCAGGTAGTAGGCGTCGTAGTAGCCGGCAGACAGGGCATAGGTGCCGAGCATGATCCGACGCTTGACCTCGGGCCCGAAGCCTTCGCCCCGAGTCCTGAGGTAGTCGGCGATGAACTCGCCGGAGCTGCGGTCCGCGAAACCGTATTTGACGCCGTCGTAGCGGGCGAGGTTGGAGCTGCACTCGGCCGGGGCGATGATGTAGTAGGTGGCCAGGCCGTACTCCGTGTGCGGCAGCGAGACCTCCTCTACCGTGGCGCCGGCGGCTTCCATGTCGGCGACCGCTTCACGGACGCGCGCGGTGACGCCCGGCTCCATGCCGTCGACGAAATACTCCCTGGGAAGCGCGATGCGGCGGCCACGCAGGTACGAGGCGGCTTCGTCGTCGCCGTCGGCGATCGAGAGCAGCTCCCCGGGGACGGGGATCGGAGCGGAGGTGGCGTCGCGCTCGTCGCGGCCCGAAACCGCGTGCAGGAGCACCGCGGCGTCTCGGGCGTCGCGCGCAAACGGCCCGATCTGGTCGAGCGAGCTGGCGAAGGCGACGATGCCGTACCGGCTGACCCGGCCGTAGGTCGACTTGAGGCCGACGATGCCGCATAGCGACGCGGGCTGCCGGATGCTACCGCCGGTGTCGGTGCCGATAGCGAGGGGGGTGTGGTACGCCGCGACGGCGGCCGCGGATCCACCCGAACTGCCTCCGGGAACGCGGTCGAGCTTCCAGGGGTTGGCCGTCGGGCCGTACGCCGAGTGCTCCGTGGATGAGCCCATGGCGAACTCGTCCATGTTGGTCTTGCCCAGGATCACGGCGCCGGCCTGGCGCAGGCGGGCCGTCACGGTCGAGTCGAACGGGGCGATGTAGCCCTTCAGGATCTTGGAACCGGCAGTGGCCTGGCCGCCTTTGACGGAGACGAGGTCCTTGAGCGCGACCGGAACTCCGCACAGCGGGTGTAGCTGAGCGAGAGCGGAGCCGCCCGCACGGCGCGCTTCGGCGATGCGGATGTCGGCGGCGTCGGCCTGGGCCAGGGCGTCGGCTGGGTATATCGCGAGCCAGGCGTTCAGGGCGTGGTTCTGATGCTCGGCGGCGGTGAGATGAGCCTCGGTCAGCGCACGAGACGAGACTTCGCCGCCTCGAAGCAGGCGCGACATCTCATGGGCGTGGAGGCGCGTCAGGTTCGTCATGACGTTACGAGCCGCCCCTGCCGGCTCCGCCGGCGTCCCCACCTAGGATCGCGGGCACGACGAAATGTCCGCCGTACCGCTCCGGCGCATTGGCAAGAGCCTCGTCGACCGCCAGCGACGGCTGCGCCACGTCGTCGCGCAGAATGTTCTGCAGCTCGATCGTTTGGGCCGTCGGCGGGATGGCTTCCGTGTCCAGGGTCACGAGGATCGCGTACTGATCGAGGATGTGGTTCAGCTGACCCTGCAGGCGCGCCAACTCATCCTCGGTCAATCCGAGGCGGGCGAGGTGGGCGACGTGCTCCACGTCGGCGCGGGTCAAGCTGGCCATGCTCGCGATGATACCGGACGAGGGGCCTACGCCGCGACCGGAGTCTACCGGCGAGTCCCGGCCAGCGTCACGGCGTGGGCGTCGGGGTGTCGGTCGGTGCAGGCGTCGGGGTGTCGGTCGGTGCGGGCGTCGGGGTGTCGGTCGGGGCGGGCGTCGGGGTGTTGGTCGGTGCGGGCGTCGGAACCGGGGTCGGAACAGGGGTCGGGACTGGCGTAGGAACGGGCGTCGGCGTGGGCGGTGGCGGGAAGGTCGGGAACGGAGTCGGCGGCAGAGTCGGGACAGGCGTTGGCGGAATAGTCGGGAACGGGGTCGGCGGCAGAGTCGGGACAGGCGTCGGCGGGAAGGTCGGGAACGGAGTCGGCTGGAAAGTCGGCGGGAAGGTCGGGAACGGAGTCGGCTGGAAAGTCGGCGGGAAGGTCGGAGAGGGCGTCCCGGTGGTCGGGCCGGGAGTGGTTCCACCCTGCGTCCTGCCCGGAGTGGACCCGGTTTGCCCGGCTGTCGGGTCGGGTTCGCTCGACGAGGTCACGGTCAGCGTAGAAGGGCTCGCCGGCGTGAAGGTGACTCCGCCTACGCTCTGTTGGGGCTGCAGAATGGGAACCGTCGGACCCTGCGACGCAGGGAACGTTGCCCCGTCGGTGCTCACGGAGTTAGTGGCGAGAGCGACGATGTTCGGCGGCCCGCCGTTGGGCAGAGCAAGAACACCCTCGAGGCCGAGGATGCCTCCTACCAACAGGACTCCGATGACGATCACCGCCAGGGCCGAACTGGCACTGGGGCGGCCCATCACGTCTCGGCCTGGACCTTTGGCGTCGGAACCGGGACGGTTGTTCGTCGACACAAGACGGCCTCAGCAACTCTGGTGCGGCACCTACCGACCGAGCGCCGGACCGCGCTGCGCGGAGCCCCGCCTACCTGGTCAGGATGTAGCACCTACGGGGAACGTTCGCGGCCTCCTACCAAGAACCGAACCGCTCGCTTTGTCAGGCAGTTGGCTCTCGATCGGCCTACTCGCCCAGCCTAGAAAGCGCTCCCCGATCGAGCAATCCATGGCGCGCGGGCCGGCACACGCTCCGCGCCCTGTGATACGCACCAGCTAACGGATGCGACCGCCCCGGCCCGCGGCAACGCAGCTGGGGCGTCCCGGCTTACTCCTGCGGCCCCACCAGCACCCGGCGGAAGCCCTCTTCGTCGAGCACCGGGACGCCCAGCTCCTGGGCTTTCTGCAGCTTGGAGCCGGCGTTCTCGCCCGCCACGACGTACGAGGTGTTCTTGGAGACCGAGCCCCCGGCTCGACCCCCGGCGACGCGGATCGCCTCCTCGGCCCCGGCGCGGTCGAAGCCGGAAAGGGTACCGGTCACTACCACGGTCTTGCCGGCGAGAGGGCCAGTGGGGCCACTCCCCGCAGCCACTCGTCTGGCGGGCGGCTCGCCAACTACCCCCGCGTCCACCAGATCGGCCAGCACGGCCGCCGTTTCGGGATTGCCGAAGTAGGCGGCGATGCTCCCCGCGACGACGGCGCCGATGCCCGCGACCTCCTGGAAGGCTCCAGCCGGGATGCCCGGTAGGGACGCAGCCACACGGGCGGTCCACGCGGCTTCGGACTCGCTCTCCTGCACGGGCCATCGTTCCGCGATCCAGGCGGCGAGGTCGATGGCCGTCTGCTCGCCTACCTGGGGAATTCCGAGGGCGTTCAAGATGCGTGCGAGCGGCCGCCGACGCGACCTTTCGATCGAGGCCTTCAGGTTCTCGGCGCTCTTGCGGGCAAACCTGTCGAGGCCAACGAGATCGTCGACCGTCAACCTGAAGAAGTCGCCGCGAGTCTTGATCAGGCCGCGCTCCAGGAGCTGCTCCAGAACGGCCCAACCGGCGCCCTCGATGTCCATGCCGCCCCGGCCCGCGAAATGAGCGAACTCCTGGGCCAGCCGCGCCGGGCAGTGGGGATTCGGGCAATAGTGGCGGACGGCGCCCTCGTCGCGAACGACCGCCGTGCCGCAAACCGGGCAGGCGGCCGGCATCTCGAACTCGCGCTCGACTCCGGTCCGCCGCTCCGGAATCGACCGCACGACCTCGGGGATGACGTCGCCGGCCTTCTGGAGCACGATCCAATCCCCTATCCGCAGGTCTTTGCGGCGGACCTCGTCGAGGTTGTGCAACGTTGCGCGAGCCACGGTGGACCCGGCGACTTTGGCCGGTCTCAAATGGGCGACCGGCGTCAACGTGCCCGTTCGGCCGACATACGGCACGATGTCCTCGAGAACTGTTTCGACCTGCTCCGGCGGAAACTTGAAGGCGATGGCCCATCTGGGTGCCCGAGCGACCACGCCAAGGCGCTCCTGCTGGTCGACGCGATCGACCTTGACGACCACGCCATCCGTCTCGTACGGCAGCTCGTGGCGCTTCTCCCGCCAGGACTCGAGGAAGCGGACGACTCCGTCTATGTCGAGTCCTTCGGCTCGGTCCGGATTGACCGGCAGGCCCAGGACCGCCAGTCGAGCCAGGGCTTCGGACTGGCTGGCGACGGTGGGGCGGCCATCGGGCCCATCCTCGATGAGCTGGTACGTCCAGGATGAGAGTCGCCGCGACGCCGTCACCCGGGAGTCCTGCTGCCGGAGCGAGCCCGCGCCGCTGTTGCGTGGATTCGCGTATGTCGGGAGGCCGCGCTCCTCGCGATCGGCGTTGATGCGCGCGAACTCGGCCTTGGGCATGTAGATCTCGCCGCGGGCCTCGACCGTGGCAGTCTCGCGCAGCCGCTCCGGCAGGGCCTCGATGGTCCGCAGATTCGCGGTCACGTCCTCGCCGGTGGTGCCGTCGCCGCGCGTCGCGCCCTGTACGAAGCGGCCGCGCTCGTAGCGGAGCGAGATGGCCAGCCCGTCGATCTTGAGCTCGGCGACGTAACGGAGATCGGGCGCCGGGGCCGGGGCCGGGGGAAGGCCAAGCCCACGCCGGACGCGCTGGTCGAAGGCGCGCAGCTCATCCTCGTCGAAAACGTTCCCCAGAGACAGCATCGGCCGGCCGTGAACGACTTCGCCGAAAGCCCCGGTGGGCGCCGCCCCAACCCGCTGGGTCGGCGAGTCGGCCGTTACCAGCGCCGAAAACGCGGTTTCAAGAGCGACCAGCTCGCGCATCAGGCCGTCGTATTCGGCGTCGCTCAGCTCGGGCGCATCCGCCACGTAATACAGCTCGTTGGCACGCCGGATCGTCGGGACTAGCTCGTCATGACGCCGGCGCGCTCCCTCTTCGCCGAGCGCAAGGGCGGCCTGGACGGCATCGTCCGCCACCGGCAGCCCGACCGCTCGCTCCACCGACTCGCTCACCGATTGCCTCCTTTGCGTGAACCGACTGTACGTCGATTCTCGCCGATGGAGTCATGGCAGCACAACCGGCCGTTCAGGAGCCCGCTGTCTCGCCGCCCGTGGCTGAAACCGTCGCGTCCAGGCCGTGGACTGTCTTCTCCCAGAACGACGGGGTGGGTGCAGGAAGTGGTCTCCCGCTACAAGAACGATCCCACGATCGCAATGTGGCAGCTCATGAACGAAGCCGAGATCAAGACCGGCGACTCATCTTCCTCGTGCGCGCCTACCGCGGACCTCTACAACTTCGCCACCGACGTCTCCGGCATGGTCAAGTCGATAGATCCCAACCACCTGGTCAATCTCGGGACGATGGGCGGCGGCCAGTGTGGCAGCCAGGGCTCCGACTATCAGAAGCTCGGCGCGATCTCCACGATCGACGTTCTCGAGTTCCACGATTACGGTC
>OCZT010001978.1_pt1 | contig 21248 bp, 17 predicted proteins | sample 1539031 | NCBI WGS metagenome assembly OCZT01 (sample SAMEA3539308, study PRJEB22396) | soil metagenome | biome: tundra; feature: field; material: soil | place: USA | collected 2010-05 | depth 0.15 m | reverse complement strand
GCGTCGCACTCTGCAGTACCGCGCAAATTCTACCCGCTCGTGCTCTGTTTTTTTGTCGGCAGTGGCTTGGCCGCACTCATCTACGAGATCGTCTGGTTTCAGCTCCTCGAATTCATCATTGGCTCGACTGCCACCTCGCTTGCGGTGCTGCTGGGGACTTTCATGGGCGGGATGTGCCTCGGCAGCCTCGCCTTGGCTCGCATCATTCCGACCTCTTTCCATCCGCTCAGGGTCTATGCGGCCTTGGAGCTCGGCATCGGCCTGATCGCCATCCTGGTCTTGTATTTTCTTCCACCGGCAGCCGACCTTTACGCGAGCATCGCCGGTCAAGGCTTCACCGGCATCTCGTTCCGAGCGCTGCTGTGCGCGGCATTCCTGCTGGCGCCGACCGTGCTGATGGGGGCAACCCTGCCGTGCGCGGCGCGTTGGGTCGAGAACACGCCCCAGGGCGTGTCTTGGCTGGGGATTCTCTATACCGGCAATCTGGCCGGCGCCGTCTTCGGCTGCCTGCTGGCCGGGTTCTACCTGCTGCGGCTATACGACATGGCGACCGCGACCTTCGTCGCCGCCGCCATCAACGCGCTCGGCGCCGCGCTGGCGTTTCTGCTCGCGGCTTTTGCTCCGCATCGAGCGCCCCCCGCACCGGCTGCCGCAGATCGTGCACCGCTGCGATTGGAATCCATGGCCGCTTACCTGACAATCGCAATCTCGGGATTGACCGCGCTCGGGGCCCAAGTTGTCTGGACGCGGCTGTTGTCGCTGCTGCTCGGCCCGTCGGTCTATACGTTCTCGATCATTCTGGCGGTGTTTCTGCTCGGGCTCGGACTCGGGAGCAGTGCCGGATCGCTGCTTGTGCGCAACGCAAGAAATTCGCTGGTCATGCTCGGCTGGTGCCAGTTTTTGCTGGTCGCCGCCATCGCCTGGGCTGCATTCAGCATCGACGCCTGGCTGCCTTACTGGCCGGTCGATCCGCGGCTCAGCATCAATCCGTGGTTGACGTTCCAGCTCGATCTGGCGCGGTGCCTATGGGCCGTGCTTCCGGCGGCCTGCCTGTGGGGGGCGAGCTTTCCGCTCGCACTCGCGGCTGCGGCTCCCCAGCATGAGGATTCGGGACGGATGGTCGGGGCCGTCTATGCGGCGAATACGGTCGGCGCGATTGTCGGCGCGGTCGGCTTCAGCCTGATCCTCATCCCGGCGGTCGGCACGCTATGGTCGCAGCGGATTCTGATTGCCGCTGCGGCGGTCGCCGCCATGCTGATCCTGCTGGCAGGGCTGCGGGCGGGCGCCCCCGCCGCCGGCCGGCGCGTGCCCGTCATTGCGGTCCTGGCCGCCGTCGTTGCCGTCCCGATCGCGGCCGCGGTGCTTGCCTACGGCGTGCCGCCCGTTCCTGGCGAGCTATACGCCTTCGGCCGCACGATCATGAACCCGAACTACGAGCCGAAGATGCTTTATGTCGGCGAGGGAATGAATGCGTCGGTGGCGGTGTCGGAGGACGAGGAGGGGACCCGCTATTTCCATGTCAGCGGCAAAACCGAAGCAGGGACCCATCCGATCGACATGCGCCTGCAGCGCATGCTCGGCAACCTGCCGATGCTGCTGGGACCAAAACCGCGATCCGTGCTCGTCGTCGGCTTCGGCGCCGGGGTCACGGCCGGCAGCTTCGTCGCCTACCCCGAGATCGAGCGCATCGTGATCTGTGAAATCGAGCCGCTTATCCCGCGGATGGTCTCGGGCTTTTTCAGCGAGGAGAACTTCAACGTGATGAAGGACCCGCGGGTCGAGATGGTTTACGACGACGCTCGCGGCTTCATCCTTACTTCCAAGGAGCAGTTCGACATCATCACCAGTGACCCGATTCACCCGTGGGTCAAGGGCTCGGCCGCACTCTATACGCGGGAGTATTTTGAACACGTGAAGCGGCATCTCAAGCCGGGCGGAGTGGTCACGCACTGGGTTCCGCTCGACGAGACCACGATCGAGGCGGTGAAGAGCGAGATGGCAACATTCTTCGCCGTCTTTCCAAAGGCAATCGTTTGGATCAACGACCGAGACAACGGCGGCGACGTGGTGCTGTTCGGCCAGGTTGATCCCGCGCCGATCAATGTCGATGAGGTAGTGCAACGATTCGATCGCATCGACAACGCGCGCGCCGCCAAATCCCTGCGCGATATCGGTTTTGTATCGGCGATTGATTTGCTGTCGAGTTATGCCGGCCGCGGTCCCGATCTTTCGGCGTGGCTGAAGGGCGCCGCGATCAACACGGATCGCGACCTGCGCCTGCAATACCTGGCCGGAATAGGTCTCAACGTTGACGCACAGGAGCGGATACATCTTGAGCTGATGAAGGCGCGGCGGATTCCTTCTGATCTGTTCGTCGGCTCCGCGGAGGCCCTCGCCGAGTTGCGGAATGCGATCGAAAGCAACATGCGCGGCTCTGACGCCAGTCCCCCTCGGCGGCGGTAAGCTGACCGGCCCTCGAGCATATCGTGAGAAGCCGACCTGGTCAGTTCTTGCGTGCCTGTTGCCCGGAGGCACGCCGGCGCCGTTGGATTGTCAGTCGGAGGCCTCCGGTTTCCTGCCGCGACCGATTGCAAATTGGCCGACCGGGCCCTCGACGTGGAATTCGATCCCCGTCATCTTCGCGAACAGATCGATATTGGTGGTGCCGATCGCACATCCACCCAGCCCCATATCGGTCACCATCATGTAGAGCGTTTGCATCAATCCGCCGACATCCTTCAAAATGAGCGAGTAAGCGATTGAGCTGTATTTCCATGATACCCGGTCAAAGCGCGCAGCGATCGTGATCAGTATCTGGGGCGCGGCGGGCGCGTCCATTGCGAATTCGGCTGCCGTCCACAGTGCTTGGAGCTCATGCGTGCGCACGCCGATCGGCACCAGCGCGTGCAGGTCGGCGTCGTAATGATAGAATCCGCGTGCAAGCCCTTCGCAATTGGCGACGGCCAGATAGAGCTCGAGCTCGTAGGCACTGCCTCCGGACGGATACGGCCTGGCGGCGTAGGTGACCACCGGACTGCCGTCGCCAAGATCGAGCCTGCTTTTCCATTTCGACTGGACTCGCGCGGTGCTATCGAGAAACCGCGAAAGCTCGGCGAGCGTGATCGGTTGCTGGTCGTCGAAGTCGCGCGTCGAATGACGTTCACGCAGCAGCTTTGCGACCGGCGAGATTGTCTCCGAAGGCGCGGCCGAGAGCTTGCGCAGATCGATTTTTTTCCCGGGCCAGCGCGGCCGCACCGCCGGTGGCGGCGGTATGACGCCTGCATATGGATAAAGTCCGCCCAGCGGGTTGGCCTGCCGGCCTTCCGTGCTGTGGGTGTGGAACAGAAGATCGTGAAAGTCCCAAAGAACGAGGTTGTTGTCGCCTTCGTCCGCCCGGAGGCCGTCGCCGCCGGCAGCGTCGATCTTGAAAAGGATTTGGCAATCCACCAGCAAAGCGAGAAGCTCGATCCCCGGAAAGCCGTCCTGTCGCCGGAACCGGCTGATTTTTTGCGGCGTAGACAGCATCGCGATGGCGGCCGCAATCTTCGGATCGCAGATTTTGAACAACGCGCCGGCGCGCGGCGATTCCAGCACCATCTCATTGCCGCGCCGTCGCAAGTAGGCGAACCGCGACAGGACGATGACGTCGGTGTTGCCGAGCTTTGGCGTTTGCGGCCAATAATCGGGAACCTGCGGTTCGATGACGACCTGATCCTGATCGTCACGCGCCCGCCCGAGGCGGTACTCCAAAAGACCGCGCCGGGCCAATCGCCGGACCAACAGATCGATTTCCTTGTCGACTGTGCGGCCGTCGGACGCAAACGAGCCGAGTGGCAGGCCTGTGCTAAGGGCCTGCGCGCGATCCGCCGCGCCGGCGCCGAACTTTCCCAAGCCGACCGAATGGCCATCGAAGCAGGCGGCGATACTTCCGTCTGCCTGCGCTTCGAGCGTGATGTGACCGCTCAGCCGGGCGGAAATGGTGGGTACCCCGATCTGCCTTTTCTTTTTCCGGGGAGCGCGCAAGCCGGCATACCCTCAGCTGTGGGGAAGAAACGGAGTGAGCTCGTGTTCCGGCAGCGGCCGATCCAGCAATCCGAGTTTTACCGGAACATCGTAGAGCCGGCCCGGTGCGAAACGGAGATAGAAATGCCGCAGTCCCGGCACGATCACCCGGACGACCGGGACCTCGATGTCGGGCCGCGTCTGATTGAGGACGAGGAAGTCGAGATCCGCGCTCCTGGCGATATCGACGCAGGCGTCGACCTGCTCGCGCGTGTTGCCGAGAGGGACGGCCTTCGCGCCGAAGCCCGGTTGGACCGTCGGATTGCCGCTTGGCGTCAAAAAGGGATGGTCCCGCAGGCGCAACGGAGTGTAGCCGTCGAGGCTCGATTTCTCGCCGGTTCCGCCTCCCATGAGACCGATGGACAGGAACTGGTTCAGCTCCGTCAACGTACGCAACACGGCAATGCGGGGATCGAAGTGCGCGCCGGAGCCGAACTCGATATTTTCTTTCCCGTTTTGCATCCAGTGCAATATCGCCACATAAGTCGGAATGCCGAGATCGCTGGTGACGTCGAGCACCCATAGCTTGCGTCCGGTGTCGGCAAGCTGGGTTTGCAAATCGCGAACGTAGGAGTCGTTGAACTGGCCGAGATCGACCTCCGCCCGTTGCGATCGGTTGTACCACCAGATCGCGTATGCATCCCGCTCCACCAGCTCGAGGAATCCCTGGACGATCGCCTCTTCGAGCGTGTTGCCGGCCGCGCAGCCGTTGGAATCCGCATGGAAGCCGGCAGGGCCGCCGTAGAAAAAATACAACAGGCTGGTCGGAAGATATTTGAAACGTTGGTCGCGCAGAGACCAGACCGGCGACCACTCGACCCTGGCCGATCGATCGAAGGGAGCCGGGACTACATGGGAATCGCTCGAGTCGGATGTCGGCGTCTGGTCTGGCCGGTATTGCGCATCGCTGAACAGCAGGACGTCGTTGGGAAGAATTGCATCGCCCGGCGCGAAATCCGTGAACCGTCGTTTCACCCTGATCTCGTCGCCTTGAAAAATCCCCGAATAGCGCTCGATCGCCTCCATGAGCGCGCTGGCTTCACCCTGCTCGGCGGTAGAGCCCTTGCCGAAGCTGCCGCCGCTCAGTCCCGCCCTGAGCTCATTGACGGTCTGGGCCGGCGCCGAAAAATTGTGCGCTGCATAATAGTTGGTATTCATGGGCAAATCGGCTTCGATCTTCTCGAGCCGCGTGACCACACCGGTGAGAGGGCTCACGTGCTTTCGAAAACGAGCCACCGTGGCCCGTGACGATACGGTCCGGTATCCCCCGCTCGTCATGATGAGCTTGGCGCCGGGGCCAAGCTCGATCGGCACCGGCGCCCGGCGCGGGTCCCGCAGCTTCTTGCGGCCGCAGGTCGGACATTGCGGGCGGGCCGCAACGTAATGCTTCACGATACTCGATCCCAACAAATCGTGACTGATGATGTGATCGTTCAACTCGGTTTGAAAGCCAGTAGCGATCGCTTTGGCAACCTCGAGGGCAGCAAACTGGATTGCGCTTTGTCCGAGCGTGTTGCGGGCGAGCGGTGAAACGGCGACAGGGCGCGCCGGTCCGCGGTCGAGAAACCCCTTGACCTCCCGATTCCGTATCATGCGAGCGAAAAGGCAGGTCCAACAGGCGCCGTTGCCCGGGCGGAACACCGGTCCCACCAGCGGGAAGGCGCCTGAGGGTTGCACGAGCAGCCAAGGCGTTTGGTCCGACGCCCGCTGCCGGTTCAACTCGGCCAGCCGTCGTTCGAGATAGTCGTTCACCAGCGTGACCGTCAGGTCGGGAGAACGCTTGACCACGCGAACGCCGAGCTCGCTCAGCGCGGTACTGAACTCGACCGCACCCTGCACGTCGATCGATTCAATGCGCACACGACAATTGCCGAGATTTTGCTCCGCGATTCCAGGCGGCAGGCCGAGGCTCGCCCAATAGCCGGCCACGGCGCCAACGGGAGAACTCGATGCCGGGACGATATAGCGCCGCTCGATCAGCCGCTTGAGCGCTTCCTCGATCTTGTCGGACGGAAAATCCTTTCCCAGCTCGCGAACGAGCTCCGGAAGGCTTTTTTTGCCTTTTCCTATCGCGGAGGCGAGGGCGCAATAAAGCTCGCCGTGAAGGAAGAACTTCCGGTCCTCGGAATAAAGGCATACGACGTCGGGCGGCAGCACATAGACCGTGAAATTCGGCGCGAACTGCGGAACGTCTTTGCCGGCGTGCCGTGTAAGGCTGGTCCCGCGATCGACCGTCATGATGTCAGCACGCGCGCCACCTTGCCCACCACCTTGGTTCGCCGGTGCAAGGCGTATTCTTCGACCAATGGAATTCCTTCGTCCAACTCGCGCGCTGGCATTTCTCGATAAGGCTGGAGATCCACTCGGCCCTCATGCGCAAGCCTGACCGCGCGCCGGAGCGGCACTGCCAGGAACACATGGATTGGCCGGGTCGACTTTGTCGAGCCCGGCCAAAATGACCTGCGTTTGTCAACGTAATCGAAAAGCGGTCGGGTCTAGCAGAGGCGGCAAGCATAACCCCACGATATACAGCAAGCGCCGCAGCCACCACAGCCTCCGCAGCCTCCGCAACCTCTGCAACCTCTGCAGCCTCTGCAGCCTCTGCAGCCTCTGCAACCGCAGCCGCGGGCTTCCCGGACGAGGCCCTGAGCCGATCCTGTGTTCTCCTTGTCGAAGACATAGAATGTCGCCAGGCTGACGTCGGAGATTTCCTCTTCACCGAGCGTGATTTCGTGACCCGGTGCAATGAGCGGCGTCCGCGGAACGTCCGTTATCGGCGCGACTGCTGCGGATGCACCCCCCACTAGTGAAAAAGTCAACCCGGCGGCCCCCAACACCGGTACGGATTTCATCACACGCTTTCGCTTCGAAGCTTCCTTCACCCGTGGCATAGTCGTATCCTCCATACCTTGTAAAAAATGTTTCGAGTCCAGCCAACCGATTGTACGCCGTGAAAATGCAGCATGCAAGGCTGGCCGGGCAAGCTGACGTGCCGCGGGCGCATCGAATTCCTGAATATCTGTTCATGAACGACCTGTTCATGAACGACGTCGGCGCCCCCTTATCCAATCGCAGTATGCATGATCCATCCCCGACCACCTCAAGGCGCGCAAGCCAGCAACGACCGCTGGCTCGAGGCACGTCTCGTCACCCTTCCGTCAAACAATTCGCAAATTGTATCGAAGCCCACCATCAACATGCCAAGCCCTTCTTCTGGACCAGGACCGAGGTGTATCGCTTTGGTTGCGCCTCGTTCCTGGTGGAATGGCAGGGGGCGACGTGTCCATCCTTGCATTCGCTCCGCCCCGCCGTTATTCAGGCCGAAGCACCTAGCCTCTCAATTATGCGCCGGAAAACAAGCCAGGTCGGCTCAATGCTGCGCTGCGACTATTGGCAGGCTCGAACGGAGAAACCGACATGGTCGATTATCCCGGCCGTTTCGTCTGGTACGAGCTGATCACCACGGACATGGCGGCCGCCAAGGCCTTTTACAGCAAAGTCGTGGGCTGGGGCGCGCAGGACGTCTCGACGCCAGATCTGACCTACACCTTGTTTACCGCTGGAAGGGCAGAGGTAAGCGGGCTCATGGACCTGCCGGAGGATGGGAGGAAAATGGGCGCGCCGCCGAGGTGGATGGGGTATGTCGGCGTCGACGACGTGGACGCTACTGCCGACCGGATCAAGCGTCTCGGCGGAGTCGTGTACGTCCCGCCGACGAACAGCAATATCGGCCGCATTTCGGTCGTCGCTGACCCGCAAACGGCAACGTTTGGGCTGGTCGAGGGGCTGAAACCCCGCCGACAGCAGCTTGCCGAGCCGGGCAAACTGGGGCGCGTGGGCTGGCATGAGTTGATCGCCGCCGACCGGGAGAAGTCGTTTGCTTTCTACGGCGAGCTTTTTGGCTGGCAGAAAGAGGACGCCGAAACCGGTCCGACGGACACGTATCAGTTGTTCTCCGCCGGTGGGCAGACGTTTGGCGGCATGCGCCCTAAACATCCGATGGAGCCGGACCCGTTCTGGCTTTATTACTTCAATATCGGCGACATCGACGCCGCCACAGAATTCGTGAAGACCGGTGGCGGCCAGATCTTAGAGGGTCCACAGGAATTGCTGGACGGCAGCTGGATCGCCCGATGCACGGATCCTCAGGGCGCCGCCTTCGCGCTGCAGGGAAAGCGAAGTGAGGACAGTATCGGCTGGACTACCGAGTGGGACGGGATTTCATCGAAAGGCAGGCTGGTCACCAAGCCCCGCGGTTAGGGGCGAACCTCGGATTCGGGACGGGATCAGCCAGCCTTGGCCGCCGCCACTTTGGGAAGCGGTTTGTCCTGCCTTTTCGACCAGGAGATGTAATAGGCGACGATGGTCATGATCGCTATTCCCGTCACGCTTACAAAAATCTGCGCGAACAGCGAACCCGAACTCATCATCAGTTCGAAATGTCCGACGAAGGATAGAAAGACGCCGACGCAGAACACGGCGAGCGACTGCTGACCGCAGACGATGAGCGGATCGAACATCTTCCATTCCAGGCCCGCCCAGTCCTTGGGTACAAACCTGATGACCAAAATCACGATCACCACGAAATGCAGGAAGCGATAGGGCGCGAGGTTGGTCTTGTCGTTGGGGTTGAAGGTTTCATAGAGCCAATGCGGGAACAGCGCCCCAAAATCCGGAAACTTGCCCGCCATCGTCATCACCAGGCCGAGGATGAGATAGGCGATGCAGAAATAGAGTGTGATCGGCGCATTGATGATCGCGCGCGACCTCAAGGCGCCGCCGAGCGCGCACCATGAGCCGAACACAAACAGCACCTGCCAGCAGTACGGGTTGAAATACCATGTCCCGGCGGGGTAGGCCGGCAGGTTCCAGCCGAACTGCCGGGCCGCGAGCCACAGCGCGATCGAGGCCAGCATCGTCGGGCCGGGCCGCCGCAGCATCATCCACAGCACCGGCGGAAAAAATCCCATCAGCACGATATAGAGAGGAAGCACGTCGAGATTGACCGGCTTGAATTTCAGCAGCAATCCCTGACGCAATGTTTCGACCGCGCTATCGACCAGGCCCGCCACGTTGAATTCGTTGATGATCTCCGGATCGCTGTAGCGCAGCGCGACATAGCCAATCGAAACAATATAGACGACGAACAGGATGATATGAGCGACGTAGAGCTGCCAGACCCGCTTGGTCAGGCGGGTGGCGCCGACGATGAAGCCGCGTTCGAGCATCATCCGGGCGTAGACAAAGGACGCGGTATATCCAGAAATGAAAACGAACAGATCCGCGGCGTCGCTGAAGCCATAATTTCGCGTGGTGATCCAGTTCACAACGTTGTCGGGAATGTGATCCAGAAAAATCGCCCAGTTCGCGACCCCGCGAAACAGGTCGAGCCGGAGGTCGCGTCCTTTTTCAGGGAGGGTTGCGTTGATTTTCATAGGTGCCGTTTCGAAGTGATGCTTTCGAGAAGATCAAGCGGCAGGACAGGGGATCAGCCGCGCGAGCGGCGAAGATTGTCACCGCGCAGCATAATGACTATACCGGTCCGGAAAATGTAACGTCCGAGGCTGGGAATCACCGATCAAATTCCTAAAAGCTGTCTCTATCCTATCTTGGCCGTTTCCACCACGCGCTTCAATACCGCATTTCCCACGGGGGCCCGATCATCCATGACCGCACGCATCTTTAAGCCCGCCAAAAACGCGATGCAATCGGGGATCGCCAAAACCAAGGAATGGCAGCTCGACTATGAACCCGAGCAGCCGCGCGCGATCGAGCCCTTGATGGGCTGGACCAGCTCCGGCGACATGAAGCAGCAGCTCACCATTCGCTTCGACACCAGGGAAGACGCTGTGGCCTATTGCGAGCGCGAGGGCATTCCCTATCAGGTCATTGAACCGAAGGAGCCGGCACGCCGGCAGGCCGCCTATGCCGACAATTTTGCATTCCGGCGCGGCGAACCCTGGACCCATTAGGGCCGCAGTCGCTGAAGGCATATCCTGGCATTGGCGTGGGACCGAAAGTTCCGGGTTGCGTAAGGCGGCGGCGCAATGACACCATGACGCGAGCGCCAATGCCGAATTGCGGCGCACCATGAACTGCTGAAGGCCATGCCGCTTCATTCCAGTACCGACCCCACCTCGTCCGATTTTGCCCGCAACGCCGAAGCCATGCGCGCGTTGGTCGCAGAACTCCGCGAGAAGCTCGATCAGGTCGCCGGCGGCGGCGGCGAAGCCTCGCGCGCCAGACATACCTCGCGCGGCAAGATGCTGGCGCGCCAGCGCGTCGACCTCCTGATCGATCCGGGAACGGCGTTTCTCGAATTGTCGCCGCTGGCGGCTTTCGGCCTCTACGGCGGAGACGTGCATTCCGCGAGCATCATCACCGGCGTTGGCCGGATCTCCGGCCGCGAATGCATGATCGTCGCCAACGATGCGACCATCAAAGGCGGCACCTATTATCCGATGACGGTGAAGAAGCATCTTCGCGCGCAGGATATCGCGCGGCAGAACAATCTGCCCTGCGTCTACATGGTCGATTCAGGCGGCGCGTTCCTGTCGCAGCAGGACGAGATATTCCCCGACGAACGGCATTTTGGCCGCATCTTCTACAATCAGGCGCAGATGTCCGCGCTGGGAATCCCGCAGATCGCGATCGTGATGGGCTCCTGCACGGCCGGCGGCGCCTATGTCCCGGCGATGTCGGACGAAAGCATCATCGTACGCAATCAGGGCACGATTTTTCTCGGCGGACCGCCGCTGGTGAAGGCGGCCACAGGCGAGGTCGTCACTGCAGAAGAGTTGGGCGGAGCCGACGTGCACTCGAGGCAATCCGGCGTCACCGATCACTATGCGCAGAACGACAGCCATGCGATCGGGATTGCGCGGCGCATCGTCGCCACGCTGAAACCGCCGCAGCGCGCCTCCTTGAGCATGCGCGAACCGCGCCAGCCGCTGTTTGCGCCCGACGAGATTTATGGCGTGGTCCCCGTCGACGGGCGCAAGCCGTTCGACGTACACGACATCATCGCGTGTCTGGTCGACGGTTCGGAGTTCGACGAATTCAAGAAGTTGTACGGCCAAACCCTGATTTGCGGTTTCGCCCATATCTGGGGATATCCGGTCGGCATCATCGCCAACAACGGGATCCTGTTCAGCGAAAGCGCGCTCAAGGGGACGCACTTCATCGAGCTGTGCTGTCAGCGCAATATCCCGCTGGTGTTCCTGCAGAACATCACCGGCTTCATGGTCGGCAAGAAATACGAAGCCGGCGGCATCGCGCGCGATGGCGCCAAGCTGGTGACGGCGGTCGCCACCGCGGGGGTGCCGAAATTCACCGTCGTGATCGGCGGCTCCTACGGGGCCGGCAATTACGGGATGTGCGGCCGCGCCTACAGCCCGCGCTTCCTCTGGATGTGGCCGAACGCCCGGATCTCGGTGATGGGCGGCGAGCAGGCGGCGATGGTGCTGAGCCAGTTGCGCCGCGACAATATCGAAGCCAAGGGCGGCACCTGGTCGGTCGAGGAGGAGAACGAGTTTCGTGCGCCGACGCGCGCGCAATTCGAAACCCAGGGCAATCCGTATTACGCGACCGCCCGGCTGTGGGACGACGGCGTGATCGATCCCGCCGATACAAGGCTGGTGCTCGGTCTCGGTCTTTCGGCCGCGGCCAATGCGCCGATCGAGGCGACCCGCTTCGGCCTGTTCAGGATGTGATGATGGATCGGCCCAAACAGTACCGGCGGTTTCGCACGCTGCTGATCGCCAATCGCGGCGAGATCGCCTGCCGCGTGATCCGCACGGCAAGAGCGATGGGCCTGCGCACGGTTGCGGTCTATTCCGAGGCCGACCGCGACGCGATGCATGTCGCCATGGCCGACGAAGCTGTCTTGCTCGGGCCGGCACGGGCACGCGACAGCTATCTCAACATCGAGCGCGTGATTGAAGTGGCTCGCAAGAGCGGCGCTGAAGCCGTGCATCCCGGCTACGGTTTTCTTTCCGAGAGCGCCGAATTCGCGCAAGCCTGTCTCGAAGCAGGATTGGTATTTGTCGGTCCGACCGCCGAGATGATCAGGACGATGGGCTCGAAGTCCGGATCGAAAATGCTGATGGAGAAGGCCGGCGTGCCGCTGGTGCCGGGCTATCACGGCGAAGCCCAGGACGACGCGACGCTGGCGAAGGCCGCGGACGGAATTGGCTTTCCGGTTCTGGTCAAGGCGTCCGCGGGCGGCGGCGGGCGCGGCATGCGCATCGTGCGTTCGGCGGCAGAACTTGCCGCGGCGATCGTCAGCGCCAAGCGCGAGGCCAAGGCCGCCTTCGGCGACGATCGCATGCTGATCGAAAAGTTCGTCGAAAATCCCCGCCACATCGAGGTGCAGATCATCGGCGACAGTCACGGCAATCTGCTGTCGCTGTTCGAACGCGAATGCACGTTGCAGCGGCGGCACCAGAAGGTGATCGAGGAAGCGCCGTCGCCGACGCTCGATGCCATCAAGCGCGAGGCGGTGTGCGCCGCCGCGCGCAAGGCGGCCGCCGCGGTAAATTATGTCGGTGCCGGTACCATCGAGTTTGTTTCCGACGGCAAGGACGTCTTCTTCATCGAGATGAACACAAGGCTGCAGGTCGAGCATCCCGTGACCGAGCTGATCACGGGCATTGATCTCGTGGAATGGCAGTTGCGCGTGGCGTTCGGCGAAAAACTGCCGCTGGCACAGGATGAAATCAGGTTGAACGGACACGCCATCGAGGCGCGGGTCTACGCGGAAAATCCGCACAAGAATTTCATGCCGTCGGTCGGCAGGATACGGACCTGGCACACACCGGAGCAGTCGAACGGCCTGCGCGTCGATGCCGGGTATCGCGAGGGCGATGCGGTCTCGCCGCATTACGATGCCATGCTGGCCAAGGTGATTGCGTGGGCGCCGACCCGCGACGCCGCGATCGAGAGGCTCAACCGCGGGCTTGAGGACATCGACGTCCGTGGCATCGTCACCAACATTTCATTCCTCTCGGCGCTGGTGACGCATCCGGACGTGCGCGCCAATGCGATCGACACCGGCTTCATCGAGCGCGAATTGAAGATTTTGACGCCGGCGCCGGCGGCCCCCGATGATCTTGAGCATTGCGCGGCCGTGGCGGCGATCCTCGGCGAAGAAGCGAAAGCATCGCGGGCCGAGGAGCATTCGCCATGGCGAACCGCGGGCTGGATGCCGGTGGGCCGGCGGCAGCGGGTGTTCACGTTCCGCCAGGGGCAGGGCGCCGAACAAGCGGTAAACCTGCAATACGGCAACGGTCCGGCTAAATTGTCGATCGGCGAACGCGAGTTTGCCTTCACATCGTCGTCCAGGGATGACGGCGGGTTCGATCTCACGCTCGACGGCATGAAATCCCACATCGTCGCCGTCATCGAAGGCCACGAACTGTATCTGCGCACGCGCAACGGCCGTTTCGATCTGCATTGGGTCGACCCCTTCGGCGGCGACGACGAAGAGCAGGTCGGCGAAGACAAGATCGTGGCGCCGCTGCCGGGCACCGTGGTGGCGTTGCTGGCTGAAGTAGGCGCGACGCTGGAGAAGGGCGCGCCGATCCTGACGCTTGAAGTGATGAAGATGGAGCAGACCTTGCGCGCGCCGTTTGCGGGCGTGTTGAAAGTGATTAGATGCAAGGTCGGCGATATCGTGCAGGAAGGCGTAGAACTCGCCGAAATCGAGCCTGCGGCCGGATGAGATCGGCATGAACGAGCAGGTGCGCATCGTCGAAGTGGGTCCGCGCGACGGCCTTCAAAACGAAAAGACGCCGGTCAGCGTCGCGGACCGCATTGCGTTTATCGAGGCGCTGGTCGGCGCGGGGCTGCACACCGTCGAGGTCGGGGCTTTTGTGTCGCCGAAGGCGATCCCGCAGATGGTGAATTCGGACCAGGTGCTGCGCGGCGTCAATCATCACCCCGACAGCGAATTCCATGTGCTGGTCCCGAACCAACGCGGCTACGACGCGGCGCGCGAGGCCGGCGCCAGGGTGATCGCGGTGTTTGCCTCGGCGTCGGAAGGCTTTTCGCGCGCCAATATCAACTGCTCGGTCGCCGAATCGATTGAGCGCTTCAAGCCTGTCGTCATCAGAGCCAAGGCTGACGGCATCAAGGTGCGCGGCTATATCTCCTGCGTGCTCGGTTGCCCCTATGACGGCGAGGTCAAGCCGGAGGCGGTGGTGGACGTTGCCAAGATGCTGTGGGATCTCGGCTGCTACGAAGTGTCGCTCGGCGACACCATCGGGGTCGGCACGCCGCTCAGGGCGCGGCAGCTGCTGCGCGCCGTTGCCGGCGTCGTGCCGATGGCCAATCTGGCGATGCATTTTCACGACACCTACGGCCAGGCGCTGGCCAATCTCTATGCCGGGATGGAGGAGGGAGCGCGGGTGATCGATTCCGCCGCCGGCGGTCTCGGCGGCTGCCCTTACGCGCCCGGCGCCACCGGCAATGTCGCGACCGAGGACGTGGTCTATATGCTTGAGGGCTTAGGCGTTGCGACCGGCGTCGATATGCCAAAACTGGTGGCCGCCACCAACGAGATCAGCCGGCTGATCGGGCGGGCGCCGGTGAGCCGCGTCGCCGCGGCGATCAATGCGAGCAGGCGGGCGGCGAAGTAGATCCTCATGGTGAGGAGGCGCTCTTGCGCCGTCTCGAACCATGAGGCCTGATCCTTCGAGACGCGGCCAAGAGGCCGCTCCTCGGGAGGAGGTGTTCTCACCGTCCGCCGTCGGGTCCCATCACGAGATCGGGCAAGTACGTCGAAATTTCAGGCACGAAGCACAGCACGACCACCGCCGCCATCATCAGCAGCACGAATGGCAGCGTGCCCCAGATGACATCGCTCAAGGGAATATCCGGCGCGACGTTGCGGATCACGAAGATATTCAAGCCCACCGGCGGGTGAATAAGTCCCATCTCCATCACGATGGTCATGACGACGCCGAACCAGATGATGTCGAAGCTTGCGGCGCGCAGCGGCGGCAGGATGATCGGCGCGGTCATCAGGATGATCGAAACCGGCGGCAGGAAAAAGCCGAGCACGACCACCATGACTAGAATCGCCGCCAGCAATTCCCAGCGCGGCAGGTGCATGGCGACGATCGATTCCGCGGCCGATTGCGAGATGTGCAGATAGCTCATCACATAGGTATAGAGTAGCGACATGCCGATGATCATCATCAGCATGGTGGAATCGCGGATCGTCGATTTCAGGATCGGCGCCAGATCGCTGGGCCGCCACACGCTGTAGATGGCCGCGATCAGCACCAGCGCCAGCAGCCCGCCGAGCCCTGCGGTTTCCGACGGCGTCGCATAGCCGCCGTAGAGCGCGATCATCACCCCCGTCAGCAGCAGGACGAACGGCAACACCCGCGGCAGAACGTTGAAGCGCTCCGTCATGGTGAATTCGTCGCGCGTCAGGATGGCCGAAGTCCGGCCGGTCTGTGCGTAAAGCGCGCTGGCGGCGGCATATTCCTTGCGAAAGTGGATCACCGCGTAGGCGCCGAACAACGAAACCAGCAGCAGGCCGGGTCCGATGCCGGCGAGGAACAGCCTTCCCAGAGATTTTTCCGCCGCAACCGCAAACAGGATCATCGTGATCGAAGGCGGCAGGAGAATGCCGAGCGTGCCGCCGGCGGCGATAATGCCGGCCGCGAAGCCGCCGGAATAACCACGCTTGCGCATCTCCGGGATGCCGGCCGAGCCGATCGCCGAGCAGGTGGCGGGCGAAGATCCGGCCATCGCTGCAAACAGCGCGCAGGCAAACACGTTGGCGACGCCGAGCCCGCCGGGCACGCGATGCAGCCAGGCGTGCAGCGCTGAATACAGATCCTGGCCGGCGCGGGATCTGCCGATCGCGGCGCCCTTCAGGATGAAAAGCGGGATCGAGAGCAGCGTAATCGAGGCCATTTCCTCATAGACATTCTGGGTCACGGTATCGAGCGACGCCGAGGGCATATAGATACCCATGAACACCACCGCGACCGCGCCCAGCGCAAACGCGATCGGCATCCCCGAAAACATCGCGGCCAGGGTGGCAATGCCATAGCTGACGCCAATTCCAACCACGGTCATCGGCGCGCCGACCCGCTAAGTGGAATCACGATCTGCAGCAGGATCTGCACGCACAGCAGCGTCATGCCCGCGGCCATCAGGCCGTAAGGGATCGCCAGCGGCGGCGACCACATCGAGTTCGACACCTGGCCGTCGACCCAGGCTTCATGCGCGAGTGTCCAGGATTTCCAGGCGAAGAACATGCAGAACAGCAAGCTCGCGACGTCGATCAGCCATAGCCTGATGCGATTGACCATCGGCGACAACAGGCCGACGAACGCCTCGATCCCGATGTGGCCGCGTTGTCCCTGCACAAAGGCCGCGGTCATGAAGGTCGCGCCGACCAGCAGAAACACCGCCGCCTCGTCCTGCCAATAATTGGCGCTGTGAAACAGGGCGCGACTGAGCACGCTGTAGCTGAGGATGGCGCAGGCCGCGATCAGCGCGACGGCCGCAATGACGACGATGATGTTGTTGCAAAAGGCGAGTCCGCGTTCGAACGCCGCCACGAGCGTGTTGCCCGCAGCGGCGTTTGAACGGTCATTTTGATCCTTGAGCGGACCATGCATCATGCGGAGACGTCGGACGCGAGCTTCAACAGGTTGGCCGCGGTCGCGGTTTTCGCGCCATAGTCCTTCCACGCGGTATCGCGCGCGATGTCGCGCCATTTGCCGACGGTGGCGACATCAAGCGCGCTGATTTTGCAGCCGGCCTTTTCATAGACCTTGGCAACTTCGATGTCGTCGTCCTGTGCGCCTTTCTTGCCGAACGCTTCGAGTTCCGAGCCGACCGCCAGAATGATGTCCTGGTGTTTTTTCGGCAAGCCGTCGAAAATCGACTTCGACATCATCAGCGGTTCCAGCATGAACCAGTAGGATGCGCCCGCGCCCGAGGTCAGGGATTTCGAGACTTCCTCCAGCCGGAACGAAATCAGGCTGGTGGAGGAGGTGATGCCGGCGTCGCAGGCGCCGGTCTGCATCGCCGCATAGATTTCGTTTGAGGGCACCGACAGCACGGATGCGCCCGCGGCCTGCAGCACCATATCCATCTCGCGCGAACCGCCGCGGACCTTGAGGCCTTTGGCGTCTTCCGGGGCGACGATGGGGCGCGTACGGCTGGCGACGCCGCCGGCCTGCCAGACCCAGGTCAGAAGGATGATGCCCTTGTCGGCCAGGAAATCCGTCAGCGCCTTGCCGACCGGCTTGTTCTTCCAGCTCAGGCCCTGATTGTAGGTCGAGACCAGGCCGGGCATCAGGCCGATATTGGTTTCCGGCAATTCGCCGCCCGCGTAGGGCATCGGATACAGGCTGATATCGAGCGCGCCTTTGCGCATCGCCGAGAATTGCGCGTTGGTCTTGATCAGCGATGAGTTCGGATAGATCTCGGCTGCGATCTCGCCGCCGCTGCGTTTGGCGACTTCCGCGGCAAACACCCGGCATAGCCGGTCGCGGAAATCGCCCTTGTCGATCGTGCCGCCGGGAAACTGGTGCGATATTTTCAGCGTGGTTGCGGCCTGAGCCGTTCCGGTCCCAAAACGCAAAATGGCGGGTGCGGCAAGTGTCGATATGAGGACATGGCGGCGTGTGAGCATGGAAAACTCCCCTGAGGATATTTTTGGCTGGAAGGTTCGGACCGGCGTCGATGACATATTAGCCGGTCTTTGCCCGAATTTTCTCTAGTTTCATAGTTCGAGACCGCGCTTGAGCGGCGCCGATCTTGTTGCGGTGCACACTTGCTGAAAGATTCGACGGAAAAAAGACGGACCAACGCTTTTTAGCCGGCATTCGCTTCAAAGCCCAAGGACGCGTCAAAAGCCGATCGGAAAATTTTCAAAGCGGCGGGTAACAAACCCGGTCGCCGGGCCGTCCTGAACATAGCGGCATCAGTCGCTTCAGTCGCTTCAGTCGCTTTCTAAACCTTTTGAAGGGATCACCAACCAATGACCATTAGCACCCGCATTGCGCTCGCAGTTTCGGCGGCCGCTCTTTCGCTCAGCCTGGCGCTCGCGCCTGCCGCCTTCGCTCAGGACAAGATGGGCAAGGACGACGGCATGAAGAAGGACTCCATGTCCAAGGACACCATGAAGAAGGAAACCATGTCGAAAGACGGCATGAAGAAGGACGATGGCATGAAGAAGGACGGCATGAAGAAAGATGACGGAATGAAAAAGTAGGCCTCGCCCATTCGTTTCCTCGCAGGCTCGCCCCGACAGAGGCGGGCCTGTGATGTGAGGGGCGTGACGCCGCCCGAAACTGACGGCTATTTGCGCTTCTTGCGGGCGGCATAGCGCGCGTCGCGCGCGGCCTTGCGCTCGGCTTCAAGCGCGGTTTCCCTGGCGGCGGCGTCTTCCTTTTCGCGCGCGAGCAGGGCAGCGGCCTGCTCCGCCGCCTCGGCATCGCGAATTTTCTTCTCGGCCTCGGCGGCCTCGCGCGCCAGTTTGGCCTTGGCGCGATCGGCGGCCTGCGCCTCGCGCTCGGCCTGCCGCTGCATGACAGCCGGATCGTCGTGACCCGGCTTGGCGCGAAACTTGTTCAGGATGTTCTTCCTGGCTTCCTGCGCCGCCTTCTGGCGGTCCGCGAAGCTAGGTTCCTTGAATCCACTCATTGAACGGGCCTTATCGCTTTCGTTGTTGGTTGTGAGACGATCGGTTGCGGTCGGGTCGGTGCAGAACGCCGTACAAAGGCGCCCGCACGATCAGCAGCGGTGTACAGCCGCGCGGGCCGGGAAGCCATCAAATATCCGCCAGCCGCCGCAATGTCGCTTGAAAACTGACGCTTCGGCTGCCGATCAGCGAGGTGCCAAAAACGTCGGAATCGTCGTCCCGGTAGGTTCCGGAAAACCCTGACGTGACCTCCCGGCCGGCAAAGACCGGGCGTGCGGCGCTGTCGCGATAGGGTGTGTGCTGATTGGTGACCAGATCGCCCTTCCAGGTTCCGTCCCCGACGGTGTAGGAGCCGACCGACCAGAAATAAGGGTCGCCGCCGAGAATCACGCCGTCCCTGATGATGATCACACCGCTGGCCCGGCCCTTGATCCCGTCGAGCATCCGGATGTGTACAGAATAAAGTCCATTCTTCATTTTAACGCCGCCCGTAAGACTACGGTGATTCCGCAGACGCCGATCATCCCGGCCGGTTCGGGCCTGTAACCGGCCGAGCGGAAAACCTTAGCATGTATCGTCGTTTGCGTCGATCGCTTGAGGATTTGCTGTCGCTCTCCGCGGCTGTCCTGATCGGACCGGATCGTACCCGGGCTTAAGGCGGTTGAAAGCCTTTCGCGGCAGGCAGGAGCCTATGGTGTCGCAGATCGCTGCGTCCGCCGCGGTTACGATCTCCGCGGACTTCTGCGGACTGGAGCTACTCATGTTCGGACGGATGCGGATATCCCACCGCCTGCTGCTGCTGGAAACGCGCTCACGTTTCGCGCACGAATAAATCGACGTCTCCAAAACTGACCTGCACCCGCCGAGCGCCGCAATCGCGCTGTGCCGGATGTTGCTGATGATAGAATGAAGTCTAGTAGCGCAACCGCTGACACTGCAAGACAATGAGACATGCAAAAGGCTCAGCAACCCCCGACGCTGCTTGGCTTCCTCATCGCGAAGGGGTGGGTCTGGAAAGTCGCCATTGCCGGACTATGCGGAAGTGTCACGCATACCTTGCTGATGTTCGCCAAGGCCCAACTGGGAATACTGGAATCGTTCCAGCCCTATCACAGCCTCCAGGTCGCGCTCAGTTACTGGACCGGGGAGCACGTTCATCCGGTCGTGCCGTGGCTGATTTCGTATCTCAACGGCTCGACCGCGGCGGGATTTGCCTTTGCCCGCCTCTACGGGCGTCTGCCGGGCAACAGCGGTCTGATCAAGGGGTTCATTGCCGGCGTGCTCGGATGGCTGGCAATGGATTTGATTTTCTTTCCGTTGCTGGGGCTGGGGCCATTTGCGATGCAGCTTGGTCTGGGCCTGCGGCCCGCGCTGTTCTCCCTCGGGATGATGCTGACGTACAGTGTCGTGATGGGCGCCGTTTATGGCATGATCGATGTTTGAGCCAATTGAAGCCGGGAAGCCGGCGGCGATCGCCGGACCGGCAATGTCCTGTTGGCGGCGGGATTGTGGCTGGCTCACGAGCTGACCGCGACCAGCAAAATTCAGGGTTGCCTGATGTCGGGACGAACGAGTTGCAGCGTTATTCCGGCCGAATGAGCCGGGTCATTATTTCGGGATGAGAGGTGCGGGGAGCCAAAAAGAAGCCGAAAATGACTGGCGATCCCAGCAGAAGTAACACTTCTAACAAGATCAACGGGTTATTTCGGCAAACCGATCTAACTGCATCCGTTGAACCGAAAGAGCTATTTTCCGGGCTGGCAAATCAGGAAACAGCGCTCGGCGCCGCACTTCAGGCCGCAATCCGCAAGAAGGCGGCGGCGCGGTGAGTTGGCAAGCCATAGCATGGGGCCGTGAAGCAGAAGAGCCGCAGGACTTGTTCCTCGATCGCTCTCCAATCGGGCGTAAGCCCCGACCAGTCGAAATTGTCCAAACAGATACCGCCTCGATCCTTCGCCATAAGGCGCACGCACGCGACGAAGCCGTTCGACTCGAGGATAAATAATTCACGTTCGGCGCCGATACGCCGCGCTCCGTTCTCTCTTACAAGTTTTGCAGCGACAAGATGTTGTTCGGCCAAGAATAGCATCGAACCTCTCAGTTGTGTGACTTAGGAAATCGCTGCTCTTGGGCTCCTAATTTTAGCTGAAACTCGGCATACCAGACCTAGGGCTTGCTGGGGAACTTCGAGTAACACAGGCTTCCGTAATGGCCCCATCGATGTCAAGTCCCACCTATGAACTTCTTCGGTCTTTGCCGCGCCGCGCGAGTGCGCTCCTCATTGCGCCATAGCGAGCGCGGCGCTTGTCGACCACGTCCGTTGTCGTCGTCGCCGGTCTCTTGCTTCCGTCCGTGGTCGGTACTCGGACCGCCACATCATGCTATCAGAAGAATCGGTGAGCCTATCTAATTGCGCGTGATCCGTCGGATGACGTCCACTGCCCGTCTTGCGGCTTCACCGGTTCTATCGTCCCGGCGACGAGACTTCGAACCAAGCGGGCCTGGTCAGGCT
>OCZT010001976.1_pt1 | contig 21253 bp, 14 predicted proteins | sample 1539031 | NCBI WGS metagenome assembly OCZT01 (sample SAMEA3539308, study PRJEB22396) | soil metagenome | biome: tundra; feature: field; material: soil | place: USA | collected 2010-05 | depth 0.15 m | reverse complement strand
GAGGCGCAGATGATGACGATGCGGCTGCATTCACAATGGATGAAGGTCGCGCCCGGCTGCATTTACGCCACCGGCGGCGCTTCCCAGGATTCACCCATTCTGCAGGTAATGGCCGATGTGATGAATTGCCGTGTCGAGCGCATCGAAATTTCCAAAAGTGCCGCGCTGGGCGCCGCGTTGCGAGCCGCGCATGGCTGGCTGGTCCAGGCCGGGGAAAAACCGAAATGGGAAAAAGTCGTGGCCGGTTTCACCGACCCGGTTCCCAACAGCGAAATCCGTCCGGACCCGAAGGCCGCCCGCGTTTACGACCAGCTCATCAAGAAATACGCCGCGTGCGAACGCGAAGCGCTGAAACAAATTGGCTAATGTGGTAGGGCGCGTCACTCCGTGCGCGCCGAAAATTTATTCAAACGAACGGCGGGCGGGAGACTGGCCGCCCTGCCTTTGCAATCAAGCTCCCGGGTCAATTGGACTTCAACTCCGACTGTCCATCCCACTGAAACAATTTGCCTTTTTTAATTTTCACGTCACGGGTCACGTCGCCGTAGCGTAGGCGGCTGGGATTTACGGGCAGTGCCCGGTTGCATCCCGCAGGACACGCCGGGCAATTTCATTCTGGACAACCTGACTCCTGCGCCTGAAAACTGAACGGGTCTGTTTTTATTTATGAACTCGCGCCGCCGGTTTTTTCGTGATTTGGGGATAGCGGGGGCTTTTCTCGTTTTGCCCAAACTGAACGCCGGTCCAGCCGTGGCGGAAGATGATTTTTCCAGCGCCAAAAGCGACCGGGCCTATTGGCTGAAAATGCTCGAGCGGGTCGCCGGGCCGGTGTTGAGCAATCTGGCGGCCGGCAAACTTCGCGAGCGGATGCCGGTGGAATGTCCGACCGGTAATGTCGCCGGGCGGCGGCCGGTGACGCATCTCGAAGCGGTTGCACGCACCTTGTCCGGCCTTGCGCCGTGGCTGGAGTTGGCGGATAAAACCGCCGAGGAAGCGGAGTTGGGGCGCCGTTTCGCCGACTTCGCCTGCCGGGGACTGGCCCAGGCGACGAATCCGGAATCGCCGGACTTCATCAACTTCACTGTGGGCGGGCAGTGTCTGGTGGACGCGGCGTTCCTGTCCCATGCCTTGTTGCGGTCGCCGGGTGGGCTTTGGGGAAAATTGGAGCAGCCGACGCAGGAGCGGCTGGTGACGGCATTGAAATCAACCCGCGACCTCAAGCCCGGCCAGAGCAACTGGCTGCTTTTTCCCGCGATGATTGAAACCTTTCTCGCCAGCATCGGCGAAGAATGGCGGCCACAGCCCATCGAAACCGCCATTCGTGCCTTCGCACAATGGTATAAAGGCGACGGCACGTATGGCGACGGCACGGAATTCCACTGGGACTATTACAACAGTTTCGTCATCCAGCCGTTCCTGCTGGACGTGTTGGAACACATCGGCAAGGTTTCAAACCGATGGGCGGAGCCGCTCGGCGCGGTGCGGCAACGGGCGCGACGTTATGCGGCCGTGCAGGAACGCTTGATTGCACCGGACGGCAGCTATCCGGCGATTGGCCGTTCCATCACCTACCGGTGTGGCGCGTTCCAATTGCTGGCGCAAATGGCGTTGCGCGATGAGTTGCCGGAGGGCGTCAAACCCCCGCAAGTGCGGGCGGCGTTGACGGCGGTGATCCGGCGCACCTTGGGAGCGGCGGACACCTTTGACGCCGATGGTTGGTTGCGGGTCGGCCTGGCCGGCCATCAACCGGGCCTGGCGGAACCCTACATCAGCACCGGCAGCCTGTATCTCTGCACTTTTGTCTTTTTGCCGCTGGGGTTGCCCGCCCGCCACGCGTTTTGGAGCGGGCCGGCCGCGGACTGGACGGCCCGTAAAATCTGGTCCGGCCAAAATCTTCCGGCGGACCATGCCTTGGGCAATCCCGGCAGCAGCGGAAAGTAGATTCGACGATGGCGGGCTGCGGCAATTCGTTTTTAATTCAATCCCGACTGCCCGTTCCACTGAAACATTTTGCCTTTCTTGATTTTCACGTCGCGGGTCACGTCGCCGTAGCGCAGGCGGCAAAGATTGCCCAGCAGCGAATGCACGGTGGCGGAAACCAGCTTGCCGTCCTTCCAGGTGATGTCCACCTCAAAGCCGCCGCGCGCGCGCAGGCCTTTCACGCTGCCATCCGCCCACGCTTTCGGCAGCGCCGGTAAAAGGTTGATTTCGTCCTCGTGGGATTGTAGCAGCATTTCGCAGATGCCGGCGGTGATGCCGAAGTTGCCGTCCATCTGCATCGGCGGATGCAGACCGAAAAGATTCGGGCAGGTGTTGCGTGCGGAAAACAACTGCTGGAGCATTTGGTGCGCGCCTTCGCCGTCGTGCAGGCGCGCGTGCAGGGCGGTGCGCCAGGCGAACGACCATTCGCGCACGTCGCTGCCCGGATCAATGCCGCGCGCGTCGAGCGAGACCTTCGCCGCCACCGCCAGCTTGGGCGTTTTGACGATGCTGATCTGTTGGCCGGGATACACCGCGAACAGATGCGACGTGTGGCGGTGATGGTCGTTGCGCGTGTCAAGTTCCGGATATTTCGGGTCGTGCAATTCGGTCATCCATTCGAGCAACTGGCCCCAACTGCCGATCCCTGGCGTGACCAGCTTGTCGCGCATCGCGGCGATTTTATCGCGAAACGCCTTGTCCGCGCCGAGCGCGTCCGCCGCGGCGATAGTGTTGTTGAACAGGTCCCAGACGATTTCCTGGTTGTAAGTCACGCCGTCCAGGACCGGCCCGTGTTCGGGCGACCAGCCGTTGGGCACGACCAGTTTGCCATCCGGTAATTCCTTCAAATGGTCCATCCAGAATTCGCAGGTTTCCTTCATCACCGGCCAGGCCGTCTTCTTCAAGTATTTTTTGTCGCCGGTGAAGGCGTAATGTTCCCAGAACCCGTGGGCATACCAGGCGTTCGCCGTCTTGTCCCACTTCCAGCCCATGCCGCCATAAATGTTGTGTGAAGTGCGGATGCCCCAACCCCGCGTGGTCATCGCGCCGGAAGGTGTCTTGAGGTCGGGCGAGGCGTCGGTGGCCTTGCGCCACGCCGGGAGCTGGCTCAAAACGAGGTCGAAGAACGGCTGATGGCACACGGACAGGTTCGCCACCTCGGCGGGCCAGTAATTCATCTCCACGTTGATGTTCGCGTGATAATCGGAATGCCACGGCGGATTGTTGTTGTCGTTCCAGAGGCCCTGCAGGTTCGCGGGCAGGCCGCCGGGACGCGAACACGAAATCAGCAGATACCGGCCGTATTGGAACAGCAGCTCCTCGAGGCCGGGGTCCACCGTGCCGACGGCCATGGCCTTGCGCACGTCGGTGGGCAGCTCAAGCTGTCCGGCGGAGGATTGGCCCAGGTCGAGTGCGACGCGGTCGAACAATGCATGAAAATCCTTTTCGTGCCGGGCCTTGAGGTCGTCGTATTTTTTGGCGGCGGCCTTTTCGACTTGTTTGGTCACGCGTGCATGCGGGTCTTCACCGCGATATTTCGCGGCATAATCCATCGCGTAGTCCGTGCCCACCGCGACAATGAGCGTGAGGCCGTTGCAATTTTTGAATTCGAGCGTCGTCCCGTTGGTTTGCAACGAACCGCCCTCGGAGAGCACGCGCAATTGTACCTCGTATTTCAGGCCGTTGGTGAGCGCACCCGCAAAAGCCAGGCGATTTTTGGCTGCGACAGTTTGCGTGGCGTGGGCATCGTTCAATTCAATGCTGCCGGTATAACTGCCGGGCCGGTCGGCGGTGAGCCGCACGACCAGCACGCCATCGGGATGACTGCAAAAATATTCCCGCCGGTAATTCACGCCGCCCGACTGGTAGCTGACGTGCGCCAGCGCGTTCCCGATGTCGAGTTCGCGCCGGTAATCCGCGAGGTTTTCATGTCCCGGCAGATTGATGAACAGATTGCCCAGGCACTGGTAGGCACCCATCATTTTGTCATTGCCCGAGGGATTTTCATCGCCGGTCCACAGGCTGTCCTCGTTGAGCACGATCCGTTCGCGCGCCGTTCCACCGGCAATCAGCCCGCCGAGGCGCCCGTTGCCGATGGGCAGCGCTTCATTGATGAAAGGCGGCACCGTGCCGCCGGCCAGGCCGAGGGGCGGCGTACCCTTGGTGGTTGTCGGCGGCTCGTTCGTTGCGACTCCCACCGGCTGCTGGTACCACAGGACAAGATCGCCGGCGAATGCCGCCGCTCCTGCTCCCAGAAAGACCAGCGCGGCGGCGGTAGTTGTGAATTTTTTAAATGTGCGGCTCATGCAAAGCATCCTCTCAGTTTTGTTTTCAGTTGCGAGATTTTTTGCAACGTCGGGTCATGGCGGGGGCATTTGGCTCTGCCACCGTTCGGTGCCCCATCCCGCTTTGCGGGACGGTCCTTGTGGCTCATCATGATTTTACCGTCTCGCAGGGCGGGACGGGGCACCAAGCCGGCTCACCCCGTTCGGTGGTGGTGCTGCCCGGTGGCGCCCGTTATTTCGCGGCGGCAATTTTCAGCGGCACACGCAGGCGGATGTCGTCGGACGCCGCGCCCACCAGCAGTTCGTAATTGCCGGGCTCGACGGTGTACTGCTTTTTGGCCGCGTCCCAACAGCGGAATCGTTCCGTCGGAATGTTCATGGTGAATCTGGCCCCCTGGCTGGCCTGCAAATGAATCCGCACAAAGCCGCACAGCGCGAGCTTGGCCTGGGGCCGGGCGGAGTTCACCTGCCGGAAATAAACCTGCGCCACTTCATCACCGTCCCGGGCGCCGGCGTTCAGCAGCGAAAACGTGAGTTTGATCGTGTCGTTCGCCGTGAAATTTGTCCCGTTGAGCTTCGGGCTGTTGTAATCAAACTTGGTGTAGCTCAAACCGTGGCCGAAGGCGAAGTCCGCCCGGCCGTTGAAGTAACGGTAGGTGCGGTTGGACATCGAATAATTGTCAAACGCCGGCAGGTCGGCGGTGGCGCGGTAAAAAGTGACCGGCAGCCGTCCGGAGGGGTTCACATCGCCGAATAGAATGTCGGCCACGGCGCGCCCGCCCTGTTCGCCCGGATACCACGCCTGCAAAATCGCTGGCAGGTTGGTGGCTTCCCACGGCATGGCAATGGCGCTGCCGCTGCAATTGACGAATACGACCGGCTTGCCGGTCGCCTGCAACGCTTTGAGCAATTCATTTTGCACCGCCGGCAGTTCAATCTGCATGCGGTCGCCGCCGCTGAAGCCGTCGTAGTCCACTTTCATTTCCTCGCCCTCCAGCCGCGGGCTGATGCCGCCGACGTAAATAATCACGTCCGACATCCACGCAGTTTGAATGGCTTTGGTCCACATTTGGGCGTTGGGCTTGTCCGTCCCGTCCTTGCGCAGCGCCAGCGGACAAGCCGGTTCATAAATCACCTGGATGTTTGTACCGGCCACACTTTTGATGCCGTCAAGAATGGTCATCGGCCGGGCCGGCGTGCCGTTGTAATTGCCGAGCAGCACCGCCACGGAACTGGCGTTGGTGCCGATGACGGCAATGCGTTTGATTTTGGCACGGTCGAGCGGCAACAGGCTGTCGTTTTTCAACAGCACGATGGATTCGCGCGCCATTTTCAATGCCAGGGCCTCATGAGCGGGCGTGTCGTTTTGCGAAATGGGAATTTGCGCGTACGGGACTTTTCCCGGCGGATCAAACAGCCCCAGCCGGAACCGCGCTTCGAGCACGCGGCCGACCGCGGTGTCAATTTCCTTTTCCGAAATCAAACCTTTTTTGACCGCGCGCACCAGTGAGTTGTAATCCGTGCCGCAACAGAGATCGTCGCCGGCCTTCACCGCCGCGGCCGCGGCCTCCGCCGGCGTGGCCGTGAATTTGTGATTCGCGTAAATGTCGTAAATCGCGCCGCAATCGGAAACCACGTGACCGTCAAAGCCCCACTGCTTCCGCAAAAGGTCCGTGAGCAGGAGCGGGCTGGCACAGGCCGGCTGGCCATGGACGGAATTGTAGGCGCCCATGACTGCGCCGACGCGGCCTTCGCGGACGGCGGCCTCGAATTGCGGCAGATACGTTTCGTAAAAATCGCGTTCAGACGGCGCAACGTCAAAACGGTGCCGCTCCAATTCCGGTCCGCTGTGGACGGCATAATGTTTCGCGCACGCCATGGCCTTCACATATTTCGGGTCGTCACCCTGCAATCCGCGAATGAACGCCACGCCGAGCCGGGCGGTGAGGAACGGGTCTTCGCCATAGGTTTCCTGGCCGCGGCCCCAGCGCGGATCGCGGAAGAGGTTGATGTTCGGCGTCCAGAACGTGAGGCCGAAATAGCGCGCGCTGTCGCCGTTGTGCTTGACGGCGTAGTCGTTGTGTTTGGCGCGGGCCTCGGTGGCGATGACGTCGGCGGCCTGATGCAGGAGCGGCACGTCCCACGCCGCGGCCATGCCGATGGCCTGGGGAAAAACCGTGGCCGTGCCGGCGCGCGCGACACCGTGAAGACATTCACTCCAATAATCGTAGGCGGGAATGCCGAGTCGCGGAATGGCCGGGGCGGCGTTGCGCATCTGCTGCACCTTTTCGGCGAGCGACAAGCGTTGCACGAGGTCGTCCACCCGTGCGGCGGTGGGTTGCGCGGCGTCCTTCCAGATTTCCAGCCCGGCGACGACGGGCGCTTGCAACGCGTTGGTGTCCTCGGCGTCAATCAAATCCGCCGCCTGCATCGAAATGAGCGACTGGCCGGAGGCATCCTTGAGTTCGAACGTGTTCAGCTTCGCCGTGTTGGTGCGCCCGGTGAAGGCGAGGGTGAACGGCCCGTGTGTCGCGTCACCGGGAAAATCAATCCGGTTGGTGAGCAGGAGGACCCGGCCCGCGCCGCCGGCGGCGGTGAAAACGTCGAGATTGCGCGCGAGCGTCTGGTTGCCGCAGGTGATGTCGAACGCGCGCTGGCCGGCGTTGGTGAAAACGATTTCCGTCAGCCCGATCAGGACGGTATATTTGCCTGCGGGAAGATTGGGGGCGGACACAGTGAAATTGGATCCGTAAATTTCCTCGCGGAACGCTTCCTCGCCGCGTTTCGGCGCGCCCTGGATCGCCAGGCTTTCATGTCCCCGGCCGTGTTCGAACTGGCCGCTGACCAGGACCTTCCGGTCACAGGCCACGCAGGTTTCCTCGTCGGCGAAGGCGATGCTGGTTGAAAGGCAGACGGTGGTGAAACCTGCCAGCGCGCAAAGAATCGTCCGTTGCATGAGCCCAAATTACACGGCAGGAATGATGCGCGCCAACATGTTTTTGTCATACGATGGTGTGTCAGCCATTACAAAACTTTGTCGCATATGCGACAAAGTTTTGTATGGCATTACTTGCCTGCTCTTGCCAATATCCGGCCATGAAACCTCAAACGGAAGAATTTCTGAATTTCCTCCTCTGGTCCGCCGAAATGTTGGCCCGGCCCACGTTCCGCAACCTCACGGACTCTTACGAGAGTTGGGCCTATCGCAACAACCTGCTGCGTCAGGTGGCCGCGCTGGAGGAGCAGCACCTGGTCGAACGTGGCTCCACTGTGCTTGATGACCGCACGTATCGGCTCACCTGGCAGGGTCGCCTGCGCGCGATGGGCGGACGTGACCCACAGGCTAGATGGGCGCGCGAATGGGACGGTCGCTGGCGGCTCGTGCTGTTCGATGTTCCAACCACGCAGAATTCACAGCGCGCGCAATTACGACGCTATCTCCACGATAAAGGCTTCGGCTATTTGCAAAACAGCGTCTGGATTACACCTGATTCGCTTGAGGAGGAAAAACGCATCCTCGTTGGCGGTAAGATCAATGTGGAATCGCTCATCCTGCTGGAGGCGCGACCATGCGCGGGGGAATCCGACGCTGAAATCGTCTCGGGTGCCTGGGACTTCGAACGCATCAATCAGCGTTATGCCCGGCATTTGAAAATCCTTGGCGAACGACCAGGCGGGGCGCTTGGAAACGAAGCAGCGGCCAAGGCGTTACGGTGTTGGGCCGCAGCGGAGCGCGAAGCGTGGCTGGACGCGGTGACACATGATCCGCTCCTGCCGGAAAGAATTTTGCCGCCCGGTTACTTGGGGCAACAGGTGTGGCGCCGGCGGATCAAGGTGCTTCGGGAAGCCGGGCGACAATTGCGCACCTTTAATCCATTCACGCCATGACAAAACTTTGTCGCATATGCGACAAAGTTTTGTATAACCCGTAAAGAAATTTGCGCGGGTTTTCAGCGCGCTGGTATTTTTTAAGGCGCCGCCGGACGCGGAGTGCCGGGTTGTGATGATACGGACACGGAGGCCGGGGACAAACCTGCCGCACGGGCGGTCAGCTTGATTTCGCCGGGTTCCCTGGTGGATTGGATGATGATTTGCGCCAGGCCGTTGAACACGCTGCGCTGCCATTCGGGCGCGACGGATTTTTTCTGAAATTCCAGCAGCACGCCCTTGTTAAGTCCGCCCTGTTCGCCCCAGTTCGCCACTGCCACAGCAATGGTGTTTTCACCCGGATGCAGGAACGGTTTCAAATCAAAGACGGCGGGGACCTGCCAGTCGTGCGATTCGCCGATCTGCCTGCCGTTCACATAAACCCAGCCGTCCTCGTCAATCATGCCGCAGCGCAACTCCACCGCCCGGGCGGCGAGGTCCGGTCCGGTCACCTGGATTTTTACGCGGTAAACCGCCTGGGCACGCTCTCCCAGCGGGCCGCCGTCGGATTGCGGATCCGCCGTCTCCCAGGTCGAATCGTCAAAATTCGTTTTGAATTCGGCGAGCTTCGGGTCGTAAACATTCGGCAATTTTTTCCAGCGCCAGCCGTCGTTCAAAGGGACCGATCGCACTGAAAATTGCGGGAGAAAAACATCCGGTTCGTGACAACTCGGGTCGCCATTGCCCACGCCCAGAATTTTTCCGGGGCCGCTCAATTCAAAATGAATTGAATTCGCCGCCACCGGCACGACGCGGCCTTGTGCATCGGTCGCGGAAACCGTGAACACGCTCACGTCCTCGCCGTCGGCGTTGAGGGTGGCGCGGTCGGGCGCGAGCTGGACGGCGGCGGGTTCGCCGGTCGTTTCGACTTTCGTTTCGGCAATGGCCTTGCCGCCGTTGTAACCTTTTGCGCTCAACGTGCCGGGCGCGTATTTCACCATCCAGGCCAGGTGTGAATTTCTTTCCATCGTTTTCCGGCCGAGGCTCCGGCCGTTGAGGAACAACTCGACCTCTTCGCAATTGCTCAGGGCGCGCACCTCGATTTCCACGCCTTCCTTGCCCGGCCAGTTCCAATGCGGCAGCAGGTGCAAAACGGGTTTGTCCGTCCACCACGATTGATAGTAATAAAAGTTGTCCTTCGGGAAACCGCACATGTCCATCACGCCGAAGTGCGAATTGATGCACGGCCAGCCGTAAGGCGTCGGTTCGCCGCGATAATCAAACCCCGTCCAGATGAACCCGCCGGAAAGCCACGGTCGCACGGCGAAGAAACTCCACCACTGTTCGGCGGTGTTCGACCAGCTCTGCGCGTTGTCGTCGTAGGCGCTCACATAACCGCGCGCCGCGTCATTCGTGTAAATGCCGCGCGTGCTGACGGTGCTGCCTTGTTCGCTGCCGACGTTCGGCTGATTCGGATGCGCCGCATGATAGGCGTCCATGTTGTTCGTGCCGATGTGATAACTCCAGCCGCGCACCTCGATGATTTCATTGATGCCCGGGAACTCGTTGCCGACGGGTGCGTTGTACGTCACGGGCCGCGTCGGATCGAGTTGCTTGACAAAATTCTGCATCGTCAGGGCGACCTGTCTGCCGGCGGGCGTGCCTTGCACGCGGAATTCCTCGTTGGCCAGGGACCAGATGACCACGCTCGGATGGTTCCGGTCGCGCTGGATCTGGCCTTTCCAGCGGCGCAGATTTTCTTCGTCACTGCCGAGCAGCCGGTTTTCGTCCATGACCAGCAGGCCGAGGCGGTCGCACGCTTCGAGCAATTCCGGCGTGGGCGGGTTGTGCGACGTGCGATAGGCGTTGTCACCCATCTCCTTCAATTTCGTGATGCGGAAATACTGCAAGCCGTCCGGCAACGCCGCGCCGACCCCCGCGTGGTCCTGGTGATTGCACGTGCCTTTGAGAACGTAAGGCTTGCCGTTCAGTAAAAATCCCTTTTCGACATCGAACGCGCCGGTGCGGATGCCGAACTCGGTTTCTTTCAAATCAACTGTCTCTTTCGGATTCGCAGAATGGTCAGTCGAATCGGCACCGAAAACTTTGACGACGACTTTGTAAAGTTTGGGCGTTTCTGGTGACCAAAGCACTGGCTTTGAAACTGAAATGGTTTGTTCAAACTCGGACTGTGCGTCAGGGCCTACGCCATCCTGGCTTTGTGCGCTTCCAATAATTTTTCCATCCGGCCCAACGACTTCGGCAACAACAGTCGCACTGGCTCTGTTCGCAAGTTTGTTCAGAACGGTTGTTTGAACGTGAATTTCCGCATCACCTTCCGGCACGTTGTTCTTAAATTTGCTCCAAACGAAAATTCCATCCGGCGCGATGGCGAGCGGCGCGGTCTTCACGAGCCAGACGTGACGGTAAATGCCGGCGCCTTCGTAGAACCAGCCTTCGAACTGTGACGCGTCCACTTTCACGGCAATGACGTTTTTGCCGCCGGGAACGACGAGGTCGGTGATGTCATAGCGGAAGCTGCTGTAGCCGCTTTCGTGGTGGCCGACGAACCAGCCGTTCACAAAAACCTGGGCGTCGCGGAACACGCCGTCGAATTCCAGCCCGATGCGTTTGCTGGCGTCGGCTTCCGGCAGTTCGAATGTGCGACGATACCAGGCGACGTTATTGGTTGCGAAGCCCGGTCCGACCGGTTTGAATCCATGCGCGGCATCGGCGCCCTGGTTAAACGGCAGTTCGACCGCCCAATCGTGCGGCAGGTTGATCGTACGCCAGCTTGCGTCGCTGAAGGACTGGCTGGCGGGGCCGCTGCCGGTGCCGGCCTTGGCGCGGTTTTGGGCGAAGCCCCATTCATTGCCGAGATGAAATTTCCAGCCGGAGTCGAGCAGCAACCGTTCGCGCGGACTGCTGGTGCCGGCGGCGGACAAATTCGAACTGGCAATGGTAAAAAATGTGGCGACCAAAAGACAGTTGATGGAAAATCCAGTTTTCACAAACACAGAGCTAGTCAACGCAACTCGAAATGGCAATCCCAAATGGCGGAGCAAAACTAAAATTCAGACCGGGAATCATCAGTCCGCATTGACATGGGGGGTTTTAGATGGGTAACTTCTCCGCGCATTCTGCAGGACGTTGTGATACCGTGTGATGCAAAAGTGTTGTGGCTGAACAAGACGATTATCTGGTGGATTCGTTGGTGGACCTTGGCTTGGTGAACGCCGAGCAGGTCGCCAAGACGCGCGCGGAGGCCCAGGCTTCGGGCGTGGGCGTGGTGGATTTGATGCTGGCCAACCAGCTCATCCGGCCGGCGGACGTGACCCAGGCCAAGGCCGCGCAATTCGGTGCGGAAGTGGTTCAACTGGCCGGAATACAGATTCCCGACGACGTCATCGCCATCATTCCGCGCCACATCGCCAAAAAATACCGCGTCGTGCCCGTCTTCAAAACCGAGGGCAAGGTCGCCGTCGCCATTGCCGACCCGTCCGATCTGAACACCATTGACACGCTGACGCATTTGCTCAACGCGGAAATCGAGCTGCGCGTGGCGTCGGAGCCGGACATCGAAACCGCGCTCAACAAATATTACGGCGGGGAAAAAAAGGGCATTGCCGAGGACAGCCGCTTCAAGGACGTCATCCAGGAACTCACGGAGGATAACGTTGAAGCCACACTGCCCGGCGCGGATGACGGTGGGGCGGTGGACGCGGACGCGCCGCTGATCCGCCTGGTGAATCAGATCATCGTGGACGCCTTCAAGGTGCGGGCGTCGGACATTCATCTGGAGCCGCTGGCCAAGCGGTTTCGTTTGCGTTACCGCATTGACGGCGTCATGCAGGAGATGAAGGCGCCGCCGAAGCGGTTGCAGGCGTCCATCATCACCCGGCTGAAAATCCAGTCGAACATGTCCATCTCCGAGCACCGCATCCCGCAGGACGGACGCATCCAGTCGAAGGTGGGCACCAAGTTGATTGATCTCCGCGTGTCCTGCCTGCCGACGTATCATGGCGAAAGCATCGTGATGCGTATTTTGGACAAGGAAGGGTTGAAGCTGGGGCTGCCGGAACTCGGGTTTTTCACGGACGACCAGCAGACGTTTGAGCGGGTCATCGGTCTGCCGGACGGGATCCTGCTGGTGACCGGGCCGACCGGTTCCGGCAAAACCACGACGCTGTATTCCTGCCTGCACTTCATCAACCGGCCCGACCGGAAGATCATCACGGTGGAAGACCCGGTGGAATACATTCTGGCCGGCATCAACCAGGTGCAGGTGAACGAAACGGTGGGGCTGACGTTCGCCATGGCCCTGCGTTCGATCCTGCGCCAGGCGCCGAACGTGGTGATGATCGGTGAAATTCGCGACCTGGAAACCGCGACCATCGCCATCAACGCGTCGCTTACCGGTCATCTGGTTTTCTCCACGCTGCACACGAATGACGCGCCGAGCGCCGTCACGCGTCTCATGGACATTGGCGTGAAGCCCTTCCTGGTCGCATCTTCCACGCGGTGCCTCATGGCGCAGCGGCTGGTGCGCAGAATCTGCAAAAAGTGCGCGCAGCCGTATCAGCCCACGGACGCGGAAATGCGCGCCTTGAGCCTGACCCCGGACCAGTTGCAGGGCGGCACGCTCCGGAAGGGCCGCGGCTGCAACGATTGCTCGAACACGGGTTACCGCAGCCGCTTTGGCATCTTTGAAATATTCGTCATTGACGATGAAACGCGGAAGTTGATTTACGACAAGGCGACCGCCTCGGTTTTGCGCGCGCGCGCGCGCGAAATGGGCATGCGCACCCTGCGCGAGGACGGCATCCGCAAGGTGCTCGCCGGGCTCACGACGGCTGAGGAGGTCATCCGCTCGACGCTCGGCGATGAGTCGTAATGGAAAGGAAGAATGAAAAATGAAGAATGAAGAAATAAAACCAGATTCAACTGGTGGAGCAAGTTTCTGCATTCTGCATTCGGCAATCTGCATTTGAATTTTTATGTCATACTCGATGTCTGATTTGTTGCAGTTGGTCGTGGCCGAAGGAGCGTCCGACCTGCATATTCGCGTGGGCGTGTCGCCGACCATTCGCGTGCATGGCATTTTGCACCGCGTTGAAGGCCCGGTGATCAAACCGGAGGATTCCGAGGAGTTGATGCGCAGCATCACGTCGGAGGAACACATTCAAAGCGTGCGCGAACGCGGCGGGGCGGACTTCGGTTTTGCCTTTGGCGACGCGGCGCGGTTCCGCGTGAGCGTCTTCAAGGCCAAGGGCGACTTCGGCATTGTGCTCCGGCAGATTCCGACCAAAATGCTGACGATGGAGGAAATCGGCATTCCGCCGAGCGCAAAGGAACTGCTCTATAAACCGCGCGGGTTGGTGCTGGTAACGGGACCCACCGGTTGCGGCAAGACGACCACGCTCGCTTCGATGATCAACATCATCAACGAGGAACGCGAAGAGGCGCACATCATCACCATCGAAGACCCGATTGAGTATTACCACAAACACAAAAAAGCGCTGGTCACGCAGCGCGAAATCGGCGTGGATGTGCCGAATTTTGCCGAAGGATTGCGCCGCGCGCTGCGCATGGACCCGGACGTGGTTCTCGTGGGTGAAATGCGCGACCTGGAAACGATTGACGCGGCGATCACCGCGGCGGAAACGGGTCACCTGGTCTTCGGCACGCTGCACACGACGGGCGCGGCCAAGACGGTTGACCGTATTGTCAACGCCTTTCCGAACAATCAGCAGGAGCAAATTCGCATCCAGCTTTCCACCGTGCTGCAAGCCGTGATTTCGCAACTGCTGATTCCGCGCATTGACAAGCCGGGCCGCGTGGCGGTCTTTGAAATCATGGTCAACACCCCGTCCATTGCCGCGTTGATTCGCGACAACAAAACGTTCCGCCTCAATTCGGACATTCAAACCGGCGCGAAATTCGGCATGGTGACCCTCGACAGTTTTCTGATCGACAAATACCAGCAGGGCATAATTGCGCGCGAAGAAGTGATCACCAAGGCCCAGGACCCGACGACGGTGCTGCAGAAATTGCAGGAATTGGAACTGGCCCAGGCCGGGTCCAAAGGATGATTTTGTAACATGGCGGAAGAGATTTCAAACCCGTTGCTGTCCCTCGTCAAAGACCAGGGGCTGGTAGACGACCTGCAATACGAGGAAGTCGCCACCGAACTCAAGCGCAGCGGCACGCCGGTGTTCCAGCTCCTGCAGGATTTCGAGATCATGAAGCTCGACGACATCCTGCAGGTGATGGCCAGCAATCTGGGCACGGAGGTCGTTTCGCTGCGCGACCGTGAATATTCGCCCGACCTTTTGAAAACGATTCCAGCCAATGTCGCGCGGATGTATCATTGCATGCCGGTGGCGTTGAACAATGGGATGTTGCAGGTCGCGCTGGCCGATCCGCTCGATCCGGCGCACGCGGATGAAATCGGTTTTGCCAGCAAACGCGACGTGCAAGTGGTGGTGGCCGATCCCGCCGAAATTGAAAAAGCGGTTGACCGTTATTACGGCCAGGAGGAAACCGAGGATTTTTCGAAAATCCTCAAGGAACTCGGTTCCGACAAGGAAATGGAGCGCGAAGTCAGCGAAGCGGGTGCGTCGGATGATGCGAGACTGGTCGAGAGTCTGGCCAACGAGGCGCCCATCGTGAAGTTCGTGAACCTGGTTTTGTTTCAGGCCATCCAGGACCGCGCGAGCGACATTCATTTCGAACCGTTTGAAACCGAATTTCGCATCCGTTACCGCGTGGACGGCGCGCTTTATGAAATGGCGCCGCCGCCGAAGCACCTGGCCTTGCCGGTGATTTCGCGCCTGAAAGTCATGTCGAACCTGAACATTTCCGAGCGGCGGCTGCCGCAGGACGGTCGCATCAGTTATACCGTGGCCAACCGCCAGGTTGACCTCCGCGTGTCCACGCTGCCGACGCTGTTCGGCGAATCCGTCGTGTTGCGCGTGCTCGACCGCGCTGCGGTCAATCTCGACCTCGACACGCTGGGATTTCCCAAATACCTGCATGATTATGTGTCCGAGGCGGTTCAGCGGCCCAATGGAATTCTTATCGTGACGGGGCCCACCGGCTCGGGCAAAACGACGACGCTTTATTCCTGCATGCGGCGGGTCAATACGATTGATTCCAAATTGCTCACCGCCGAGGACCCGGTCGAATACGACATCGAAGGCATCATGCAGGTCGCCATCAACGAAGCGGTGGGGATGACCTTTGGCAAGGCGCTGCGGTCGTTTTTGCGCCAGGACCCGGACATCATCATGGTGGGTGAAATGCGCGATTTGGAAACCGCGCAAATTTCCATTCAGGCGTCGCTGACCGGCCACCTGGTCCTGAGCACGCTCCACACCAATGACGCGACGGGCGCGGTGACGCGCCTGATTGACATGGGCATTGAGCCGTTTTTGATTTCTTCGACGCTGATGGCCGTACTGGCGCAGCGGCTGGTGCGGACCATTTGCAAGAATTGCCGGACGCCGTTCGAGCCGACGGATGATCAACTGGCCCTGTTGAATCTTTCGGCGCACGATTTGGGCGACAAGGCCTTTCATTACGGCCGCGGCTGCTCGGTGTGCAACGACACCGGCTACAAGGGGCGGAAAGGCATTTTTGAACTGCTCATCATCAGCGAGGCGATCCGGGTGTTGATCAACGAGCGCGCGCCGACGATCGTGTTGCGGCAAAAGGCGATCGAGCTGGGCATGGTGCCGCTGCGCGAGGACGGCTTGCGCAGCATCTTTGAAGGTGATACTACTATCGAGGAAGTCGTCAAATACACGTAACCCCGAACGCGTTCGGGGCTGAACCAATTTGTTATGCCGAAATACGATTACGTCGCTTTGGACAACCGTGGCAAGGAAACGAAAGGCACGGTTGAAGTCGCCAGCCAGAACGAGGCCATTGGCCGGGTCAAGGAAATGGGCTTGTTCCCGACCAAAATCGTGGAAACCGAAAAAGGTCAGTATAAAAAGTCATCTCAAAAGAAAACCCGGTCCGCAGCCCGGGCCGGCGGCAAAAAAGGCGGCGGCCTCAACTTCAACCTCAACCTCAGCATCCCGGGGTTGGGCGGAAGGGTCAAACCGAAGGTTCTGACCGCGTTCACGCGGCAATTGGCGACGCTGGTGGACGCGGGTCTGCCGCTCTTGCGCGGACTGCGCGTGCTCGAAAAGCAGGAACGCAGCGGCGTGCTCAAAAAAGTTCTCGGCGAACTGGCGCTGTCGATTGAAGGCGGCAGCACGTTTTCCGAGGCGCTGGCGCAGCATCCAAAAGTTTTCAACCGCTTGTTCGTGAACATGATCAAGGCGGGCGAATTGGGCGGGGTATTGGAAGTGGTGTTGAAACGCCTGGCGGAATTTTCCGAAAAGGCGCAGAAGATCAAAGGCAAGGTCAAGGCCGCGCTGTTTTATCCGGTGGCGGTGCTCATCGTGGCGGCGGGCATTCTGATTTTGTTGATGGTCATGGTGGTGCCCAAGTTCAAGGAGGTTTTCGCCGGCATGAATGTCAAGATGCCGGGGTTCACCCTGCTTGTGCTGGCGATCAGTGACGCCATCAGACTCCACATTCTGCAAACGCTTGGAGCGGTGACGGTGGTGGTGGTTTTGTTCATGTTGGCCATCAAAACAAAAATCGGGCGTTATGTCTGGGACAAGGTCAAACTCAAAATGCCGGTTTTGGGGCCGGTCATCAGCCGGGTGTCCATCGCCCGTTTCACCCGCACACTGGGCACACTCGTCAGCAGCGGTGTTCCCATTTTGCAGGCGCTGACCATTGTCAAGGAAACCGCCGGCAACGTCATCATCAGCAACGCCATCGCCGGCGTGCATGAAAGCGTGAAAGAAGGCGAAACCATCACCGCGCCGCTGGAGGCCTCCGGTGTTTTCCCGCCCATGGTGGTCAGCATGGTGGACGTCGGCGAACAAACCGGCGCCTTGCCGGAAATGCTTCTGAAAATTTCCGACAATTACGACGAGGAAGTGGACAATGCCGTGGCCTCCATGACCTCGCTTTTGGAACCCATTATGATTGTTTTCCTGGCCGTCGTTGTCGGCAGCATCGTCATTGCGATGTTCCTGCCCCTGATTCAGATGATCACCAGCCTGAGCGGTGAAGGTGGTGGTGCTGGCGGTGACTGACCGGCGACCGCCTCAAAGGCCGTTTATCTCTGGAAAAGACATTTGTTTCTGGAAAAGGCGCAAAAAACTTGACAAAATGTGATGCCTGTGCGTAAATACAATGTAAAGACATTGCATGTGCATGGGCGTTTTATTTACAGTTAACTCGTTATGGAGTTCGATTGGAACAATCCGCCCTTTGAGTTGGATGGTTCTTTGACTCAGCGGGAAATTGAAGAGTCCTTTGAGGACCCGTTTGCCATTCGGCTGTTGCCGGACTCGCCGCGATTTGGCGTGCAGGCGCGCTTTTTCAGCTTGGGAATGTCGGCGGGCGGGATCGGAATTTTCAGCGTGTATCGGACCAACGGCCGGGTGGCGCGGGTGTTGCGCGCCCGCGTTTTTGAACCGGAAGAACGGTTCTTTTATCAGCGGAAACTGGACCGGACTTTGAATGCAGGTGAGAAGTGAGCCGTGAATCGTGAAACGTAAAACGTGAATCAGGCATCCCGGCTCACGTTTCACGCATCACGTTTCAGTTTTTAAATGCGAACTTTTGCCAATTGGGAAGAGGTGCCGCTCTTCGACAGCGAAGAGGCCGAGGCGGAATTTTGGGTGGAGAACCGGCCGGACTTGCGCCTGATGGAGGCGGCCACGGCCGGCAACGCGGAAGCCGCCGAGTCCGTGACCATCACGCTGCGGATTGACCCGCGGATGCTGGCGCGGATCAAGCGGCTCGCCCGGTCGCGGTATTTGAATTATCAGAGCATGATCAAGCAATGGCTCAGCGAAAGAATGGAAGACGAACTGAGAGAAAAATGAATTGACATGAAAAATTATCAGACAGTCGAGAGACGAGAGTCGATTTTCGGAGGGGCGAGTTACACGAGCCCCCAACCTTGCTCTTTTTATCATTTCAAATTAGGGACTCGTGTAACTCGTCCCTCCGATGCCAGCGCCTTCACCCTCATCGAACTGCTCGTCGTCATCGCCATCATGGGCGTTTTGGCCGCGCTGCTTTTCCCGGTGGTGGGCGCGGTAAAAAAACGCCAGTACATTTTCAACACCCAGGCGGAAATGGCGAAGTTGGAGACGGCCATTGACCGCTACAAGGCCGCCTATGGTTTTTATCCGCCCAGTCCGACCAATTCGCCGACGGTGGGCATCCAGTCGTCGTATGTCAACCAGCTCTATTATGAACTGGTGGGAACCACGAATAACAACGGCGTTTATCAAAACCTCGATGGCAGCGCGCCAATCAACGCCAGCGACGTGCCCATTGCATTTTCAGGTGTGGGCGGCTTTGTGAATTGCAGCAAGTCTGCCAGTAGCGAGGATGCAGCCGCGGCCAGGAATTTTCTTCCCGATTTGAAACCGAACCAGGTTTGGATAAATTATACGAACAACAATGTTGCTGTAACCCTGCTCCGCGGCTCGGTCGGCGGGCCGCATGCCCAATACCAGCCGCTGGGCTCCCCCGACTTGAATCCCTGGCGTTACAATTCCTCGAATCCCACCAACAACCCCGGTTCGTATGAGTTATGGATCCAACTGGTATTTGCGCCGGGACAAACCAATCTCATCTGCAACTGGACCAAACAAGTGCAGATTAACAGCCCGTTGCCCTGAACTTTTTATGAGCGTTGCGCGAAAATCCGGACCCGGCCGCGAATATTCCATCGCCGTTGACTGGCGCGATTGCGCGTGGTCTCCGCGCATCGTGGTGCAATTTCCGGCGGCGCATCTTGACCCTGCCACCCGGGTAGGGCGGCGCTGCCGCGCCGCCCAAACTTCCGCAAGAACAAGCGCAGCGATGTTCTTGCCCGTCCTGCCGCCGGCATCGCTGTGTTCGCCGGCTGGCAACAAAACGATCACCCGCCTCAACCCTGTTTTTTTAAATCCATGAAAACCATCGCTATGAAAAATTATCAGACAGACGAAAGTCGAGCGTCGAGCCGTCTTCGCTGCGCTTCGCCGCGCCAAGGAGTCGAGAGCAAACCGAACGCTGCGCCGTGCGATCTGCGTTCTCGTCACGTTTCACGTTTCACGTTTCACGCTTCCGCCTTCACCATCGTCGAATTGCTCGTGGTCATCGCCATCATCGGCATCCTGGCGGCGCTGCTGCTGCCGGTGCTGGCCCGGGCCAAGGTCAGTGCGCAGAAAAAGCAGGCGCAGGTGGAGATGAGCCAGATTGTCGGCGGCATCCAGCAATACGATTCCGTCTATGGCCGCTTTCCGGTTTCCGCCGCGGCGCAAAGCGCGGCCTCGACGGCTAATGGCGATTTCACCTATGGCGGCGTGTTTCAAACTCCCACGGTCCCTTATACCGTCCAAAATCCTCCTGCCACCTACAACTATCAGACCAACAACGCCGAAGTGATCGCCATTTTGATGGACGTTACGACAAATGCCGTCACCCACCAAAACGTGAATTTTAACCATGTCAAAAATCCGCAGCAGACCATTTTCCTGAATGCCAAAATGTCGGGCTATGACCCGTCGAATCCCGACCCGCAGCCGCCGGGAGGCGTGGATATCACCGGCGTTTATCGGGACCCCTGGGGCAATCCCTATGTCATCAGCATGGATTTAAGCTACGACGAGCAGTGCAAGGATGCGTTTTACAGTCAGACCCTGGTGTCTTCTCCTCCTGCTCCCGCCGCCCAGAATTCAAATCCCGGCCTAAACGGTTTGGTTAATCCAAATAATACCGCCGATAATTACTTGTATCACGGCAAGGTCATGGTCTGGTCCGCCGGGCCAAACCGGAAGATTGATCCCGTCGAACCCGCTGATGACCGTGAAAACAGGGACAACGTCCTGAGCTGGCAATAATAAAAAAAAGCTAAAGGCTAAATGCTAAAGTCTAAAATAAAGTTTGCGCGCCCGGCGCGGAAGAAGGTTTCAGCCTTCAGCCTTCAGCCTTCAGCCTTTGCCTGGTCCGCCTTCACGCTCATCGAGATGTTGGTGGTGATTGCCATCCTCGGCATTATGGCGGGATTGACCGTGCCGGTGCTCAAAAATTTCGCCAAGTCGGACGCCACCCTCAGCGCCTCGCGCCAGTTGCTCGACGGTGTCGCCCGCGCGCGGCAACTGGCCATCAGCCAGCGCACGACGGTCTATATGGTCTTCGTGCCGCAGAATTTTTGGACGATTGCAGGACCATTTCCCAATGGTTGGTGGACCGGCCTGACTCCCGCCCAGCAAACCGCCACGACCAATCTGTGCGACAAGCAATTTACCGGCTATACCTTTGTCAGCCTGCGTTCGGTGGGTGATCAACCGGGGCCGGGCGCGCCGCATTATCTCGCGCCGTGGCAGACGTTGCCGGATGGCACCTTCATTGCGACGAATAAATTTATTGCGCCCGACCAGTTTTTCTCCATTGCAAACTATGATCTCAAAGTAAAAATTTACGGCTTTGCCACCAATGTAACCATCCCGTTCCCCACGGAGAATGCTGCACCGCGGATCCCGCTGCCTTACATCGCCTTCAATTATCTCGGCCAGTTGGCTTCCGGCCGGGACGAATACATCCCGATTGCGAAGGGTAGCGTGATATATGCGGTGGATCCGGCGACCAAAACGTTTCAATTCAATCCGCCGGATGCCTCGGAAATGCCGCCCGGCAACAGCACCAATTCCTCCTACAACATCGTTCACATTGACCGGCTGACGGGCCGCGCCGTTTTGGAATTTCAAAAGATGGCGCCATGAAAATTTGCCAGACATATTTTCGCACTTTCGGAGGGACGATTTTCGGAGGGACGAGTTACACGAGTCCCCAATCAGGTTCTTTTTATCATCCAAGATTAGGGACTTGTGTAACTCGTCCTTCCGAATTAGGGGCTCGTGTAACTCGCCCCTCCGATGTCAGCGGCTTCACGATGGTCGAGATTGCCATCAGTCTGGCGGTCATCGGCATCGCCCTCGTCGCCATCATCGGCGTCCTGCCCATTGGCATGAACACGCAGCGGGACAACC
>OCZT010001974.1_pt1 | contig 21258 bp, 25 predicted proteins | sample 1539031 | NCBI WGS metagenome assembly OCZT01 (sample SAMEA3539308, study PRJEB22396) | soil metagenome | biome: tundra; feature: field; material: soil | place: USA | collected 2010-05 | depth 0.15 m | reverse complement strand
CATCTGACCAGGGGAAACGTCGGCAAGATCAACTTATCTCGGAAACTCGGGCTAGCGCTAGGCATGCCGATGCCCTGGTCAGAGTGCCCGAGAAGGGATGCTGGCCGGGCCGGTGCTAAGTCCGTGGCTAACCCTCGTCCGCGGTCGGACTCGCCGTGGCCCGCGCTACAACTGGTTCGAGCTCCACGAGGTACATCGGAAGTCAGCCGCAGGTTCACGAAAGGTCGCGCGAGGTCTATGACCCCGTTACTTGCGTTGACTGCGATGCAGAGGCATCTCGGCTGAGAGGGTAGCTGATCTCGAACTCGTCGCCGCTCATGCGGGTGTCGTTGACTTCCAGCGCCCGGCCGGCCGGACTGCTGGCCAGGCGCACGATCCGCAGTAGTGCCACGCCCGGGGCCAATCCGAGCCTGCTGGCTTCTGTGGGTGATGGGGGGCGGGTGGTGATGGCCTCGGTCCACCGGATCGGGCCGAACCCGGCTTCTTCCATGCGGTCATAGATGCCGCCAGGGCCGGTGTCACGCGCCGCGAGGACCGGCAACTCAGCGGCAAGGCCGGCAGGGATGTACGACGTGGCGAGCTGGGTTGGCTTGCCTGTCTCCGGGTCGCCCATGATCCGCTCACGGATTACGGCCTCATCGCCTGGAGCCACGCCAAGCTGGGCGGCGATGTCGAAGGGCACCGGCCCGCGGGAGACAGACGGCGGCTGGAGCGGACGCCAGCCCTGGGCTGCCTGGTCGAAGTAATAGCCGAGTTCATCGCGGTACACCAGCCTGGACCGGGAGACTGGACGGCGGGCGGGGCGGACGCGGACGACGGTGCCGCGCCGCCGGACAGGCTCCACCAGTCCCTCGGCCGTGAGCTGGATGACGGCGCGCCGCACGGTCTCGCGCCCCGCGGCGTGCGTGGCCATCAGTTCTGTCTCTTTCGGGATCGTGCCCCCGGGCGGGTAGTCGCCATGGGTTATCGCGTCGCGGAGCGCGTCAGCGATGTCTTGCCACATGGCCATGCCAGTCCCTCCTACCCGCACGAACTGATACATCCGGATGTATTGACATTCTTTGAGGTCTGAGCGCACGCTCATTACATCCGGATGTATTCCCGATGATCAGCACAGCATACGACCGCGCGGTGCAGGCCGCGCGCTCTCAGCGCAGGAGGTCAACCATGGCGCTACAGTTTCTTGGCAAGGACCCCGAGTCGGAGTACAACGGCTCTCCCACCGTGTGGGATGACGGCGACTGCTACGTGATCCAGGGGTGGCGTATCACCGACCCTGGCACGCTGGCTCAGATCGGAACGGTGCCCGGTCACGAGACGGTGCTGCGGCTCCCCAAGCGAATGATGCAGTTCTTCAAGGAGGTCAGCGATGGCGGAGCCGCCGGCCTTTGACCGGCTGTTCCGTTCCGTCGCCCGGTCAGCGGTCCATCTGGAGATGCGCGACGACTACGGCGGCAGCTCACCGGCGTTCGCCGCGTGGCGCGAGCACCGGCCGTATGACCGTAGCGGACCCGATGCCGCCTGGCACGCGCTGGTCGGCAGTGTGATCCAGCGCGGCGCGGCGGTACGGCGCGCCCGGATCATCAGCGAGCCGGCCAGCGACTACATCAGGTTCGAGTACGAGGTGACTCCGGCCGCGAACCTGGCGGCCGGAGAACAGGTGCGCTGGCTACCCCGGCAGATGGCATCAGACCTCGCACTGCCTGGCAATGATTTCTGGCTGTTCGACGGCGCGGCTGTCCTGTTCAACTACTTCAGCGGCGATGGGGCGACAGCGGGCACCGAGCTGCGGGACGAGCCCGCCGTCGTCAAGCTGTGCGCATCGGCGTTCGAGGCGGTCTGGGACCGTGCCATGCCGCACGAAGAATACCGGCACGTCTAGGCGGGGACTGTCCTCAGTGCCGGTTCGCTCAGCCAACGCCCAGCAGGCGCTCGACGCGCTGGCCGCCCGGCTGCGGGAAATCCGCAAGGACGCCGAACTGACAGCCCGGCAGGTGGCACAGGCAGCCGGGTGGCACGAGTCCAAGTGCTCGCGGATCGAGCACGCCCGTACCACGCCCTCACCAGCAGACATCCGGGCGTGGTGCGCCATCTGCGGCGTGCCGGACCAGGCAGCCGACCTGACGGCTACCCTCCGCAGCATCGAGTCGATGTACGTCGAGTGGCGGCGGATGATCCGCTCGGGCATGCGCAGGCTTCAAGAAGCACCGCTACCGCTGTACGAGCGAACCCGGCAGTTCCGCATCTACGAGCCTGGTGTCATCCCCGGGTTGTTCCAGACCGCCGAGTACGCCAGGGCCAGGATGGGACGCATCGTCGAGTTCAACGGCATCCCCGACGACCTCGATACCGCCGTAGCCGCCCGCCTGGAACGACAGCGTGTCCTGCGGCGCGGCGATCACAAGTTCGCGGTCGTACTGGAAGAATGGGCGCTGCGGTCACGCATCGGCAGTACCGAGATGATGGCCGGCCAGCTCGCGCACCTGCGGCAGGCGTCGACACTGCCGGCTGTGGGTCTGGGGATCATCCCGGTCAGCGCGGCGCGCACCATGTGGTCGAGCCCCGGCTTCTGGATTTTCGATGAATCCCGGGTGCTGATCGAGACTCCCGCCGCTGAACTGGCCATCACCCAGCCCAGGCAGATCGCCATTTATCTGCGCACGTTCGCTGAGCTGGCAGCCATGGCCGTCTACGGAAGCCAAGCCAGGGAAATCATCAACCGCGCCATCGCCGACTTCCGGTGAATCCGCGCACACTCGCGCAAGTCGCTTTACCCTGCGGGCCCGTCCTACCTAGCGTGACGTGCAGAATCCCGCTTGCCGTCAGCGGACAGCAAGCGCGGCGTTTCCTGCCGCGAGCAGGCGGAACTGGACAGACGCGGGCACTTCATGGAGACAGAAGGGTGATCATGGCTACGGCATCCCCGGCAACAGGCACCCGCGAGTGGGAGGGGACCTACCAGGCACGTCCGCGTCATGTCCGGGACGCGCGGCACACCGCCGGACAGTTCCTGGCCGGCGGCGCGCGTGCTGATGAGACGCTGCTGATCTGCTCGGAGCTGGCCACCAACTCCGTGCTCCACAGCCGGTCGAAGGATGACGGGAAGTTCATCCTCCGCGTGGTGGTCCACGCCGATTACATCTGGATCGAGTGCGAAGACGCCGGCGGACCCTGGCACATCCCGGATAATGACGGCCGACCGCACGGCCTGGATGTGGTGCACACCCTGTGCGGGGCGGGCGGCTGGGGCGTGGAGGACCTAGATGGCGGCCGTACCGGCCGTGTGGTGTGGGCCAGGCTGGAGCTTGACCGGAGCGGTTCATGACGTCGTCGGCCAGCGGGCACTGCGGCCCGATTACGGCCGAGTGCCCGGCTTCCTGCCCGGCGTCGGTCATCTCCCTGATGGCCTTGAACCGGCTGCTCGACTCGGACGACGCGCCGCAGACCGTGGGTGGCGTGGTGGGGCTGTATCAGGTGGGCAAGCTCACCGGCGACACGTTCCGGTACCTGAGGCCGCGCCGGCGCTCGGAAATCGAGGCGGGTCTGGTGCTGGCTGGATTCCGTAGATGGCTGATCATTTGCCATTCATGCTGCGACTGCGTGGGAGCCAGGCCTGATCACTCATCGATAAGATCAGCGTCGCCCTGCATGCGCTGGACGCTGCCGAGCTGCGGCTCCTGGCCGGCGGATTAAGAGGCGAGCCGGCTTTCGTTGAAGTGCTGCCTCCGCTGATGCGTGAGCTCCTGGCCTCATCACTGCCCGCGAAGCACGAGGAGGAACTCTGCGACGCCGTGATCGGCGAGCGAGGCGATGAAGCCGTATTCCTGTGGTCTGTCGATGCCCGGCGGGAGAACGCGATGGGGATGGATCCTGCGGCTTGTACTAGTGCTCCGTCGTGGCGAGCGGAGATGGTGAAGGTCACCAGGTGCGAGGCGGCGCGCATGGTGAGCTGGCCGGTGGCCGTTGTAGTGATGGCCGAGCCGGAGGTGAACGCGTGGCTCAGCGTGACGGGCTCGGTGAGCGTGAACGTCGCGTTCGGGTGGTCTTGGGTGTCCAGGCTCCTGGCGAACTGGGGCTGCGACTTCCCTCCGACCTTGATGGTGGTGAGGTCAACGCGGAACGTGGCTCGGGCGACCTGACTGCTGGCGACGGTGATGGTGATGGTGCCGGCCGACGACGTCATTGCTGAACCCAACGAAGCTCTCCTCGACCCGGAAACCCACTACCGAGCCGGCAGCGATGTCCCACGTCCCGTCGACGGGACCGACCGGTGGCTTGCTGCAGTCGTGGGAAGCGCGAGCCGGGATGGGGCCGGTTGGAGCTTGATGAACAATCCGATCGCGGCCACGACGACCACCACGAGGGCGATTACGCTGGCGAGAATCCATCGCCACCAATGCCGCTTGCGCGGCCTCTTCGCGTTGCGAGCCGACGTACCTTGCTCCGTGCCGAAGGTCATCGTTGAACATCCTCGATGGGTGTCGGTTGCTGGCCGACGCTGGCAGCGGGCGTGCTGTCCGGGCTGGTATCGAGGACGACTCGAAAGACCGGGTAGCGCGAGGAGATGGCGTCAAAGTCCGCCGTGGGCGCGTGCCGGTCGACGGGGATGTGCGCCCGGGCGCCTGGCACCTTGTCGAGGTACCGCCTGATGATCGGGGGGCGCTCGCACGCCGGCACTTCGACGAGCTGGCAGGCCGCGGCCCGCCCGTGCCGAAGAGTCGCCCGCCCGCCCGCGGCGCGCACGTTCTGGACCCAGTTGCACTGCTCGCCGAGCATCGCCACCAGGTACCACTCACCGTCCGAGTCGGCCATCCCGAGCGGGAAGCGGACGGCCCGTCCTGAGCGACGTCCCGCCACCTCGAGGGTCACCCACCGCTTGGGGGCCAGGCCCAGCGCGAACGCGGCGGCCCACAGGCGGGCGAAACGGCGCGCGGTGGTGTTAGCCCGGCCCCCGGTGTACATGGCCCGCAGGTTGTCGTCAGAGAAAAGACCTGTCCTCACGTGTCCTCCTTCCTGGCGTCGACCTGTCTCGGCTCGGACCCCAGCCGTTGCTCACATCAGCCGGGCACGATGTTACGATGCCAGATACCGAACTTGAAACATAGAGTTCTAAGTCCTAAGGAGGCAAGGTTTGCGGGATCGCTCGTCGGCACCGACCGGTCTCACCCGGAGGAGCCGCCGGTTGTCAGACCTAGAGACCGAGCAGCGGATGCTCCGGGCCGCGGTCGCGATGATCCACCGCGACGGTTTGACCGTGAGCTTGGATCACATCAGCTTCGAGGACGTCATCCGTGACGCGGACGTGTCACGCAGCGCCGTCTACCGGCGTTGGCCGTACAAGGACCTGTTCTTCAGCGACCTGGTGAAAGAGCTGGCCAAGGACGCCACCCCGACGATCGTCGATGATGAGGTAGCCCTGATGCGCCAGGTCCTCGGCGAGCACCTGGACTGGTTCGAAACACTCGAGCTGCGTCACAGCCTGGTCGTCGAGCTGATCCGCCAGCTCGCGCTCCTCGACTTCCAGACCATCTACGGCTCGCCGGGCTGGCGGACCTACCTCGCCTTGCACGCCACGGTCGCCGGCCTGGCTCCGGGCAAACTGCGCGACCAGGTCCAAGAGGCTCTTGCTCAGTCGGAGCAGACCAGAACCGCCCGGATCGCGGCGTCCTGGGAGCAGCTGACCGGGCTGTTCGGATACCGGCTCCGGCCCGAACTCGGGGTCAGCTTCGAGACGATGGCCACGATGCTCAGCGCGACCATGCGGGGGCTGGTCATCACGGCCCTGTCCACACCCGGCATCGCCACCCACCGGGTACAGGCCAGCCCGTTCGGGGCGGCGAGCAAAGACGAGTGGTCCCTGGCCGCCATCGGCATCGCCAGCATCGCATCGGCGTTCCTGGAACCCGACCCCGGCATCGAGTGGGACGACGAGCGTGTCACCAACGTCCAGCAGGCGTTGCGTTCCTGGACCGTTCCCCCCGCAGAGGAACCGTGACCCCCTCGGGCGAATCACTTCCGGATGCTCGGCATCTTGTTCACCATGCCGCAGTACTCCCAGGGCGTGCTCGGCACGAACGCGATGGGCTCGGGCCTGCGGCTGCTGCCGCTGGTCGCCGGGCTGGTGGCCGGAGCCGTTCCCGCCGCCCGTGTCGTCCGCCTGGTGGGCGCCAAGGTGGCCGTGACCGCCGGGTTCGTTCTGCTCGCGGCCGGGCTGTTCACCGGGGCTATGACCGGTGCCGGTTCCAGCGGCCTGTTCGTGGCGGCGTGGATGGCGGTGGCCGGGCTGGGGACGGGCATCGCCATGGCCACCGCCATGTCCGCCGCGCTGGTCGAGCTGTCGGCGGACAAAAGCGGCGTCGGCTCGGCGGTGCTGCAGGCGGTCAACAAGATCGGGGGTCCGTTCGGCATCGCCGTCCTGGGCAGCGTGCTGAGCGCTGGCTATCTGGCCCGCCTGCACCTGTCGGGTCTGCCGGCGGCGGCCGCCGCGACCGTCCGCCAGAGCGTCTTCGGCGGCGTGGCGGTCGCTTCGAAGATCGGTTCGGCGTCGCTTCTCTCCTCGGTGCGGACGGCCTTCGTGCACGGCATGGACCTGGCGCTTGTGGTGTCCGCCGGCATCGCCGTGGCGGGCGTCGTCCTCACCTTGGTCTTCCTGCCGGCGTCGAACGCCCCGAAGAAGACGGTGCAGCCGGGCATGGACAAAGACGGCGAGGCTGCCGGAAAACAGCCAGCAATCACCGGTCAGGCCGGGTGAACGCACAATGGCGAAGACCCCGGGCGGCGATTCAAGGCTTTTGCGGCCGGGCCAAGATCGTGCTGCCGGACCAGCTTCGCGAAAAAATGCCGGGAGCATCTCCCCGCCGAAGTCATGGTTCCGATGATGTCTCACAGCAGCCCCGCGCCGGTACAAGGTCATCGGATTTCCGTGACTTGCCCAGTCGCCGTCTTCGCCGCTCAATGCTCCGCAGTGGTTCCGAGTAGACGTTGGGTAACGCGCATCTGTCAATAGGCCCTCCGGTCAGCACAATTAATGAGAAAACGAGGTAGCGGATATGGTTAAGCAAAGTTCAAGGGCTCGCCAGAAACGAGCGGGACCGGCTCGGAAGCATCGCTGGCTGCGATGGGTGGCGGCAGGCCTTGCAACAGTTGTGGTGCTCGCTTTTGCCGGGCTATTCGTCTTCATCCACTTCCTGGGAGGTCCCGTTCCCGCTCCGCTGGCCCTGCCGAAGCTGAACGCGGCAGCCGCGGGGACGGGCAGTGCCCCGGTCGACGGGACCTGGATGGCGGGGCGAGGGTCGCTGGCCGGCTACCGCGTCCGAGAGGAGTTCCTCGGGCCGGGCAACACCATGGCCGGCCGGACCAGCGCGGTGACCGGCAGGGTCGTCATTGCCCATGCCGTGGTCACCTCGGCATCATTCCGCGTTGACCTCGCCGCGGTCACGGTTAATGGCAAGGCGCAGCCGCAGTTGGCGAAGATCCTGGACACCGCCCGCTTCCCGGACGCGACCTTCACCCTGACCAAACCGGTGACCGCTGGCTCCGGCCTGGTCATGAACAAGAGCTCCAGAGTGCAGGCAACCGGCCTGCTCACGATGCACGGCATCACGCGCCCGGTCACCTTCCAGGCCACTGCCCGCTACAGCGGAACGCTGCTGGAAGCGGCAGGATCGATTCCCGTCCTCTTCTCCGACTGGAACATCCACGCCCCCGAATTCCTGCAGAACCACGGCCTGCTGGAATTCCTGCTCGTCCTCCGGCACTGACGTCGGACTCTCTAGACCCGCACTGCCGACGCTACCTACCTCACCGAGGGCACCATGAGCCACTCGTTCAGCCCAGGCCCGCCCGAAACCAGCACCGAGCAGTCTCCCCGGCCACCCAGTCCCGCCGTGATCGCGCGCCCGTCGTGCAGCGGATCGCCGGGCGGAGCGCGCCCGGCACCGCAAGACCGCGGTGCTCGGCTGGCTCGTCCTGGTCGCCGCGGTCATGGCCCGCCAGCTCGCCACGGGCAGCCCGCCCGGGCCCGGAAGAAGACCTTGTTGATCAACCGCCACCGGGCTCTGCCTCTTCGAGGCCCGCCCGGCGCTGGGGCGTCTGTCTGCTACCAGCGGCGGTTATGACTGGATCGGGTTTTGGGGCGGGTTAAAGTTGCCGCTGGCCGGAGTGCCTTGCCTGACTAGTTCCAGTGGTCCCTGCGTGCGGAGTGCGCTCCAGCCGAGGCGCCCGGTCACGCTGTCGAGCACGTTCCCTACTACCAGGCCGCGATCAGTGATGGTGACCCTGTTTAGGGTCATGGCGTGCGCTCTGCTGCGCATCTTGGCGACATGCACGGCCCGGCCGATCTGAGATCCTTCTTCGATGTAGCGCAGGTCGATGGTGTTGTCGAACAAGAACATCAGCCCGTTCAGGGAGTTGCCTGGCAGTCCGTGGACGCTGGTCTCGCTGGTGAGGAGCAGGGAACTGCCCCCCGCCCGGACAAGTCCGACGAGGCTGCGCATGTAGGCGGCGAAGCGGTCCTCCTCGCGGGCGGCGAACGCCAGCTCGGACAGGCTGTCGATGACGACTCGGCTGACCTTGCGCCTGCTGATCTCCGAGCGCACGGACGTGGCCAGGACATCGAGGTCCAGATCGCCCATCGGGACGTAGGAGATCACGAGCTGCCCGGAATCGCGGTAAGCCGCGACATCCCAGCCGAAGCCGGCGGCCACGCTGCTCAGCTGAGCAGCGGTGTCCTGGAACGTGACGTAGAGGCAGTTTTCTTCCCGTTCTATTCCCTGGACGAGCCAGCGGAGCCCGAAGACCGTCTTGCCGATGCCGGAGGGGCCGGTGACGAGGCTGGCGTCACTTTGCCTCGCGCCGCCGCCCATTAGGTCATCCAGGCCGGGGATGCCGCTGGGGACCTGGCCGGACAGCGGGGCCTCCGGATACGGGACCAGGGTCTCCACGCGCGGGAACACCTCCACCCCGCGCGGGCCGATCCGGAAGGTGTGCTTGCCCGACCGGTGGTTTCCACCGCGCATCTTGACGATCCGCAGCCACCGCCGGTCGATCGGCTCGCGGGCTTTGTACTTCAGCTGGATGATGCCGTCGGCCAGCGAGAACACGACCTCGCTGCGCAGTTCCTCGGGGGTGTACTCACCCAGCAGCAGCAGCACCGTGCCGGTCCGGGAAAGCCGGCCGGTCAGGTCATACAGCGCGCGGCGCAGCTCCCGCTTGTCGGCAAAGTCACCCAGCATCTTGGTGCTGTCCACCACCACGATCGAGGGCTCCTCATCCAGCGTCTTGCGGACGATCTCCGATATCAGCGCCTCCAGGCCGTCCTGGTGCGCAGGCCCCAGGAAGTCGCTCATGTGGATGTACTCGACCCTGGACCCCAGGGACTTCGGATCGAAGAAGGAAAACTCCTCCAGGTGCCGGACGAGCTTGTTATGCGGCTCGGACATCGTCGTGTAGTAGATGCACTTGTGCTCAGCGGTGGCCCTGGCGAAGCACATCTGCTGCGCCAGGATCGTCTTCCCGGTGCCCGGCGCACCGGCCACGACCACGATCGATCCGGGCTCCAGGCCTCCATTGAGCACCAGGTCCAGTCCTGCTACGCCAGTAGACATGTGCGTCAACGCTCGTTACGCCCTTTCTCTAGCAAGGTATTCACGATCGTGACGAGGGCGTGGTCGTCGTAGGGCTTCTCCACGACCGCGTCGGCGGCCCCCGCGAGGTGGGTGTCGCCGCTAACGGCGAGGATCGGGATGCCTGCCGTGGCCGGGTCACCGCGCAGCCGCCCGATGAACTCAACGCCATTCATGACCGGCATCATGATGTCGGTCACCACCAGATCCGGGGCCCCTTCCTGCACGGCCCTCAGCCCGGCGGCACCGTTCTCCGCGACGGTCACGTCATGCCCCTGCTTCCGCAAGGTCCGGCTCACCAGAAACCGCTCGTCTGGCTCGTCATCGACCACGAGAATCTTGGCCATCCAGGCCTGATCCTTTCTGTGATGCCACTCTAAGTAGTAGATGCTACACTTAGAGTGGCTTCTCGTTGTCAGCCAGCCATGTCGGCCTCCGGCGGGGCGCTCCGGCTCCGGGATGATCACGAAGGCAAGCGAGCCCGGCTTGTAGTTGGCAGCGGTGGCTGATCATCCCGTCTGCCGTCGATCAGGAACGGGCCGAGCAGACCAGGCCGCGGGGTCAATTTGTTGTCAGGCCGCGGCGGGCAGCTTCGTGCTGGCGGGGCTACTAGGGCAGGTGCGCGGGTCGGCTCACGTCAGTCCTCTTTGCCGGCGCTGGCCGGCACCAGGGTCTGGCGGCCTGGCCAGATGAGCAGGAGCGTTTCCGCGCGAGCCTTGTCACCGTCTCTTGTCAGCTACTGGAGCCCGGCGCGGACGGACGTGATGCGCTGCGTGTTGAAGCCGAGCCAGTGCATCCGGCCCACGTAACGCGCGTGCTCAACCTTGAGGCAGCGGTCCATGATCACCGTCACGCCGCCGTCCTCGGCGATCTTCGCGCCGTCGGCGTTGATCACGCCGAACTGGCACCAGAGGGCACCGGCACCGATCGCCACAGCCTCCCGCGCGATCCCCGGCAGTGCATCCGGCGCGCGGAAGACGTTCACGACGTCCACTGGCACGGGTACGTCAAGCAGGCTCGCGTAGCACGGCTCGCCGAGGATCTCCGTCTCGCGGGGATTCACGGGGATCACGCGGTAGCCGTGCCGCTTGAGGTAGTAACCAACGAAGTAGCTGGCCCTCAGCTGGTTGCTCGACAAGCCCACGATCGCGATCGTCTTGGCGGTGTGGAGCACGCGCTGGATCGTCAACGAGTCCTGGTACTGCCCGAGATCGATCATGCCTTGTCTCCCGCTCGTCTCCGGGCGCCTTCGAGGCGGCGCCTTCCCTCGTCGCTCCTCCGTCGCTCCTCAGTCCAGGCGCCGCCGGCGCCCTTCGGCTCGCTCATGTCGCTACCTTCTTTCCCGCTGTCGCCGCGACGCGCGCGAAACCCTGCTCCAGATCCCAGATCAGATCCTCAACGGACTCGGTGCCGACCGACAGCCGCACCGTCCCCGGCCCGACGCCGGCCGCCCGCAGTTCGTCGTCGCTCAGCTGGCGGTGCGTCGTGCTGGCGGGGTGGATGATCAGGCTCTTCGCGTCGCCGACGTTCGCCAGGTGGGACCACAGCGACACGCCGCGGATGAGGTCCTGCCCGCCGGTCCGGCCGCCGGCGCAGTCGAACGAGAACACCGCGCCAGCACCGCGCGGCAGGTACTTCTCCACGAGCGGCCGGTACCTGCTCCCCGGCAGGCCGGGATAGGTGACGTTCGACGCCAGCTCGTGCGGCTCGAGGAAGGCCGCGACCGCCCGCGCGTTGTCGACGTGGCGTTCCATCCGCAGCGAGAGCGTCTCGAGCCCCTGCAGGAAAAGGAAGGCGTTGAGCGGCGCGAGCGTCCCGCCGAGATCGCGCAGGGTCTCGGCCCGGAGCTTCATCAGATAGCCGTACGTCCCGAACGTCTCGTGGAATTGCAGGCCGTGGTAGGCCGGCGACGGATCCGCGATCACGGGAAACCGCCCGTTGGACCAGTTGAACGTGCCAGCCTCGACGACGACGCCGCCGATGCTCGTGCCGTGGCCGCCGATGAACTTGGTCGCCGAGTGGATCACGATGTCGGCGCCCCATTCGATCGGGCGGCACAGGTACGGCGTCGCGAACGTGCTGTCCACGACCAGTGGCAGCTCATGCTCGTGGGCGATGGACGCCACAGTCTCGATGTCCAGCACGTTCCCGGCAGGGTTGCCGATCGTCTCGCCAAAGAACGCCTTCGTGTTTGCGCGGACCGCCTGCCGCCACGCGTCCGGATCGTCGGGATCGACCCACGTCAGCTCCACGCTCATCTTGCGCAGCAGGTGCTTGAGCTGGTTCACCGTCCCGCCGTAGAGCGCCGAGGACGAGACGACATGGTCGCCCGGCTGCAGCAGTGTAAAGAGCGCGGCTGCCTGCGCGGCGATCCCGCTGGCGAATGCCACCCCGCCAGCGCCGCCCTCGAGGTTCGCCACGCGCTCCTCGAACACCGCAACGGTCGGGTTCATGATGCGCGAGTACGTGTTCCCGTACTCCTGCAGGTTGAAGTACGCCGCCGCTGATTCCGGGTCCTCGAACACGTAGCTGGTCGTCTGGAAGATCGGCACCGCACGTGCGCCCGTGTTCGGGTCGGGCCGTTGCCCGGCGTGCAGCTGCCGTGTCTCGAATCCAAACGCGCGGCCCGCCTCGACAGGCAGAGCCTCGGCAGGCACAGCCTCGACACGGGATGGCTTGTCGGTCACGAAGGCCTCTCTATTCCTCGACGTCACCCGCCGGCCCCGCCTTCGGCCAGGCTGTGTTCGCTCAAAAACTGGCGGATAACGGGCGTCTGCCGCGCTTCCTCGAGCAGGAAGCAGTCGTGGCCGTACGGTGCCTCGATCATATGGAACTCGACCGGCTTGCCGAGAGCGCGAAGCGCCTCCTCGACCTCCCTCGACGCAGACGGCGGGTACAGCCAGTCGGAACTGAACGCGATCAGCAGCGTCCGCGCCGAAACGTCTTCGAGCGCCTGCGCCAGCGATCCCCGGCCGTACTGCCGCGCGAGGTCGAAATACGTCAGCGCGCGCGACATGTAGAGGTAGGTGTTGGCGTCGAAGCGCCTGACGAACGAGTCGGCCTGGTGGCGCAGGTAGCTTTCGACCTCGAACTCCGGCTCGGTGATCGTGTAGCGGATGTCGTCGGCGAACTGCAGCCGCCGGCCGAACTTGTCGCTCAGCGCCAGGGCGGACAGGTACGTGACGTGGCCGACCATCCGCGCGACGCCCATGCCGGCCTCGGGCGCGCGGCCCGTGCCGTAGTAGCGGCCGCCTTGCCAGGCCGGGTCGCGCATGATCGCGTCACGCGCGATCGCGTTCCAGGCCACGCCCTGCGGGTGGAGGGCGTGCGTGCTGGCGATCGCCACTACGGCATCGACCTGCTCGGGAAACAGGATCGCCCACTCGAACGCCTGCATCCCGCCGAGCGAGCCTCCGGCTACCGCCGCGAGCCGCTCGATACCGAGTGCGTTCAGGAAGGCGCGTTCGGTCCGCACCATGTCCGCGACAGTGATCACGGGGAAGTCTGGCCCGTACGGCTTGCCTGTCGCCGGGTCGATCGACGACGGCCCCGTCGTCCCGCGGCAGCCGCCGAGCAGGTTCGTGGAGACGACGAAGAAGCGGTCAGCGTCGAACGCCTTGCCGGGGCCGATCATTCCGTCCCACCAGCCGAGCCCCTTGCCGGCCGCGCCGTCGCGATCCTCGGCCCCGAACCCGTCGCGCGTGCTCTCGTCGGACGGCGTCTTCGCGAAGCCCGCCGCGTGGGCGTCGCCGCTGAGCGCATGGCACACCAGGATAACGTTGTCGCGCCGGGGCGAGAGGGTGCCGTAGGTCTCGTATGCCACCCGAATCGGGTGCAGTTCCCGCCCGCAGTCGAGCCGCACCGGCTCCGGCAGGTCGAGGTGCTGCGTCTCGACCGTGCCGACCGAGCTGGCCGCGAGCTTCGAGGCTGGCTCCGCCATGGGGGCTATCTTAGCTGGTCGCAGCCGGTGTACTGTCAAGCATCTAAATCGGGAATATGGGGAAGATAGCGAGAGGGGTATCACGCGACATGACTACGGTTACCAACGGAGTCAACGTGCAGGCGCTGCTCGACGCGCGCGAAGTGCTGAAGGGTGCGCCTGAGGCCGCGCAGTTCACCTGGCGGGCATCCTCCAAGTGGCAGAACGGCGTCCACAGCACGGCGACGATCCAGAACTACTTCGGTCTCGGGCAGGAGCAGAGTCATAAGAAAGAAACGGTGTTCGACGCCGACCACCCCGAGACCTTCGCGGCGGAGGACAACGGCATCACGCCGATCGAGTACCTCCTCGTCGGCCTGGCGAGCTGCCTGACGGCAGGCGTGGCGGCCGTCGCGCAGAATCGCGGCATCCAGTTGCGCTCGGTCGAGTCGACGGTCGAAGGCAACCACGACATCCGCGGGATCCTCGGTGTCGACAGCGACGTCCGCAACGGTTTCAACGACATCAAGGTGACGTTCACCATCGACGCGGACGCGTCGAAGCAGGAGATCGAGGCGCTGGTGGCCCAGTCCCAGAAGCGCTCCGCCGTGTTTGACGCTCTCACGAACCCGACGGACGTCACCGTCGAGGTCGCCTGAGGGTTTTGGGGGTCCGGGCCATCGAACGCGTCACCACGGTCGTCATCGGGGCGGGGCACGCGGGCCTCGCCGCCAGCCACTTCCTCAGCGACCGGTCGATCGACCACGTCGTGCTCGAGCGCGGCGAGGTGGCGAACTCCTGGCGGCGTGAACGCTGGGACTCCCTGCGACTGCTCACTCCCAACTGGCAAAGCCGCCTGCCGGGCCATCGCTACGAAGGCCCGGATCCCGACGGCTACATGACGGTGGGGGAAGTGACCGAGTTCATCGAGCGCTTCGCCACGGTCTCACGCGCTCCCGTCCGGACCGGCGCGAACGTCACGTCGGTGCGATGCACCGACGACGGATACCACGTGACGACGAGCCGCGGCGAGATTCGCTGCCGGACGGTGGTCATCGCGAGCGGGGCCTGCAATCAGCCATCGGTGCCGCAGTTCAACGATGCGGTGCCGGCGTCCGTCGAGCAGCTGACGCCGTTCGACTACCGTGACCCCGCCAAGCTCCCCGACGGCGGCGTGCTCGTCGTGGGAGCGTCGGCGACCGGCGTGCAGCTGGCAGCCGAGCTGCAGCGGTCGGGCCGGCCGGTGACCCTCTCGGTGGGGGAGCACGTGCGGTTGCCGCGCACGTACCGGGGGCGCGATGTGCTGTGGTGGATGGACGCGTCGGGCGTGTGGGACCAGCGGTACGACGAGGTCGACGATCTCACGCGGGCCCGGCGGCTGCCCTCGCCCCAGCTCGTCGGGACTCCTGAGCGGACGACGCTCGATCTCAGCGCGCTCGCCTCGATGGGCGTCGAGCTGGTGGGCCGCTGGGCGGCGGTACGTGACGGCCGCGCGCTGTTCTCTGGCGGCCTGCGCAACGTGTTCTCGCTTGCGGACCTCAAGATGGTGCGCCTGCTGGACACGTTCGACGAGTGGGCTCTGACGCGCGGGCGTGACGCCGAGGTCGATCCTCCCGAGCGCTTCGCGCCGACACCCGTGCCCGAGTCGACACGGTTGCAGCTTGACCTGCGAAGCGGCGAGATCCGCGCGATCGTGTGGGCGACGGGTTTCCGGCCTGACTACGGGTGGCTCGACGTGCCCGTGGTCGACGCGAAGGGCCAGCTGCACCACGAGGGCGGCGTGGTCGACAGCCCGGGACTGTACGCGCTGGGGCTGCCCGTGCTGCGGCGGCGCAAGTCCACGTTCATTTACGGTATGGAGGACGACGCGCGTGAGGTGATCGATCACCTCACGCGGTACCTGGCCGTGCGCCGGTGATCCAGGGCGATCACGACCTCCTCGTCGCTGGGTAACCAGCAGATGATCCGGACGGCGACGGCCGGGTCGAATGGGTGGGCGACCCTCCACAGCTCATGTCGGCGTGCCTGCCGGACTCGCTTGAAAGTCGCGGTCTCCTCGGCCGGTCTGGCCGGGAGGTCATTGAGTTCCTGCAGTAGCGCGGTCGCGATGGTGAGGAGCCGACCGCCCTGTTCCTTGGCTTGAGTGAGCCAGCGGGCGAACTCGTCGGACCAGTCGACGATCACTCTTCAAGTATGAGTTCCAGTTAATACAACGTCAAGCTTGTACCGGGGCAACGGTTACCTCGCCCAGTTGCGCCGGGCGCGCCGTGCTGGCGCTTGGGGTGTAGGGGAGTTTGCGGGGGTCGGGGAAGCCGAGGCTGGTGTAGCCGGGTGCGCGCTTGGCCAGGGACGAGGCGAGGACGCCGGTGAGCTCGTCGTGGTAGTCGTGGACCTCGGCGGTGGCCTTGCCGTCGTAGGGGCGCAGGATGCGCCCGGCGTACTGCAGGAGGCGTCCCTTGCTGGCGACGGGCGCGGCAAGGAACAGGGTGTCCAGCGGCGGGCAGTCGAACCCTTCCCCGGCGTACGGGCCGGTGGCGACGGCGAGCAGTGGCGGCCCGCCGGGCTCGGACGTAAGCCGGGCAAGAGCGGCAGCGCGGTCCCTGGCGCCCATGCCGCCCCTGAGGATGACCGGGTCGTGCCCGAGGGTGCGGAGGGCGTCGGCGATTGCCTGCAGGTGGCTGGTCCAGCTGGTGAGGACCAGGCAGTTCCTGCCTTGGCTGAATGCTGCAGCGACATCGGCGATGACCTGCTGGTTGCGGTCGCCGCTGGCAATGAGGTCCTTGTAGATGAGGGCCATCCCGCCGGGCTCGGTCGGGCTGGCGGCCCCGTCATAGCGGTAGGCAGTCCGGTGGAGGTGGAGCACTGGCGTGGGCCGCCCGCCGGGGGCGCTGCCAGGCAGCATGTGCAGGTTGCCGGCGGCCTGCCGGGGTGTGGTGATGGTGTGCCGGACCGGGCCGACGTGCATGCCGATCAGGTCATCGAGCTTGTCCCTGCGGTACGGGGTGGCCGTCAGGCCCAGCCAGCGCCGGGCGGGGACCTGCCGGACGGCGTCCTCGAACGCGGCGGCTGGGACGTGGTGGCACTCGTCGGCGACGACCAGCCCGTACCCGGCGGTCAGCTCCGCGATGTCGTCGCGGCGGGCCAGGGTCTGCAAGGTGACGATGTCGATGGTGCCGCGTAGCCTGGCCCGGCCGCCGCCGAGTTGCCCGGCCTTCACGCCGAGGAACTCGCTGATCCGGGTCCGCCACTGGTCGGCCAGCGCCTTGCGGTCGACTAGGACGAGCGTGGAGACCTGGTGGGTGGCGATGACCGCGCAGGCCATTACGGTCTTCCCGGCTCCGGGCGGGGCGACCAGCACGCCGAGGTCATGCCTGGCCAGCTCCGTGACCGCGTCGCGCTGGACGGCTGTCAGGGCAGCGGTGCAGGTGAAGTCCTGGCCGGTGCCCGTGGCGCGCTCGTCGGTGACATCGAGGCGGCTGCCCGCCTGGGCGGCGAGGTCGGTGACAGTATCGAGCATGCCACGGGGCAGGATGAGGCCGCCGTCGAGGGTCTCGTCGTAGCTGTGCAGCAGCAGGCGGTGCCGCCTGCTGCGGCGTCAGCTTCAGCAGCCGCAGGAGCCGGGCGTTCTCCGCGCGCAGCCTCGCCAGCTCAGCCTCGACCACTGCCGGAATCTCAGGCACGGAGATACGCTACCGACGTCTGCTGCCGTGTGGGGCCAGCCTGCAGGTACGGCCGCTGTGTCCGGATTACGCGGCGCGGGTCATGGAAACGGTCAGGGTCGCCTGCAGGGCGTTCGCGATCCGGTCCAGGACGGTGATCGTCGGAATGCCCCCGCCCCGTTCCAGCCGCGACAGCGCCGGCTGGGTCATCCCGGCACGCCGGGCCAGTTCCTCCTGGGAGAGCCCGGCATCGAGCCGCAGCTGCCGGACCATCGCGCCCAGCTCGATGGCGCGCCGCGCTTCCTCGTACCCGGCGCGGATCTCCGGGTCGTCCAGGTAGTCTCCCGGCACGAGCTTGCTGTGACCGCTCATTTCACACCTCTCGCTCAAATACGTCCTGGGCGTGGCCGTGCGAGGCCTCGCATTCCCTCTGCAGCCGCTGGGCTCGCTCTACCTCTGCGGTCTCCTGGGCCCTGGTCTTGCGGAACACCGTTAGCAGCACGACCCGCCGGCCAGGCGCCAGCCAGTAGGTCACCCGCACGTCCACCGGGTGAAGCGGGATCCGCAGTTCCCGCACCTTGCCGCCGAGGTGCCGCGAATACGGCTCGCCGAGGGTGCTCGCTTCTTCTGCCAGCTTCTCGGCGAAGGCCAGCACGTGACCGAACTGCCGTCTCGGCAGCGACTCAAGCCTGCCCGGACCTCGGGTTCCACCTCGATGTCCCACAGGTCCATAGCGCTGATGGTATATGTATTTGATGCTATACGCAATGACGGACTGCCGGCCTCCGCCAAGGCTGTCGGACCTGTGGGGCTCGATTACTGGATCTGGCCTGGTCAGACTTCCCGGCTGGGATCATCGCTGGGTGATCATTTCGGTTGTCTACCTGCTCGTACGCTGCCTGACGGTGCTGACGCGGCACCAGGCGTCCAAGGACGCCGAGATCTTGGTGCTGCGGCACGAGAACGCGGTCTTGCGCCGCCAGGTCGGCCGGGTCCGTTACGAGCCGGGTGACCGGCTGTGGCTGGCGGCACTGTCGCGATTGGTTCCCCGCCGCCAGTGGGGTGAGGTGTTCATGGTGACCCCGGCGACGCTACTCGCCTGGCACCGGCAGCTTGTGGCGCGCAAGTGGGACTACGCGAGCCGCCGGCGTCCCGGGCGGCCGTCCACGGCGGCCGCGATCCGCAAGCTCGTGATCCGCATGGCGACGGAGAACCCCGCGTGGGGCACCGGCGGGTGCAAGGCGAACCGGTCAGGCTCGGCCACCCGATCGCCGCCTCCACGGTCTGGCAGATCCTGCACGACGCCGGGATCGGCCCCGCGCCCCGCCGCACCGGCCCGACTGCCGGGTAGCCCCGGTGCATTGAGGTTTTCTCAGCGAGACGAGCTCTGCCCCCGGCGCCCGAGCCCGGCACTGTTCGTCTCCGGCCGCGGGGATCCGCCTGCTGCACTCCAATATCCAGCTCACCTTCGCCGGGCTCACCAAGCGCTGCGGGATCGCCCGCCGCTCGGCCTCGTGCCGGCCGCGGATCCACGACCTCAGGCACGTTCTTCGCAGTCACCAGCCTGCTCGGCTGGTACGCGGCCGGCCAGCTGCCTGGGCAAGGGCCGGCGACAGCGGATCACGCCAGGCGACCTCCGCAGCCCATGCGCCGCCCGGTTAATCCCGGCCTTCCCGGGCTATTGACCACCGCGCTGTTAGCGCTCACAATCACATTGCAGGTTGTCACGTACGGCAGAACTTGCGTTACCGTCCGGCTTGTTAGCGCTAACAAACAGTGCTGTCGCAACGAGCAGGTCCTCAGCTTCGCGGCTTAACGGAGAGCGGGAGAAAGAGGAGATGCGCAGTGATTGTGCGGAAATTCAGCAGGATGCTGCTCGCGGGCGCGGTGCCCGCGCTCACCGCAGGCGCCCTGGCCGGCGTCGGCACCGGATCGGTGGTGCGCCGACGGCGCCGCATCGTGCCCAAGGTGCTGATCTCGCCCGTCGATAAAGCAAAGATGAGATCACGCAGACGCTGGCTGAGGCCTGTCGCCGGAGCCGGTGTGGCCCTGGCCCTGCTGCTGGGCTACCTCGGCGTCCAGGCGGGAACCGCCCCGTTAGCATTCGCTGGCACCGGGCAGTTCCACGGAGTGAACTGGGCGGACCCCAACGACAACTTCATCACCGGCCCGAACATCCCCGTCGGCCTGTCCACGTCGGATAGCTACGCGACCACCTTCGCGAAGGCCACGGCGATTCTCAAGGGGTTCCAGAGCTCCGGTGCCAACACGGTCCGGTTCGGGATCAACGCGGCGACCACCTCGTCAACGTGGTGGAACAGCTACATCGCGGCCTTCGACGCGGCCACCGCGCTGGGCATGAACGTCATCATCTGCCCATGGCTGCAGAACGGGACGGTCAGCGACACGACGTCCTTTTACCAGATGTGGGGCACCGTCATTAGCCGGTACGGGGGGAGCAGCAACTTCTACTTCGACATCATGAACGAGCCCTATGCGATGAGTGCCTCCCAGCTGACTAGCTTTGAGGCCGGCTGGCTGGCGACCTATCCCAGCGTTCCCCGGGACCGGGTCATCGTGCCCGGCACCTACTCGGACAACAACCTGTGCGCAGAAGGTGCGGATTCGCAGCTGAACGGCACCCTGCTGTCGCTCCACATCTACAGCATGTTCGGCGACTCCCACACCACCGAGGCGGCCTGGGTCAGCGATTTCGAGAGCAACCTGTGCGGCTACGCCAGCCGTGCCGTCGTGACCGAGTTCGGGGCCCCCATGACCACCGGCGTCAACTACGACGGCCCCCGGGACGGCACCAACGATATCTCTTACCTCTACGCGATCACCGACACCGTGCGCAGCCTCGGCATGGGCTCGGTTCTCTGGACGGGCGTCAAGCAGGCCACCCAGACGGCAGGACCTGGCCCCTGTGAGAACGCATCCTGCGCGATCACGTCCCTGGGCGGCAGCGGGACCAGCCTCTCGCTGAGCGTCACCAACCAGTCCGGGCTCGACCGTCTCCAGTATGGCTGGGGAATCAGCAACAACGCAGGCGGCGGCGGCGGCACGGGTGCCACCGGTGAGATCCACGCGGTGGGCGCGGGCAAGTGCCTGGACGTGCCGAACGCGACCCACACCGAGGGCACCCAGGTGGACATCTGGGACTGCAACGCCGCCACCAACCAGGAGTGGACCTCGACTTCTTCGGGCCAGCTGACGGTCTACTCCGGCGGTGACTGCCTGGATGCCTTCGGCCAGGGGACGGTGCCAGGGACGAAGGTGGACATCTGGCCCTGCGGCGGCGGGGCTAACCAGCAGTGGTCGCTCAATTCCAACGGCACGATCACCGGCGTGCAGTCCGGGCTGTGCCTGGACGTCACCGGCGCCAGCACCGCCGACGGCGCCCTAGGCGATCTGTGGACCTGCAACGGCCAGTCCAACCAGCAATGGACCGGCCCGTAACCAGGGCCCGGCCCTGATGCGAATCCGAGACAGAACCCGAAGGGGGGGCCGTCATGTCCCGACCCTGCCGTCACCCGTCACCCGTCACCCGTCACCCGTCACCCACAGCGGGACCACACCCCGCCGCGGCACCGAAACTGACACCAGCTACCAGGCCAGCCAGCCAGATCCTTTCGTCGGGGGAATCCCGCCGATGTATGGGACTGGATATTCTCGCCGCCTGCCGCAAAGCCGCCTAGGCCGACACGGGAAAGGATAAAGCAAATGAGGCTGAATTGAAAAGTGAGGCCATTCTTGCTTAATGAAAGCAGATCGCGAGGCTTGCGGCTGACTGCATCTCCGCGTAGCTGACATTGACATTCGGTCCGGCTGGCCTTCCTTGTTCTGTAGCCGATCCGGCACTGACTGGAACGTGCCCTACACCCGGCAGGTTCGGCGTGTAAGAGAGACGTCAGACTTCGAAGCCGTGAGTCCGGCCGATTCCTTTCGGGGGTGTGCGGGGTCTACCCCTCATGACGGTCACGACAAGAGACCGGAACCGCGTGTACCGCTTCGAAACCCGCCGCATTGCGTCTGACCTGCGGTTTGTGAGATCCGC
>OCZT010001972.1_pt1 | contig 21272 bp, 22 predicted proteins | sample 1539031 | NCBI WGS metagenome assembly OCZT01 (sample SAMEA3539308, study PRJEB22396) | soil metagenome | biome: tundra; feature: field; material: soil | place: USA | collected 2010-05 | depth 0.15 m | reverse complement strand
GCGGGCAGGCCGGGCCAGCGGGACGAGCCCGTGCTCCGCCCCTGGCTGGCCCGCGCTCATGACCGCTACCAGGCGCTGGCGCGCGAGGCGGACCTCGAGGTGATCCTCGTGCTGCATCCGCCCGGCTGGGGCGCGGACTTCCTGTCCCCCGTTCCGGCGGCCCTGTCCACCACGATCGGCGACCTGCTCGCCCAGGTCCGGGCGACGCCGCCGGAGCAGGCGCACCGCGAGGTCGCCGAAGCGCTGCGGCGGCAGCCTCCCGTCGATCCCCGGGTCGAGCGGATCCTGACCGGGGACCAGGTCGCGTCCTACGCCGCCGACGTGCTGGCCGCGGCCTGGCAGGTCCTGCTCGAGCCCGAGTGGCCCGCGCTGCGGGCCATCCTGGAGCGGGACGTGGTGTACCGCGCCGGGCAGCTCGCCTCCCGGGGCTGGGCGGCCGCGCTGGCCGGGTTGCACGCCAGCCTGAGCTGGCACCAGGGCCGGATCGAGCTCAGCCGCGGGCCCGGCCAGGAAGACGCCGAGCTGGGCGGGCGCGGCCTGCTGTTCGTTCCGTCCGTGTTCGTCTGGCCCGGGCTCGCCCTGAGCCTGGATCCGCCCTGGCCGCCGGCCCTGATCTATCCCGCCCGCGGGGTCGCCGCGCTCTGGCAGCAGCCGACCCGGACCAGGCCCGCTGCGGCGCTTGACCGGCTCCTCGGCGCCGCCCGCGCCGCCATCCTGCTCGCCCTGGAGGAGCCGGCCAGCACCACCCAGCTCGCCGTCATCCTGGGGCAGTCGATCGGCGGCATCGGCGATCACCTGGCCGTGCTGCGGGACGCCGGGCTGGTCGCCCGGGCCCGCTCCGGCCGCTCGGTCCTCTACACCCGCACCGCCGCGGGAGACGCCCTCACCGCCGCCGCTTCGTGATCGCGAAGAGTTGACAGTCTGAGCAGACTGTCAACTCTTCGCGATCATGGAAGGACGATGAGCAGGACCGGGACGCCGGCCACGGTGAGGACGCCAGCGGCGTGGAGGACGACGCGGAGGGCGGGTACCGAATTTGCCTGGGCGCGGGGAAAATCCGCGGCCGGCTCGGCCGCGGATTTTCATGATGGCCACGGTCGCCGCGAACCAGGCGAGCACGGCCCGCCGCCAGTGGCGTGCCCGCCAGCTGGCCACCCGCGCCCGGACCGGAGCCCGCGGCGCGTGCTGCCATGCGTATATCCCCATGTCCGGTCACGCTACGGGGCGGGCGACCGGGTTCCCATGGGGCTAGCTCCCAGGTTCTGGGGTGGTGCTATCCCCCTGTTTCAGGGCGGGGCGGGGCTAGGCTGGAAACACGTCCTGAGCCATGACGGGCTCGCGGTCGCGGCGGTTTCGGCTTGCCGTTCGGTGTATCGCGATATATCGTGGTGGTACTGGGGTTTCGCCGTTCTGGTTACGGAGGACACGATGGCTACCGGATACAACCTGCGCGTCGGGGACGCCGATCGTGAGGCAACGGCCGCTCAGCTGCGTGAGCACTTCGCAGACGGCCGGCTGACGCTTGACGAACTGAACGAGCGCCTGGACCAGACGTTCGCGGCCAAGACCAAGGCCGACCTCAATACGGTGATGCGCGATCTTCCGCAGGCCATGCCGGCCGGCGTCCAGGGACCCGGCTGGCCGGGGTCAGCCTGGCCTGGACCGATGGCGAACCAGTCGAGCTGGGATGACCGCGGCGGAAACGGCGACCAGGGGGCGGGGCCTCGCCGGCCGTTCGCCGCCGTCGCGCCGCTGATGGGCCTGGTCTGGCTGTTCGTCATCATGGGCGCCTTCTCCCTGTTCGGTCTCGGCGGCGGGCGGCCGCTGGCGATTGTGCTGTTCCTCGCGGCGCTCGGGCTGTTCAGGCGGCTGCTCGGGATGGGCAGGCGGCGCGGGATGGGCGGACCCCGGGGACGACGCCGCTGTTGATTCTCGTTATGTACGGCTTCCGCGCCTGGCCTAACTCGACTTATCGTGGTGAAATGAGGTAATGGTCCTGGCAATTTCTGGGAGCCGATCACGAGGCGATATGACGTCCGAACCGGAATGGTGAACGAGGATCCCGACGCGGGACAGCCGCGCGAAGACCTAGTACCAGGATGGCGTGTGCCCGGCCGGACCCGGTACGACTACGACGTCCGGGTCGGCGACGCGGAGCGCGACGCCACCATGACCCAGCTGCGAGAGCATTTCGTCGCGGGGCGGCTGACCTTCGATGAACTGACCGAGCGGATCGACGCCGCCCTCGTCGCCAAGACCCAGCGCCAGATCGACGCCCTGATAGCTGATCTCCCCCGGCCGCCGAGGGTAGCCCGCTCCGAGTCCACGGTGGCGGCCCCGGACCCCGGCCGTTTTCTCGTCTTCGCCATGCTGCTCTTCGCGCTGGCCACCTGGATCCTGATCATGGCCTGGATGTCCCGGCACGCCTGGAGCGGGCCGTACCCGCAGTTCCCGGGTCCGGGGCATTAGCCCGTCAGCGCCCGCAGCGGCACCACCAGGTAGCGGTAGTCCGGGGCCGACTTGTCACCGGGCCGGGCGCTGCCGGTGATCAAGGCGGGTTTCGTCGGGCTGGTGAACTGCAGGCAGATCCGCGCTTCGTCCGGCGGAGGGTCCGTGCCCTGGCTGTCTTTGGCGGGGCTGTCTTTGGCGGGGCTGTCTTTGGCGGGCTTGTCCCCGGCCGCTCCGGTGGCGGCCGTCAGGGCCGCGCCGAGGCCGTCCATCAGATAGTGCGGGCTGAAGGCGATCGCGGTCTCGTTTCCTGAGAAGTCGGCCGGGACCGTCTCCCGCGCCCGCGCCTGGCCTTCTGTGCCGGCCTCGATGGTGACCTTGCCGTGGCCGAACGAGAGCCGGACCGAGCTGCCACGCTCGGCGACCAGCGCCACCCGCTTGACCGCCTCTGCGAGCGGGATGGCCGGCATATCCCCGCGGCTGCCGAAATCCTCGGGGAACCTGGACATGTACTTGATGTACTCCCCCGCGATCAGGCGGGTAGTCAGCCGGCGCCCGGCGGACTCGAATCCGATCATCGCATCGGCCGCGCGCAGCGAGTTCGGGTCGGTGCTGGTCGCGCCGGGGGAGGCTGCGCCGGGGGCTCCGTCGGCGGACCAGGCGCTCCCCTGCTCGCCGCCCATCATGACCCGGACCGGAACGCCGGGCGTCATCATCCGCGCGGCATCGGCCAGCGTCTTGGCCGGCACCAGGAGCGTCCCTCGAGATCCCGGCTGGGCGGGATTCCAGCCGAGCTCCCGGACGGCCAGCCGGTACCTGTCGGTGGCCACCAGCTTGATCACGTCCCCGTCGATCTCGACGTTCACCCCGGTGATGACCGGCAGGGTGTCATCGCGGCTGGCCGCGGGCACCACCTGGCCGATGGCCGCGGCGAGCACGCCGCCGTCGACGAGCCCGGCCAGCCGGGGCAGCTCAGGCAGCCGCGGGTAGTCCCTGACCGGCAGCGTCACCAGCGTGAAAGACGCCGGGCCGCAGGTCAGGGTGACGTCGTCGGTACCGTGACCGAACTCCACGCTGGCCGACGGCAGGCTCCGGGTGATCTCGGCCAGCAGGCGCCCGGGGACCAGCACGGTGCCCGGGTCGGCCACTTCCGCGTCCACCCGGATCCGGGCCGAGACCTCGTAGTCGAAGCAGGACAGGGTCAGGCCGTCAGCGTCCGCCTCGAGCAGCAGCCCGGACAGGATCGGGAGCACCGGCCGCGACGGCAGCGAGCGCGCGACCCAGGCGACCGCCTCCGCCAGGGCGTCCCGCTCGAGGTTGAACCGCATCGCTGCCGCCTCCTGTCCGCATGCGCCGCCCGCCGTGGCGACCCACCTGCATACTGGCACGAGGCACTGACATTCCCGAGGTCATCAGCCCTCAGGGGCTCAGGTGATCAGGCCGGGCGGGGCGGAGTCCAGGGTGGACTGGATCGCCTTGGCCAGCGCGCGCGCCGATTCCGCGGTGAGCTCGACCGCGACCCGCGCCGACGGGCCCGCGGACGGGTCGAGGAAGTCGATGTTGAGCGTGTGTTCGGCCTGGGCGTGCACCGGGTGGTCGAAGTACACGCTCGCGTCGGTCACCCGGATCCATCCGGCCGGGCCCTTGGCGCTGCCGCTGATCGAGACCTTTTCCGTCAGGTAAGTGCACATGAAACGACTCCTCTCCGGTCAAAGGACGATAACAGGTAACGCCCGAACCAGGCCCAGATGTGCTGCCAGGCGTCCACCGCGGCCTCCGGCCGGTAGCTGGGCCGGTCGACCTGCAGGAAGGCGTGGCTCGCGGCTTCGTAGGAATGGAACTCATAGGTCTTGCCGTGCGCCTTGAGCGCGGCTTCGAGTTCGGCGACGTGCTCCGGCGAGGGGTGCTGATCCTCGGCGCCGAACAGGCCGAGCAGCGGGCAGGACAGGTCCCCGGCCCGCTCGACCAGGGGCGGCGAGCCGTGCAGCGGGTGACCCTCGGGCGGGGTCTCGACCACGAAGGCGCCGTAGCAGTCGACGGCCGCGTCAAGCGGCAGGCTGACCGCCGCGAGGAACGACTGCCGGCCGCCCGAGCAGTGGCCGATCACGCCGACCTTGCCGTTGGAGTTGCTCAGCCCGCGCAGGTACGCGGCCGCGCCCGCGACGTCGCCGACGATCCGCTCGTCGGGAACGGGGATCGAGCCGCCCGCCCGCGCCGCCGCCATCGCGTCGTCCGGATCCGCTCCGGGTGCCTCGCGGTGGTACAGGTTCGGCATCACCGCGTTGAGCCCGCCGGCCGCGAACCTCCGGGTGAACTCCTTGGTCTGCCGGTCGTAGCCGGGCAGGTGATGGATGACCACGACCCCGCCCACCGGGCCGTCCCGCAGCGTCCGGGCCGAGTAGGCCTCGATCTCGTCGCCGTTATAACCGGTGATCGTGACCGTCTCGGCCAGCATCGCGTCGTACATGGCCTGCCCCCTTCGCATCGTCGTTAGCCACAGTGAAAGACTTCTGCCATGACCTATGTTGCCGCCGGTGACCGTTATAGCAGGCTTCCATACCGACGCTGCGGGCGCAGTGGGATCCAGCTGCCCGAGGTGTCGCTCGGGCTGTGGCAGAACTTCGGCGACACCCGGCCGCTCGAAGACCAGCGGGCCATCCTGCGCCGGGCGTTCGACTTGGGCGTGACGCACGTCGACCTGGCCAATAACTACGGGCCTCCGTACGGTTCAGCCGAGATTAACTTCGGCCGGATCATGCGGGAGGACCTGCGTCCGTACCGGGACGAGCTGATCATCTCCACCAAGGCCGGCTACGACATGTGGCCCGGCCCGTACGGTGACCACGGTTCCCGCAAGTACCTGCTGGCCAGCCTGGATCAGTCGCTGCAGCGGACGGGGCTGGACTACGTCGACATCTTCTACTCCCACCGGTTCGACCCGGACACTCCGCTGGAGGAGACGATGGGCGCGCTGGATGCTGCCGTCCGGGCAGGCAAAGCGCTGTACGTGGGCATCTCCTCTTATTCGGCCGAACGGACGGTGGAGGCAGCATCCATCCTCCGTCGTCTGGGCACGCCCCTGCTGATCCACCAGCCGTCGTACTCGATGCTGAACCGCTGGATCGAGGGTTCAGGGGGCGTGCTGGACGTGCTGGGCCGCGAGGGCGCCGGCTGCATTGCTTTCTCGCCGCTGGCCCAGGGCGTGCTCACCGGCAAGTACCTCGGCGGGGTGCCATCGGGGTCGCGGGCCTCGCTGGACGGCTCGCTGTCTTCTGATCAGATCTCCGAGCCGACCCTGGCGCACGTCCGGGCGCTGGCCAAGATCGCCGAGGCCCGCGGCCAGACCCTCGCCCAGCTCGCGCTGTCCTGGGCGCTGCGTGACCCGCGGGTGACCTCGGTCCTCATCGGCGCCAGCAGCGTCGCGCAGCTGGAGGAGAATCTCGCCTCGGCCGGCCACAGCGACTTCAGCTCCGAAGAGCTGGCCGCCATCGACCGCGACGCCGTAGACGCAGGCATCAACATCTGGGCCGCCTCCAGCACCCGCTAAAGAGCCTACCGCCCGGCCCCGGGGGCACCTCAGGTGGGCAGGCAGACCAGGGAAAGGAAGAAGTTGTCGATCTGCCGGATCACGTCGGTGAACTGCTCGAAGTCGACGGGCTTGGTGACGAACGCGTTGGCGTGCAGGGAGTAACTGCGCAGGATGTCTTCCTCGGCCTTGGATGTGGTCAGCATGACCACAGGGATGAGGAGCAGCTCCGGGTCCTGCTTCAGCTCGGCGAGCACTTCCAGGCCGCTGCGGCGGGGCAGGTTGACGTCGAGCAGGATCAGGCCGGGCCGCGGCGCGCCGGTGAACGGGCCGGTCCGGCGCAGGAACTGCAGCGCCTGGTCACCGTCGCCCACCACGTGCAGCGGGTTGCGTATCTTGTAATGCTCGAAGGCCTCCCTGGTCATCAGGACGTCACCCTCGTCGTCCTCGACCAGCAGCACGTCGACCAGCCGGGAGTTCTCAGCCATCGGTTTCCTTGTCCTGGGACGGGGCGCTCAGCGCCTCGGCGGGCATCGGCAGCGTGAACTCAAAACGCGTACCGTCGGTGTGGGTGGTGTCGAGCCAGATCCGGCCCCCAAAGTACTCAATGATCTTCCTGGTCATGGCCAGGCCGATGCCGGTACCCGGGTAGGCGGTCCGCTCGTGCAGGCGCTGGAAGATGACGAAAATCCGGTCGGCGTACTCCGGTTCGATCCCGATGCCGTGGTCGGTGAACGAGAACAGCCAGAAGTCCCCGTCCGGGCGGACCGTGATCTGCACCCGCGGCGGCTCGCCGCCGCCGAACTTCAGCGCGTTGCTGAGCAGGTTCTGGAACACCGCGGTGAGCAGCGGCAGCTCGCCCAGGACCAGCGGCAGGTGCCCGGACTCGATGGTGGCCGCCGTCTCCTCCATGGCCGCGGCCAGGTTGGCCCGGGCCTGAGCCAGCGCGGCGTCGCTGGAGACCAGGGCCGGCTCCCGCGCGGACCGGCCGACCCGGCTGTAGGAGAGCAGGTCGTTGATCAGCGCCTGCATCCGCTTGGCCCCGTCGACGGCGAACTCGATGTACTGATCGGCCCGGGCGTCGAGCTGCCCGGCGTAGCGGCGCTGCAGCAGCTGGGTGAAGCTGGCGACCTTCCTGAGCGGCTCCTGGAGGTCATGCGAGGCGATGTAGGCGAACTGCTCGAGCTCGGAGTTGGAGCGCTGGAGCTCCTCGGAATGAGCCTGCAGAACCGTGTTCGCGTCCTGGGTCGCGGACAGCTCCTGCAAGATGCGCTCGCGCATGGTGTTCACGTCCGCGGCCAGGTTGGTCACCTCCCGCGGCCCGCGCAGGCTCACCTCGTGCCCGAACTCGCCGCCGGCCACCTGGCGGGCCTGGGCGGCCAGCTGGTGCAGCGGCCTGATCGCGGCCGCCCGCAGCCCGAGCGCGAGCACGACCACGATGGCCGCCAGGCCGACCGCGATCGCGATGAACACGACATCCAGGACGTTCGCGGCGTCGTTCAGGGCCGCGATCGCGTGGCTCCTGGCCGTCTCGGCATCCGTCTCAAGCGCGGCGATCTTGGCGCGCAGGGCGTCAAAATCCGCTTTTCCAGCCACGACGCCGGGGCTGACCATGGGTTTGCCGCTGCGGCGGACCTGATCGATGGCCGGTTCGGCGTAACGGATGCGCCAGTAATACGCCTGCGCGGTCACGCTGTTCAGGTCGGCCTGGGTACTGGCGGGCAGCTGGCCGAGCTCCTGGCGGAGGCTGACGATCACGGCCTTCTCAGCGGCCGCGCCGTCGGTGTACGGAGTAAGAAAAGACGGCTGGGCGCTGAGCGCGTACCCGCGCACGCCGGTCTCCTGGTTGAGCATCGCGATGTCCAGCTGCTGAGCCTGAAGCACAGCAGGGTCGAAGGTGTTAAGCACCCGGGCACGATCACGATGCAAGGTGAGCAGGGCGGTCCCGCCGGCCGTCACGGCGGCGACCGAGAAAAGCAGCAGGGCCGCGACCGCGACGCCCACAATCCGGCTGAGGGGCCAGCGTTTCGCCGCGTCCGTCCTGGTGCTGGCGCGGTCCGGCGCAGCACTCATCGGCCGTCCGGGGACGAATAGCCCAGGGCCAGGATGGCCAGGTCGTCGTCGAGGTCTTTCCCGTTGAGCTCGCGGACGCGATCGATCACCTGGTCAAGCAGCTGATCGTCAGCCGGCTTGTCCGCATCCCCCAAGAGGGACCCTTGACGCTGGACATCCCTGATCAGGTCCATCAGGCGTTCGCTGCCCAGCCGCTCGGACCCCTGGCCGATCCGGCCCTCGATCAGCCCGTCGGTGTAGAGCAGGATCGACCAGCTGCCCTCGAGCCGCACCTGGGTGCCCGGCCAGTCCCTGACGTCGCTGAGCCCCAGCGGCGGGGCGGACAGCGTCGGCAGCTCGCGGACCTCGTCCCGGGTGATCAGCAGCGGCGGCAGGTGGCCGGCCATCCGCACCCAGGCGGTGCTCCGGTCCGGGGCCACCGACACCATGCACATCGTGGCGAACATGGTGTCATCCTGCCGCTCGTGGCCGAGCAGCTGGCTGAGGGTGAACAGGATCTCGTCGGCTGGCCGGCCGACGAGCACCAGCGCCCGCCAGGCCACCCGCAGGCAGACGCCGAGCGCGGCTTCGGCCGGGCCGCGGCCGCAGACATCGCCGATGAGGGCGTGCACCCAGCCGTCGGCCACCTCGACCACGTCGTAGAAATCCCCGCCGAGCAGCATGTGCTGGCCGCCGGCCAGGCAGCGCGCCGATACGCTCAGCCGCGCGTCGCCCAGCAGCGGCGACGGCAGCAGGCCACGCTCGAGCCTGGCGTTTTCCTGGGCGTGGATCTGGGCCGTGTGGAGCTGCCGCTGCGCCTCTTCCGCGCGCCGCCGCTCCACCGCATAGCGGATGACCCGGTGCAGCGTGGGCCCGGCGACCTCGCCCTTGACCAGGTAGTCCTGCGCTCCGGCCCGGACCGCTTGCTCCCCTAGGTACTCGTTGGCGTCTCCGGTGAGCACCACGACAGCGGCATCCGGCTCGAGCTCGAGCAATTGCCGCAGGCCGTTCAGGCCCTGCGAATCCGGCAGCCCGAGGTCGAGCAGGACGCAGGCGGCCCCGGGCACCAGGGGTTTGGCCTGGCTGAGCGAACGGGCCCGCTGCACGACAACCGGGGATCCCACCTTACTCAGCAGCTCCTCGACCAGCAAGGCGTCACCATCGTCGTCCTCGACGAGCAGGACCTGGTCCTGGCTGACCGGAGAGGCCGCGGCCTCAGGTTCAGCACTACTTGCCATCAAGACCTACATCTGTTGTGTAGTCGCCGGTTGCGGCGTCGGTGCGCGCAATTGTGGAGATACCATCATGCACGCCCGGTCGCACGGCGGGGACACTTCCCGGCCACGGTTCGGCCAGGCCTCGCTGCTGGTAACGAAACGGCCTAGATCGCCTGCGGGAAGGTAAACACCCGGCCGGGGTCATAGCTGCCCTTGACCTGGGACAGCCGGTTGTAGTTGGCGCCGTAGTAGGCCTGCCGCCAGTTGGTCAGGGCCGGGTCGATGTAGTTCTGGTAAGCCTGGCCGCTCGCGTACGGCCGCATCGACTGCCAGAACGACTGCTGCCACGCGTGCTGGCGCGCCACCCCGGCGGCCGCCGCGCCCACCGGCCAGGTGGTCGTGTACTGGGCCTGGAACAGCGCGTCGCGGTGGACGAACGCGGTGGCGCCCGGGGCGACGCGGTTGACCGCGCCGCCGAGCGCGTCGAACGCTATCCCGCCCGCCCCGCCGGGCGCACCGCTCACCCGCTGCAGGCTCTGCACACCGGACAGCAGGGTGCCGATCCCCCGGCTGCTCAGCGGCTTGGTGAAGAAATCGGACTTGGCGTATTCGGAGGCCCGCGACAGCTGCCCGGCCGGATTCTGGGTGGGCAGGTGGCACTCGTCCACGGTCAGGCTGGCGCAGCCCGCCTCGACCAGCATGGCGTGCAGCCAGGACGGGCTCACCTCAAGGAACGGCGAGGACGGGTCCGAGCCGACGGCGGCATACAGCTTCTCCAGCTGCCCGGACGCGGCGCCGACGCTGCCCAGGTAGGTGCCGCCCACCTGGATCGACGGGATCGACCCGCCCGGCGCCGCAGCCAGGTGCAGGTTCGACCAGAGCTCGTCCGGCGCGTGCGGGGCCCACGACTGCCAGGCCGAGATCACCCGGGCGGCCTGGGACCAGGGCCAGGACAGGAAGAACAGGATGATCTCGGTCGCCGGGTGGGTGGCGAAGGTGAACGAGGTGACCACGCCGAAGTTACCGCCGCCACCGCCGCGGCAGGCCCAGAACAGGTCGGGGTTGCTGCTCGCGCTGCACGTCCTGACCTGGCCGTCAGCGGTGACGATCTGCAGGGAGGTCAGGTTGTCGCTGGTCAGGCCGTAGGCACGGGACACCACCCCGACGCCGCCGCCCAGGGTCAGCCCGGCGATGCCGACCGTGGGGCAGGACCCGCCCGGCACCACCCGGCCGTGCGCCGACAGCCCGTTGTAGAAGTCGACCAGGTGCGTGCCGGCCCCGACGGTCGCCGTGGTGCCGCTGACGTTCACCCCGGCCATCCGGGTCACGTCCACGATCAGGCCGCTGCCTGAGGACCAGCCGGCGTAGCTGTGCCCGCCGGACCTGGCCGCGACCGGCACGCCGTACCTGCGCACGAACGCCAGGCAGGTCGATACGTCATGGGGATTACGGCAGTAGGCGATCCCGGCCGGGTGGAGCGAGTCGAAGCGCGGGTCGAATTGCCGTTTGGCGACGGTGTAGGCGGCCTCGCCGGGCCGGACCAGGGTTCCGGACAGGTCGTGACCCAGGGCCGTCCAGTCCGCGGACGAGGGGGGACCCCCAGCGGAGCCGACGGGGCTCGATCCGCTGCTCCGGCTGCACGAGGCGAGCAGGCCGGCGCCTCCCGCCGCCGCGGCGAACCGCAGGAACGCACGGCGCCCCCTGGGGTCCGAGCCTTCGCTTCCGGCTTGGTTCATCCCGTCAGCCTCCCCTTCGCCGCCCTCTGTGCTCCTTAGCCTGAGCTTCCCAGCGGAGCTCACAGCGGTAAAGACGCCGCTGGGCGGCAAACAGTTGGGCCCGGGCCCGGTTCGCGGAGTTCACCCGATATTCACTTGCTTGCTAGAGCAAGCGGAAATATAGTTGAGTTACTCAATCGTTTAGTAACTCAGGTAATAGTTGAAGGCTCACAAACAGCCGGACGGAGGTGAGCACAGATGGAAGAGCAGCCAGGCACGGCCCTTAGGGAAGCAGGGTCGCTGACTGACGACCAGCTGAACCAGCAGATCAGTGACGTGTTCGCCGACCTCATCAAGCACGCTCACGACCTCGGGCAGAACATCGCGACCGAGAACGGGCTGACCGGCAGCGACGCCATGGCCCTGTTCAAGCTCGAAACTCCGATGACGATGAAGGAACTCGGCCAGCGGATGGGCTGCGACCCCTCCTTCATCACCACGATCGCGGACGCGCTGGAAAAGCACGGGCTGGCCCGGCGGGAACCTTCCGTCAAGGACCGGCGCAGCAAGAACATCGTGCTCACTCCCGAAGGCGTGACCGTCAGGGACCGGATCTGCGCCGAGATGATGACGCGGGCGCCCTGGTGCACCGGGCTCGACACCAGTGATCGCCGCTGCTTGCTCGGGCTGGTGCGCAAGATGCTCAGATCGCGCGGCGGGAGGTGATGGCGTCACATCATATCTGCGGATGACGGCCACACGGGGAAGGAAGAAGAGGCTGACGGGGCACAAGCACCACGGCCCGTTCGGCCGCTAAAGACTTAAAACGGAATTACGGCGGGTGACCCTGGCTCCTGGCCGGTCACGGCGCTGGTTCTGCACGCCCTCAAGCTAGGAGTATTGTCTTGTCCGCCACATCACCAGGCACCGGGCAGCCGACCCGGGAGGTCAGTAACGCGGCGGCGTCAAACGCCGCCGCGCCGCCAGACCAGGGCGCGCCGCAACGGCGGCTGGGCCTGGCCCTCGCCGTCATCGCGGCGGCCCAGCTGATGGTCGTGCTCGACGCGACCATCGTCAACGTCGCCCTGCCGCACATCCAGACCGCGCTGCACTTCTCCGGCACCAACCTGGAGTGGGTCGTCAACGCGTACGCGCTGGCGTTCGGCGGGCTGCTGCTGCTCGGCGGCCGGTCCGGCGACCTACTGGGGCGCCGCCGGATCTTCATCTTCGGCATCTTGCTGTTCTCGCTGGCCTCGCTGCTCGGCGGGTTCGCCACCGACCAGGCCTGGCTGCTCACCGCGCGCGTGGTGCAGGGCATCGGCGGCGCGTTCGCCGCGCCCACGGCGTTGTCCCTGATCGCGGTGACCTTCCCCGAGGGCAAGCCGCGCAACCGCGCGATGGGGGTGTACGCGGCGATGAGCGTGTCCGGCGCCGCGGTCGGCCTGATCGTGGGCGGCCTGCTCGTCCAGTACGCCGACTGGCGCTGGGTGCTATTCGTGAACGTGCCGATCGGCCTGCTGGTGGCGTTCCTGGCAGCGCGCGTGCTGCCCGAGTCGACGCGCCGCCGCGGCGCCTTCGACCTGCCGGGCGCCATCACCGCCAGCCTCGGCCTTGCGTTGCTCGTCTACGGGCTATCCAACGCCGCGACCAGCCAGAACGGCGTCTCGCACTGGGGCGACACCAAGGTGATCGTGTCGCTGGTGGCCTCGGTGGTGCTGCTGGTGTCGTTTGGGTTCATCGAGGTCCGGAGCAAGCACGCGCTGGTGCCGATGCGGGTGCTGCGCAGCCGGGACCGGACTGGCGCTTACCTGATCAGCCTGTGCGTGGGGACCGCAGTGTTCGGCATGTTCTTCTTCCTCACCATCTTCGTGCAGGAGGTGTGGGGGTACAGCCCGCTGCGGACCGGTGTCGCCTACCTGCCGATGGTCCTCACGATCATCGTGGGGTCCGGGATCGCTTCGCAGCTGGTGGCCCGGATCGGGGCCCGGCCGCTGATGCTGGCGGGCAGCGTGATCGCGACCGGAGGGCTGTTCTGGCTGTCGCGGCTCAACGAGCAGAGCCACTACGTCTCCGGGCTGATGGGGCCGATGATGGTCACCGCGCTCGGGATGGGGCTGATCTTCGTGCCGCTCTCGCTGGTCGCGCTGGCCAAGGTGGCCGACAACGACGCGGGCGTGGCCTCTTCGCTGCTGAACACGGGGCAGCAGGTCGGCGGGTCGATCGGGCTCGCGGTGCTCGGCACGGTGGCGTGGAGCGCGGTCGCGAACAACGCCAGGTCGCAGGCGGCCGCCGCGGCCGCGGCGGCGAAGCACGCTTCGGTGCACCTGTCCGCGGCTAAGGCAGCCGCGCTACAAACGGCGGCGGCTCACCACGCCCTGTCGGTCGGCTTCGCCAAGGGATACGAGGTCTCGGCCGGGATCGCGCTGCTCGCGCTGGTCATCACCGTGGTCATGATCCGGGTCAAGCGCTCGGACCTGGCCGGGATCAACCCGATGGCGGCGCCGGTCGACTAACCTTCGCGGGGCCCCGCGGTGCGCAGGCTGGCGTCGCGGGGCCTTACCGCGGGCTGTCCCGGGCGTTGGCTGTCCCAGGGCCTTGGCTGTCCCGGGTGTGGCTGGCATACGATCGTTTCGTTGTCTAGCCGGGAGGGAATGCTCGCGATGGCCGCAGGACTTTTTTACGTTTATACCGATCCGGGTTCGGTCGACGAGGCGGAATTCCACGACTGGTACGACCACGAGCACGGTCCGGCCCGGCTGAAGGTGCCCGGGATCCGCAGCGCCTACAGGTACCGGGCGCTGGATGACCTGAAGCCGCCGTGGCTCGTGCTGTACGACCTGGACAGCCCGGAGGTCATCGACAGCGCCGAGTACAAGGCGCTCGGCGCGCAGGCGAGCGACCGGGACAAGTCCGTCGCCGCCGGGCTGGCCACCCTGGATCGCCGCGTCTACGAGCAGATCAGCCTGGACGGCTCCGTCGGCGAACCCGCCCCGGTGATCCTGGCGGTGGCGATGTCCGTGGCCGCGGGCGCCGAGGACGACCTGGACGCCTGGTACACCGACGAGCACATCCCGATGCTGCTCGGCGTGCCTGGATGGCAGCGGATCCGCAGATACCGGCTGAGCCGCAGCCTGGACGAGCCCGGACCGGAATTCCTGTCCGTGCACGAGCTGGCCGGCCCGCAGGTCCTGGACGAACCCAGCTACCGGGCGGCGATCAGCACGCCGTGGCGCGACCGGGTGGTGGCCTCGGCGCTGCGCCGGGAACGGCGGGTGTTCGGCTTCCGCAATTCGATCGGCGCCGGATAACGCAGATTCCGGGCCGGCCGCTCCTGATGGCCGAAGGACTGCTGGCCTCTAGACTTGCCCGGTGACTTCCCTCAACGATCCTGAAGTCCGGGCGTTCCTCCAGCAGGGCACCCGAACCGGCAAGCTGGGCTACCTGTCATCCAGCGGGCGCCCGCTGGTCACGCCGATCTGGTTCATCGTCGACGGTGACAGCCTGGTGTTCAACACCGGCGCGGAGACGGCCAAGGGCCGCGCGCTGATCAGCGACCCGCGGGCCGCGCTGTGCGTGGACCTGGAGGAGCCGCCGTACGGCTTCGTCCAGGTGCAGGGCGAGGTCGAGTTGTCCGAGGACCCGGCCGAACTGCTCCGCACCGCCACCGCGATCGCGGGCCGGTACATGGGGGCGGAACAAGCCGAGGAGTTCGGCCGCCGCAACGCGGTGCCGGGCGAACTGGTGGTCCGGCTGCGGCCAACCCGGATCCTCGCCGCCTTCGACGTGACCGGCTGACGCCGGGGGCGACGTGACCGGCTGACGCCGGATCCCGGCCTCTTCGATTACGCGCGGACAAAATGCCGCGCGCGTCGTGTAAACAAGGGTGGACAGCTCCGGCGAGGGGCCCGCTATGGCCCCTCTGATCGAAGGGATTGGGGTCATGGTGGAGCCTTACCAGGCGCTAGGCCTGGTGCCCACGATGCGAGGCATCCGGCATCGCGGCGAGATCGCCGCGAACATCGAGCATCTTTCGCACCTGATCAAGGCCGCGTCCTGGCTATCCAGCCTGGACTTGCCAGTGCGGCTGATCGCCATTCCGGAAGGCGCCCTGCAGGGCTTCAACGACGAGGTTCTCGACCTGGACCACGAGACGTTCGCCCGGGAGTGCGCGATCGACATCCCCGGACCCGAGACCGACGCGCTCGGCGCCCTGGCCCGGCAGTGGAACGTGTTCCTGATGGGCCAGGCCAAGGCCAGGCACCCGGAGTTCCCCGGCCGCTTCTTCAACATCGGCTTTATCTTGAACCCCGAAGGGGAGATCATCCTGCGGCATCACAAGGTGGTGCCGCTGCTGCCGGTCGAGCACTCGGTGACCCCGCATAACGTCTGGGACAAGTGGATCGAGCTTTACGGTCGCAACCTGGACGCGTTCTACCCGGTGGCCGACACCGAGATCGGCCGGCTCGGGTTCCTGATGGCCAACGAGGGCTCGTACCCGGAGAACGCCCGCGGGCTGGCCATGAACGGCGCCGAAGTGGTGTACCGGGGCCCGTATCCGCATCCGCACGTCGGCAACGGCCTGTTCGAGGTGCAGAACCGGGCCCGGGCGCTGGACAACAACTTCTACCTGATCGCCTGCAACGTCGGCACCTACTACCTGCACGCTGATTCCGATATCCCGATCGACACCTTCGGCGGTGGTTCGGCCGTGATCGACTACCGCGGCCAGATCGTCGGGCGGCACGACTACAGCGGCGGCTCCTCCTGGGTGGCCGGGACCGTCGACGTCGATGCCCTCCGCAAGTTCCGGGCCGGCGCTCAGTGGGACAACTGGATCAAGGACCTGACCACCGAGCAGTACCAGCTCATCTACGAGCAGCCCGTCTACCCCAAGAACCTCTACCTGGAGCGCGCTCCGTACACCCACGACGAGTACCGGCGCGAGGTCACCGACCGGCAGATCGAGCTCATGCACGAACGCGACATCTGGCGCCGTCCGGACAAGGGCTAAGAGCCGCTTCTGCTGCCGCTGACCATCATCATTGAAACGTTCTTAGCGGCGTTAGCGGGAATGGATGACCGGTCGAATCACTCCGACGGGAAATGCCGCGGGGGCCGGGCCGGTCCGGTCCGGCGTTAGTCCTGGTCAACTCCGGCATAGGCGTGCGCAAACCAGCGGGTGCGCTTGTTACAGGCCCAGCCGCCTGGACAGGTCAGAGGCGAGGATCCCGGCCGGGTCGAATTCAGCCCGCAGCTTCCTGAACTCCGCGAGCCGCGGGTACATCTCGGCCAGCACCTCGGCCGGTACCCTCGAGTCCTTGGCCAGGTAAACGCGGCCGCCCGCCTCCACCACGAGCCGGTCGAGCCGGTCAAGCAGCCCGTCAAGCCCGGGCGTCCGGGCCGGAAAGTCAAGGGCGAGCGTCCAGCCGGCCATCGGGAACGACAGCACCCCGGGGTCACCCTCGCCGAACCGCTTGAGCACGGTCACGAAGGACGGCGCGTGGGCCTGGCTGACCATCTCCAGCGACCGGCGCACGGCGGCCTGCGCGGCGAAAGGCACCACGTACTGGTACTGCCGGAAGCCGCCCGGGCCGTAGACCCGGTTCCAGTTCCTGATCCCGTCCAGCGGATGGAAAAACGTCCCGATGCTCTGCAGCTCCCCGGTCCGCGAACGCGGCGCCTTGCGGTACCACGCCTCGTTGGCCAGGCCCACGGTGTAGCGGTTGATCAGGCCGGGCGGGAATCCGGCCGGCACGCCCACCCGGGCGCCGGGCCGGAACGCGAACGGGTCGGCCCGGTCCGCCTGGTCCAGGTCCTCGAGGTCGGCGAAGTCGCCGCTGGTGATCACCGAACGGCCCAGGTGAGCACCCCGGGCCAGGCTGTCCGACCAGGCCACCGTGTAGCCAAAGCGGCGATCGTGCTCGGCCAGCACGGCCATCGTCTCGTCGATGTCGGCGGTGCGCACCGTGTCCACCCGGATCCGCGAGGTGGCGACCCGCTTCAGCTGGACCGTGGCCCGCACGATGAGCCCGGTCAGCCCCATGCCGCCCGCCGTGGCCCAGAACAGGACGGGATCGGACTGCCTGGTCACGGTGCGTACCTCGCCACCGGGCAGCATGATCTGCAGCGACGTCACGTGGCTGGCGAAGCTGCCCGCCACGTGGTGATTCTTGCCGTGCACGTCGGCGGCGATCGCCCCGCCGATGGTCACCTGCCGGGTGCCGGGAGAGACCGGCACGAACCAGCCGGAGGGCAGCCCCGCCACCATCAGCTGCTCCAGGCTGACCCCGGCCTCGCAGGTGGCCAGGCCCGTCACCGGGTCCAGGCCGACGAGCCGGTTCAGCTTCGCGGTGGAGACCACCACGCCGCCGCCGCACTGCGCGGCGTTGTTGTAGCTGCGGCCAAGACCGCGGGCGATGACCCCGGCGCCGGCCTGCAGCAGCTGCGCGGCGCTGGCGGCGGTGGCCGGCTCGGCCAGTTCGGCCCGGGACGGCGAGATCCGGCCCCAGCCGGTGAGGGTGACGGGGCGGCTTGGGACGGGGCGGCTTGGGACGGGGCGGCTTGGGACGGGGCGGCTTGGCATGGTCCTGCATAGTACGCGCCGCGGGCGGACAGCGGCCTGGAGGTCGTTCAGTATCTCCGATTCGGGTGATCTCCGGGCTGGCCGATCAGACCGCGTGCAGGCCGGCCGCGGTGAACACCGCGCGGACCCGGTCGATCTGCCCGGCGGTCGGCGGGGTCACTTCGGCGCAGGGATAGTCCAGGCCGAGCGCCGCGTACTTGGCGGCACCGAGCAGGTGGAACGGGAGCACGTCGACCCGTTCGACGTTCCCGAGGGACGCGATGAACCGGGCGAGGGCGGCGACGTTGCCTGGGTCGTCGGTCCAGCCGGGGACGAGGACGAAACGCACCCAGACCGGCTGGTGGCGGGCGGCGAGCCGGCGGGCGAACGCGAGCGTGGGGGCGATGCTGCCGCCGGTCACCCGCCGGGCGGTGGCCGGGTCGAACGACTTGATGTCGAGCAGCACCAGGTCGGTGGCGTCCAGCAGCTCATCGTCGGCGCGGGCGCCGAGGTAGCCGGAGGTGTCGAGCGCGGTGTGCAGGCCGAGTTCCTTCGCGCCGGCCAGGACGGCCCTGGTGAACGCGGGCTGCAGCAGCGGCTCGCCGCCCGAGACGGTCAGCCCGCCGCCGGCCGCGCCGATGAACCGCCGGTACCTGCTCGCCTGGGCGAGCACGTCGGCGGCGCTTATCCGCCGCCCGTTCCGGCCGGACCAGGTGTCCGGGTTGTGGCAGTACACGCAGCGCAGCGGGCAGCCCGCGGTGAACACGACGAACCGGGTGCCGGGGCCGTCGACGCCGGTAGACAGGTCCCAGAACGCCGCGTTCCAGGCATGGGTGGCGTTGCCGAACAACGCGACCTCCTGCCTTCGCCCTTCCGCGTGGACACCAGCGGCAGATCACCCAAGCCGGCGAACCTATTTGGTCAACGCACTAGGGAGCACTTTGTTAAGGCACGCCATCAAGCCGTTCGCAGGAGATGCGCATACACCACAATATTGTCCAGGTAATGGCCATCGGAATAGTCGAATGGCCCGCCGCAGGTCACCAGACGGAGAGACGGATAGCTGGTGTTCCCGTATACTGCCTGCGTCGGGAACGCGGTCTTGCTCGCGACCTGAACGCCGTCGACGGTAAAGGTAACCAGATGGCCGTCCGCTCGCTTGACCTGCACGGTGTCGCCTTTATGCAGTTCCTTGAGCCGGAAAAAGATGCTCGGGCCCGTGTGTGAGTCGACGTGACCGACGATGAGCGACGACCCGGCCTGCCCCGGTGTGACACTGTATTTGTACCAGCCGGCCAGGTTGTGGTCGTTAAGCGGCGGGGTCTGGACCGTGCGGTCCTGGTTGAGGCCGACTTCCGTCACCGGAGCGTTGACGCCGATGGCCGCGATGACGATGCGCACCGGCGCCGACCACGCCAGGGCCTTGATTCCCTTCGGACTCGCCGGGGGCGGAACCGAAGCCGAAACCCCGCGCGGCACCGTGGTTGAACCATCCGGCGCGGGTATCAGGCGGATAGCCTGCGTTGCCACGCCGGCCAGCGCCAGCCCGGCCGTGATGAGCGCCACGGCCAGGCCGAACATTAGCCTGCTTCGCCCTTTCATCCCCGTCTCTCAGCGGACGGCAGGCGGGTTGACGTGCCGCATCGCCGCGCGCCTGCGCGGCACGATGGTGAGCACCGCGACCCCGGCCAGCACCAGGACGAACGCGGCCATCAGCAGCCAGCCGACGTTGCCCCATGTCAGTGTGGCCATGGCTCCCGTGCCGAGGGTGCCTGCTCCGATACCTCCGATCGGCGGCTTGTATGCCATCGGGTTTCTCCTTTCCTTATTTCGCTGGCCCTACGACCAGGAAATCTCACGGTTACGAAGTAGCTTCAGGTAGCTGTACAGATTGACGGCCTTCAGGAAAAACGAGTAGCCAAGCTCGATCAGCATGATGGACGCCATCAGCGTTGCCTTGAGGCCGCCCTTGCGGACCGACACGATTCGTTCCAGCCAGAAGATTGCCCCTATCGCGATCCAGAAGGGGAGTATGCGATACTGGCCATTAAGGGAGCCCCATACAGTCGTCGCCGCGTATGCTGCGAACCAGGCGAGCTCAGCCGCGGAAACGACCTGCTTGGCGGTGTAGGTCCAGGTGACGCGGGTCAGCGGGCCGAATGCCTTCAGGTTCTCCAGCGCGCCGAGCTGCCAGCGCCTGCGTTGCCGCCAGAGCATCCTCCAGGTCGGCATGACTTCCGTGGACACCCAGCACTCGGCGGGCGAAGGCGTCTGGTAACCGAGCGTCTTTATCGCGAACGTCATGTACGAGTCTTCTGTCATGGTGCGCTCGTCGTAGTACACCCCGGGTCCGGGAGGAAGGCTGCCGTCCTTCCGCCTGGCCGCTATCTGGCCAAGTACTTTCGCGCTGAATGCCGTCGCGGTTCCGGTCAGGACGTACGCGTGGCTGCCATTACGCGCGACCTGCCTCGCGTAACGTAGGTATTCGGCCCTTTGCAGAGCCCCGATCAGGCCGTTACCACCCTTACCGTAGAAGACCCCGCCGACCGCGCCCACCTCCGGTTTAGCCAGCTCCGCGCGGGCAATGGCGAGAAACTCCGGGGCGATCGCCGAGTCGGCATCCAGGACCAGGATGATGTCGTTATCGTCCATGCCAGGCAGGACCTGGGCCAGCGCCTGGTTAAGTGCCCCCGCTTTCTTGCCCGTGTTGTTCTTTGTCGCCACGACAGTGGCACCATGCTGTTCGGCCACGAGAGCGGTGCTGTCGGTGCAGTTGTCCGCGATCACGAGAACGTCGTCCGCCGGGAGCTGCTGAGCAGCGACGGACTCAAGCGTCGCGGCGATGCTGGCTTCTTCGTTGTGGGCTGGAATTAGTACATGAATCCGCGGCCTGTCCATATCGAGCCTCCCGATGTGTCGTTAAGCTCGATATTCGGCTCTCGCGGTTGCAAAAGAATCTGCCGCCGGGTTGCGAGAAAGTGGCAGGCGAATTCGGGGCTCCGTACTTAAAAGCAGGTGCGCGGCTAGCACGCAGCTGAGGACGCCCGGTGTGCATCCGGCCCGCTCGGTGACAGGAGACCAGGCCGACGGTGAGGAGATACCTATCACGCCCCTGATGACCCCGGAGGTGCCGCAGGGGCAGGGTCCCGGCAAAGTAAATGTGACGGTGGGTGACTAACTGGATCCCGGGATCGGTCACGTTGCGTGATTGGCGTTCCGGGTGCCTTCTGGTGGCCCGGATTGCCGGTATCTGGGGGCGGGGCGGGTGTGCCGGGGATGTTCGCGGGGTCCGGGATGCCCGTGGCGGGAGAAAGAAGGGGAATCTGGCCGGATACGGCATGTCGTGCGGGTGATGAGCAACGGAGCCCCGGTAGGACAGGGACTGGTTGAATATCTCCGTCCGGAAGGTGGCTCCGTTGCCTGTCCAGGCTGCCACTGCTGCGCAGGTGTTTTCCCTGGTCCCGGCGTGCCGGCCCGTGATGCGGCGGTGCCGGCCGCGGCGGTGAGCGCCGTGCCGGTGAGCGCCGTGCCGGTGACCGGCCTGCTGGCCGGATCTATCCGGGCGGCTGCCGGGCAGGCCACCGGGATGGATGATTCTTCGGTCACCGCGGTGGTCGCCTCGCTGTGGCGGTGGCTGGGGCAGCTGCCCGATCCGCGGGACGACTCTTGATGACACGCAGCGCCATTACCCCGAACAGCGGCGCGATCCGATCGTAGTGCTCAGCGAGCTCTCCTGGCCCGCGTCGCGGCAG
>OCZT010001971.1_pt1 | contig 21290 bp, 15 predicted proteins | sample 1539031 | NCBI WGS metagenome assembly OCZT01 (sample SAMEA3539308, study PRJEB22396) | soil metagenome | biome: tundra; feature: field; material: soil | place: USA | collected 2010-05 | depth 0.15 m | reverse complement strand
CATCCTGGTAAAACGCTTTTCAGGCAATCCAAAGCTCTGGGGCGGCGTATTGACCGTGCTCGGAGCCGCGTTCCTGTTCCAGCGTATCTTTGATATCGGCTTCGTGATGCGAGGTCTGCTGCCGTTGATGCTGATTGGGCTTGGCGCATACCTGCTGCGCGGATATATTTTTAAGCGAAAGGCGCCTGAGACGACACATTGGTCGTCTCGCGAACCATCGGCAAACTTTGCTTTGACGCAGCGGCGTTACGATGAGGCTGATTTTGGGTCAGCCGATTTCACGGACCGGACACGGACCGGCAGCTGGCGTGATGTTTAAGAGAATTGTCGAGATGACCTGTCTAAAGACCGTCGCATTGGTCGCAAGACGCGATTGTCTGGCGAGTATTATTTTTTAGGAGCATTAAGGTTATGGGTATATTTCTAAAGGCCGCCTCGATCGGCGGGAGTTTAATAATCATTATCGCCCTCGTCATCGCATTGCTAAAGGCACTGATCGGCTTTGTCGGTTTCATTGCTTTTGCGATCAAGCTGATCATTCTGCTGGCGTTCCTTCTCCTGATCGCGAGTGTCGGATTTATGGTCTTTCGCGCGTGGCAGGAAAAGAAGAACCGGGCCGAATAGAACGCCATTTGCGATCCTTTTGCGCTTTTTGAATCTTGGGTGATACGTCCATTTATTGACGGGGCCCATTTCGAAGGAAATAACAAGCTAACAATTTCCCTCTGTACCCAATGACAGGACGCTCCGCTGGAGCTCCCCGAATTATTTATTGCATATTTCTACAAACAGGCTGCCCCTAACGGGGCTTAGAACCAGGAAATCAAGATATTATGAACTCCGTAGGAGCGACCTGTTTGTAGATGTCGACCGCTTTCCAACCGTTCTAGCTCCGTAGGAGCGACCTGTTTGCAAATATCCAAAAAATGACCAGTTGTACACGCATTTTACGCGGGCCTTTTCCGGCAAACGAGTAACCGCTTGTTACCATTCCGAACCTTCCGATTAAGCCGCCGACTTGCCTTTTCCGGCGGCATATGTTTTTCTACTAAGAGTTCTTAATAAGATTAGTTTATTAGGGCATAATAATTACAAGGTGGTTTTCCCACGACCACAAGAGTTTGTTTTATATAGGTAGACTCTTGTTATAGGTTTCGCGTTAGTCGCTCGCGGCTATTCTTGCGTGATTCCGTGTGCCGAAGCGCTGGATTTTCGGTACGAAATCATTAAAAGGAGCTTAAAAGCATATAATGCAGAAAAACGACAAGTCGTATACTTTTCTTTTATCGCATTCATCAAGATCAAGAATATTCATAAAGAGAGTTGAGGTATCCAAGGGGCTGCTGCACTTTGGTGCGTTGGGCATTTTCCTTACCCTGGTTTTATCAGGTTTCGGTTTCGGCGTCGCCGGTGTTGTACGAAGCTCGATGTTTGCACGGACGATGGTTGAAAGTCCGATCATTACCCAGGTCTCAGCAAGTACCGTCAGAGAAACGCAGGAATACGCAAAGACGACCGCAACGGACGCATACGCGGTCAATAGCGGTGGACCGGATGACGAGAGTGATCAGCCAAACGGTGAGAACACCGAACTCGAGAACCAGCTAAGTGCCATCCGTGCAAAAGCTGACCCCGCGTATCTTCCGACAATGTGGGCCCATCTTGGAAAGATCAATAATGAATTTGGGTTTAGACCAAATCCGTTTGGCGGACGCGCTTATGAATTTCACCCGGGCATGGATATAAACGGCGAACGCGGTGATCAGGTCATCGCTCCGGCAAACGGAACGGTGATCAAAGCTGGTTGGACCGGCGGTTACGGCAACATGGTCGAGATCGATCACGGCAACGGCCTGACCTCTCGTTATGGCCATATGTCGAAGATCGAGATCGAGGTCGGCCAGACGATCACCCGCGGAGAGCTTATCGGACTCATCGGTTCGACAGGCCGTTCAACAGGACCGCATCTGCATTTTGAATTGCGGCTGAACGATAAACCGATCAACCCCCGCCATTTCCTCCCGCCCGAGCCGACGGATTTGAATACGATAATAAAGTAAGAGTTTCTGTTTAGGTTTATAGGACTAAGGCGAGCCTCGGAGGCTCGCTTTTTTATGTGTAAAAGTGACGGCTTTAGCCGTTAAGTGCGTGGAATAGAAAAGTAGTTATTGCAAACCCAAAATGGTGGGCTTTGAGCGAGTGTACAGCGGTGAGGCTATTGCCTTCGCCGAGGCTTCTTCCGCTACTGACCGACTGGCGTCCATCTTCTCGGATCAGTTGAATCTCGCCTCATTGCTGAACCGCCACTCCAGGCGGTGTCGTCATCATACTGGATGAATGATATGCGAATATTCGCCCGGGTGAGGCCGTCTAAGGGCTGTCTTGATTCGATAAATTTCTTGAGACGAGAAAATTCGTTTTCATCGAACCTGAATTCAAAGGTCTCGCCCGGCTCAACGGGAGGTCCGCTTACCGAAACATAACCGCCCATAGGACTTACGCCGCAGGACATCGTATACGACATAATGTTGCCCGACCTGCGCGTCTCGGGAAATTCCAAACTCATGGAAAGGTACTTTATTCGCTTCAACGAATTATTTTTGACGCGAATGGTCACATCTTTGAGCCAATCTGAAGTGGCAGCGAAGCTCTCATCAACCGCCAACTGTTTTGTTCCACGAGTGAATCCAAGGACCCTTACCACTTCGTTAGAATAATAGTAACGGCCAATTCGCTTTCGCCCATCGTTCGACACGGGCGCTAAACCGTAGTTCCTTTCCATGTCGGCGATCCGAGAGGGAATGCCGTTTGTATCGCCGCGCCCCTGTATTTCCACTCTTAAGCCAATGATCGTGACACCGTATCCTCGCATAAATCCCTGCTGTTGTTTTGTCTTGTTCTCCACGCGGGCGAGTTCGGGTAAATACGGCTCACGGACGATAAATTCCTTCAAAGCAGTATCGTTTCCGGCTTCGACGACTTTCTTGACATCAGCCAAAGCCTTTTTTTGACCTTCAAGTGCAGCTGCCCAGAATTCCGACTCACCTGCGAGATCCGGCCCCCACGTGCTTCCGTCTAGAAATTGCGCCGAGTCGACAGCCAGGATCGTATCGGGGTAATCCTCATAGCCTTTTTCACGAAAAAGGGGGAGGGTCAAAGACATCCCGGGCAGCAAACCTTCTTCGGCAATTTGGGTTTCGGGTTTTTTCCCAGCATTCGACGTTCGAAGGAGAACAAAACTATGAATTACCTTTGTACTCGCGTTAGTCACCCAGTAACTCAACAGTTTTTGATCACCCCCTAGGACGCTAAGCCCTTTAATAGTGATCCGTAACGGAGATTCGGCGCGTTCTTCCGCTTTAACGTTCGCGGGCGGCGGTAGTAGCTTATAAGTCTGTGCAGGGACCTCACCGCGAGCCATAAAGATGACCATGACAACCTGAAAGACTACTAATAATGCGGTTATACGTATCAGACCTGAATTGAAATATGTAATTGATCTCATCGCGCAGCTCCAAAGAAAACGAACGCTGGTGAAGAAATACTTGGAAGGTGTGGGGATCTGCTCGTTTCCTACCGCGCATCGTATGCCTGTTACGCCGGCATGTCAATTCTTCCCGAGCTTAGCCACGTCGTTTAGAGGCTGGGTCAAAACTCAGTTTCTCATCAGTTGCCCCTGGCTTTAGCCAGGGGGTTAGGGGTCAACATCAAACCCGGCTTCAGCCAAATTTAGAAAAGCAATATTCCTTCATGCTTTAGCAAAAATAGGGCTAAAGCCCAAAAACTTTTGGATGCACGTCAACCTCCAGCTAAAGCTGGAGGCAACTGAAACATCCTACCATTCAGGAACCGACTCGATCGGCCAGGTAAACCTCGCCGCAGTGCGGTGCAGCAAACCGACGATCTCTTGCGTCCCCGACGGATAACGCGGTAAAAGTGTAAACGCGTCACTCTTACTGCCCACTAAAGCTTTGCCCTCTATTCGGCTATAATCGTATGCATTGCAATTACAACTTATATAAAGAGGAAAACCTGAGCCATGAAATCGTTCAATAGATCGTTTCTTTCGCTGGTCCTGATGGGGGCTATCGCCTTTTCGGCCGCGCCTTTTACTTTTGCCTTCGATGAGGGGATGTTTACCCCTGATCAGATCGCGAAGCTGCCGTTGAAGGCACGCGGTCTGAAGATCAGGCCGATAGATATTTACAACCCCGCCGGCGGCGGTTTAAGCGAAGCCGTTATTCGCCTGAGTATCGGCTGCACGGCCGAGTTCATTTCGCCCGAGGGTCTGATACTGACAAATCATCACTGCGGGTTCGGTGCTCTCGTGTCGGCCTCGACTCCTGATAAGGACCTTGTCGAAACAGGTTTTAATGCCGGCAGCCGGGCGGGCGAAATTCCGGCAAAGGATTACTCGATCTTTATAACCGAACGTGTCGACGACGTGACGTCAAAGATAAAGGCAGGAACTGAAACCCTAACCGGTGACGCGCTAACCGCCGCGATCACCAAAAATACGCAAGCGCTGACGGCCGCCGAACAGGCAAAGGTACCGGCGGGTTCGAGGATCCGTATACAAGGTCTCGATAGCGGCTATTTCTACTATCTCTACCAGACCCACGAGATCAAAGACATCCGCGTTGTTTATGCACCGCCAAGAAGTATCGGCATTTTCGGCGGAGATCCGGACAATTTTGAGTGGACACGACACACGGGCGATTTTTCGATCCTGCGGGCGTACACCGCTCCGGACGGCACAGCGGCGGCTTACTCAGCGAATAACGTTCCTTACAAATCAAAGAAGTTCCTGACGATAAACGCCGGCGGGCTCAAGGACAACGATTTTGTTTTCGTCCTCGGCTACCCGGGGGGCACGACACGTTATCGCGAAAGCTGGTCGATTCAGTATGCACGCGATGCAAACTTCCCTTTCCTATACAAATGGCTCCGTGCTTTGAGCGACAGCATAAAGGCGATCGGCTTAACGGACGAAGCAAAACGTATCGCTTTTCAGGATGAAATCGCAAATTTCGACAACTCGAGAAAGTTGTTTGAGGGTGGTACCCATCGTCTGCGTCTAGCCAACTTGGTGCAAGCCCGCCAGGCGGACGAGACGAGGATGGCAACATGGATAGCGGCTAATCCCGAACGCCAGCGAAAGTACGGCACCGTGCTGTCCGAGCTTAAAACGTTGTCAGAGGAAACAAATGCCGCGTCGAAACGCGACGTTATCATTCGCCGCTTTCCGGATCCGAATTCAATGCCCGTGTTTGTCCAGATAGTTACGGCGGCGACAACGGTCAAAGGCGGGCAAACGCTGAACGCCGATCAAAAGAAACAACGCCTGGCGCAGATCACGGATACACTCAAGAACCGTGAGCCGTATCTCGAACGGGAAATGCACAAATTCTTTTTCAAGCAGATGGACGAGCTGCCGGTGGACCAGCGCTTTACCGCCGCTGACCAGAAATTCGGAAATAAGAAGGGTAGGGACCGCCGCGATGCCGAGGCTGCGTTCGCATCGCAGATCGCGGATGGCGATCTTTCAAAGCCTGAAAACATAATGGCGCTCTACAATATGAGCTGGGGCGATCTGCAGGCCAAGCATCCGTTCGTGGCGGAGCTCGTCGATGAACGGGCTGCTCTGCAGGCACGCGGGGCGAAATTTAATGTCAATATCGACCGCCTTCGTCTGCTCTATATGGAAGCTCTGACCCAATCGAAAGGCATTACGCCATACGCGGACGCAAACCTGACTATGCGGTTCACTTATGGCAATGTCAAAGGCTACCAATCGCGCGAAGCCGAGTTCCGGACCCCGTTTACAACTCTAAAAGGAATGATCGAAAAGGACACCGGCGAGGTGCCGTTCGATGTACCGCAAAAGCTAAAGGACCTTCAGGCGGCCCATGATTTTGGGCGCTGGGGCAGCGGTGATTCGGTTGGACTAAACTTTACGGCGACTACCGATATCATCGGCGGCAACAGCGGCAGCCCGGTGTTCAACGGAAACGGCGAGCAGGTCGGCCTCGTCTTTGACGGCAACTACGAGGGGCTCGGTAATGATTTCTACTTCGATCCGGCGGTTAACCGTACGATCTCGGTGGATATACGTTTCCTTCTGTTTACGCTCGAAAAATTTAGCGGAGCCGGCTACTTACTCAACGAGATGAAGATCGTCGGTGTGCCGAAGGCCCGGGCCGGCGGCGCTATGGCCTCCAATCAAAAGAACCTCGAGCGGCAATACGATAGGCTTCAAGACGATCGCCTGACACGCATCTATTACTAGTATCGATAGGTGACGCGCTGAGCGGAATCGCGGTAAAGCGGATTCTGTTCCGACGACTACGAGATCCTGCTCTCGGATGAGCAGGAACTTTTTTATCGATCGATCTCAGACAAAGTTCGCACGCCGGACGTCTAAATCTTTTCTTTTGTATTACGGCGCACAGTCCACGATAGGCCTTTCATGTCACGATCGATAGTATGCATGAGAGATCGGTGCGAAACGCGTCTAAAGGTTGTCGAATGATATTACTGATCTAATGATACGTGAAGTTCTAAAAACACTGATCGGCCCGTTCATTCTATTGTTGTGCTTTGGCCTGACAGGCATCGCCGCGACGCCCTTGAGGGCATCGAGTGATGACCTTTGCGAAACGCCGCTGCCTCCCGTATCCGAAGGTCCGGGATCGCTGAAAGACAGCTTCGTCAATGTTGGCACTCTTCGCGTTCACTACGTTGAAGGCGGTGCCGGCCAAACGGTCGTGCTGATACACGGAAACGCGGGTGGCGTCGAGGATTTTGAATTCGGAACGATCAACGATCTTACGCGCAGGTACCGGGTGATCGCTATCGATCGTCCCGGCCATGGAGCCAGCGATCGGCCGGACAAGATGGCTACACCGGTCGAGGACCAAGCCGACCTTTTACACGAAACACTTACGACTCTCGGCGTTAAGCGTCCGATATTGGTCGGGCATTCATGGGGTGCGGCCGTCGCTCTCGCATATGTATTAAAGTATCCGAACGATGCGTCCGCGATGGTGCTTCTAGCACCTGCCGCATACGCTGATAAGGACGACCCCGCCTCATTCTTCCTGCGTGGAGTTGCCAAATTATTTCCGGTCGGCGAGCTGCTGCCGCTGCTCGGGCATTCGATAATCAGCAAGAGCCTTTTGCGAAAGGAGCTTGAGCGTGCGTTCTATCCTTCGAAAGTGCCCGAAAAGTATTTCAAGGTCGCAAGTGATTCGTGGCTCGGCAAAAAGCAGATCAAGGCATATTACGACGACGAAACCGGCCTTAACGCCGGTTTGAATAAAATACAGGATCAATATTCGAGCATAACGATCCCGACGGTGATATTGACAGGGGATGAGGACAAGGTCGTCTCGGCAAAGGAAAATGCCTATCGCCTTCACAAAGTGATCCGACATTCACGGCTCATCCAATTGAGACACACCGGCCACCAAATTCCGGAAACCCGGCCCGAGAGCATTTATTACGCTCTAAGATTGCTTCCCCCTTCGGGGGTAAGACCGTAGGCCTGAACAACGGTCCGCGAAGAGGGATTCCCAAAACTTGCCCACGTCGTCTAGAGGCCGTGTCAAACCCAGAACATATTGAAAGAAAGGCCTTCGCGGCGGAGATTCATTGACTCTGAAGCCGTCGTAGACGGCGACAGTATAAAGCCCCGGGCGCGAGCCCGGGGTGGGCAGCGATATTTATTTCGAGCTGTCGTTAGACAGCGACAGACCCTTGTTCAGACACTCTGTCGCGCCGCATACGCGGGCTTGGCCTATTATACGGACGTTACCCCACGCTCACGCGTGGGGCTTTATTCTGTCATCCGCTTCGCGGATTAGACGTGGAAGTCCGGAGTTTTGACACAGGCTCTTTACGGCGCGGTTCGCCGCGGCTCTTAAAGCTTAGCCACGTCGTTTACGGCGTGGTTAGAGAGATCACAATTATTCGCAAGGGCGTTTACGCCCTTAACAGCTACGTCACCTATATCCGGCATTGCACACACAGTGCGCGTTGGTGCCGGTGTTCATAAGGGCGTCAAACGCCCTCTGGCGATCGTTTTATACCGGTACCACGCCGTGAACGACGTGGCTAAGCTTAGGATGGGCGACGATTCTTCTTAGTTCTCTCCGCCTGGTAAGTTGTTTAGGACCTGGTTCGTAATGTTGTCCCAAATATCCAAGAATTTCACCTTCGATACAGTAATTAGTCCCCGAATTTTCAATAGGCCAATTTTATAAAATTCATTCCCTTCAAGATGACGCGTTGTCGCCGGACGACGCGTTTTCGGTTCTTGGCGGGGTTGAAAACGTTTAACGGGCTGGGTATCATTGCGGCGAGAAAAGCGGCCTCATCGCGAGAGAGGTCCGAAGCACTTTTTTTAAAGTAATAACGTGAGGCAGCCTCGGCACCATAGATACCGTCACCCCATTCGATAACGTTCAGATATAGCTCGAGAATTCGTTTCTTGCTAAGTTCCCGCTCGAGGAAGTAGGTGTAAACGGCCTCCCTGCCTTTGCGCAAAAAGCTTCGCTGTTCCGATAGGAAAAGATTCTTGGCTAGCTGCTGCGTAATTGTGGACGCGCCCCGCTTGAAATCCGGCATCGGCGGTATCCAGTCATTCGGGTCGTAGTCGCCCTCTTCCTTTGCTTCGCGTTCGCCTTCTTTCATTCCCTCGTCCCAGGCATTTTGGATGGCATCCCAGTCAAAACCATGGTGTTGGAAAAAGCGCGTGTCTTCGCCCGCCATGACCGCCCGTTGAAGATTTGGCGAGATCTGTTCGATCGGGGTCCAGATCATCACCTTTTTGGGTTCGCGGCCTTCGGCGACGGCTTCCGAGATCCGGTATTCGATCAATGAGGTCGTCGTCGGGTTCTCTTCCCTGAGTTTCGATATATTGGGGAACATGATCAATTCATAGATCAACCACAAGCCGACGGCTCCGGCGAAAACGAGGAAAATGATCTTTGTCCAGTACCACATTTCTTAAAGTTGAATAGTAAATGGTGAATGGTGAATAGTAAAAGCCGCCTTTCATAAGGCCTAATCCACAATACGTTTTTTTTACGGTTCACGATTCGCCAATTTAGGCTTTATAATTGTAGGCGTGGCCGGATATGACAACGTTGTGGCGGTGGTCCTTGGCGGCGGTGCCGGCTCGCGGCTTTTCCCCTTGACTCGCGATCGATCAAAGCCGGCTGTCCCACTTGGCGGAAAGTACCGGCTGATCGACATTCCTGTATCGAACTGCATCAATTCCGGGATCACACAGATCTTTGTTCTCACTCAATACAATTCCGCGTCGCTAAACAGGCACATATCGCGGACGTTCAGGTTCTCGAGCTTCTCGACGGGTTTCGTCGAGGTCCTCGCAGCTGAACAAACGGTTGAAAGTCCGGATTGGTTTCAGGGAACGGCCGACGCCGTCAGGCAGATGCTGCCGCACCTTAGGGACTGGCATGTCGATACCCTGCTCATCCTAAGCGGCGATCACCTGTACCGGATGGACTACCGAAAGTTCCTCGATCGACACATGAGTACAAACGCCGATCTAACGATCTCGGTCGTCCCTTGCCGCGAACAGGACGCCGGCGAGTTTGGCCTGCTCAAGGCAAATAGATCGGGTGCTATTGTCGAATTCAAAGAAAAGCCAAAGGGGGCCGCGCTCGACGGAATGCGTGTCGATACGAAGCGGTTCGGCCTGACGGACGATGAAGCTGTCGCGCGGCCGTTCCTCGCCTCGATGGGCATCTATGTATTTAACTATGAGAGGCTCGTTGAACTACTAAAGACAGACAATTCCTGGGTCGATTTCGGACGCGAGATCATTCCGGCGGCGATCGATAAATATAATGTTCAGGCCCACCTGTTCAAAGACTATTGGGAAGACATCGGATCGATCGGGGCCTTTTATAACGCTAATCTTGATCTGGCTTCGCCGCTTCCAAAATTCAATTTCTTCGACAGCTCCGCTCCTATCTACACACGCAGCCGCTATCTGCCGCCGTCAAAGCTGCTCGGCTGCGACATAGATAATTCAATGGTCAGCGAGGGCTGTATTCTTAACGGCACCCGTGTTCGCAAATCGATCATCGGTCTTAGAAGCCGTATCGACAAAGGCGTCGATATCGAGGGTGCGATAGTCATGGGTTCTGATTTTTACGAATCGCTTGACGAGATACGCCATGACATCGAGGTCGGCATGCCACACATTGGCATCGGTGAGAACACGATCATCCGAAAAGCCATAATCGACAAGAACGTGCGTATCGGTAAGAACGTAAAGCTGATCAATCGTGAGGGTGTCGAAAACTTTGATTCTCCCGACCGCTCGTATTTCATCCGCGAGGGCATTATCATTATCACGAAAAATGCAGCAATAGCTGACGATACCGAGATATAGATCTTAGTTGGTTTTGATCTTTGTCTTGTGCGGAACGATATAGCCCTCGCGGGTCTTGACAACAAGCCCGGGCTGGTCGACCTTGACCTTGATACTTGTCGTTTTGCCAGGCTTCCGATCATCTTTTGGATAATATCCAAGACTGTAAAACTCGCGCAGTTCGCTCGCTATCTTTGAGAATGCGTCAGCCATGTTGACAAGACTGTTCGCGTCGTAAATCCGTCCGCCAGTTCGTAATGCCAACTGTTCGAGATATTCCTTGGCCTTTTGATATTCCTCCGGCGTGGTCCCCTCAGAAGATGGACTGCCGACCGTTTGCGGCAGCGGGAAGGGTAGTTTTCCTGACGTCGGGATCGGTGCAGTTATCGGGGGCGGCTTTGCGATAGTTCCACGGTTCTTCATGCTTTGCACGTCTTCGAAGGTGTCGTAGCGGATCGGATAGATCAGTGCGTCGAGTTCCATGGCATCCGCGAGGTTACCTAGATCATTGTCCCGACGGCTCGTCGTGTCGACGCCATCGGTAAGAAGAATGATCGCCTTTCGTCCGTCGATATGCCTGAGCCTCTCATTCATCACGTTCCCCACTGCCTCGTATAGACTCGTGCCGGTACCGATCTTGGTGCTCTTTATTGCCCGGTAGATCTCCTGGCGGTCGTGCGTCGCATCACACAGCACGTGGACGTCCTCGTCGAACGAGATGACCATCACCTTGTCCCGCGGGCGAAGCTGATCGATGAACTGGATCGCGGCATTTTGTATCTCGGCGACCTTGAACGTCGTCGAATAGCTCATATCGAGCATGAGTGCGACCGTAAACGGCTCGTGCTCGTTCGAGAACATCGCGATGTCTTGCTGGACACCGTCTTCAAAGACATTAAAGCTTTCCTTTCCGAGCCCGCCGATGAAACGCCCCTTCTTATCCATTACGCGGACGGGTATCGACACGAGCTGCGTCGAGATCTTTATCACATCGCCGTCATCCGCGGCATTTGCGGTTTCTTTAGCGGGCGGAAACGGTGTCGGTGTAGCCGGTGGCGTCGATGGTCGCTGATTTGTCTTTCCCTCAGTTTTCGTTTGATTTCGGCCCGCCTGCGCATACGACGCAACAGCACCTGTTGCGAGGAGCAGAAGCAATAAAACAGAGGAGATCCGTTGGGTAGACATTCTAGAACTTCAAGACAATCCTACGATGCGGAATGTCAATATAAAAGATGCAAGAACCATAAAAAGAACGAAGCCGCGCATGGGCGGCTCCGAGATCTGAGATAGTTCCCCGATAAATTATTTGCCCGCAACGTTGCGATTTGTCTGACCGACTATATAGCTCGTTTTCGCGCGAACGACAACATCCGAACGCATAACTCGTATCTTTATCTGTTTCCGGTCGCCGATCTGACCGACCGATTCCGGATAGTAGCCAAGCGAATACTGGCGTCGCAGTTCCTCGGCGATACCGGCAAATGCCGCATCGGCATTAGAGATCGAATCTGCCTCGAATTCACGGCCGCCGCTGTTCTCGGCAAGCGTCAGCAAGTATTGCCGCCCTTTTTCATATTCCGCGGGGCTCTGCCCGCCGCCGCGGCCCATGTTGACATTACCGCCCGTGATGATCGCCCCGAGAATGTCAGCCATCGTCGTTCCGCCGCCGCGTCTTCGCGGGTAACCCGAACCGGGATACCCTCCATATCCGCCATTCATGTCGCGTGACGTGTCGAACCTGACGGTATAGAAAAGCGAGTCTATTTCCTCGGTTTCGCGAACGGTGCTCTGATAGCTTGCACGTCTCGACGTTGTATCGACGCCATCGGTAAATAACACGACCGCCTTGCGCCCATCGATCTGGTGCATCTGGTTGATGACAAAATCGACGGCCTCGTAAAGACTGGTCCCGTCGCCAAATCTAACCTGTCGAATGGCATTCTTGAGCTGGTAACGGTTACTTGTTACCGGACTTAAAACGTGTACGTCCTCGTCAAACGCAACAACCATTACCCGGTCGGCCGGGCGAAGCTGGTCTATGAAAGTAGTGGCCGCCTGTTGGATCTCCTCGATACGAAACTGCGTCGAGGGGCTGACATCGAGCATCATGATGACCGTAAACGGCTGCTCGACCGACTGAAAATAATCTACCTTTTGCTCTATGCCATTCTCGAATATTTTGAAATCATTTTTCTGCAGGCCGGATATAAATCGTCCATCGCGATCAAGCACCGAAACGGGCATCGTTACAAGATTGGTCTGGACCTTAATTACCTCATTGTCTTCATTCGGCGGCGTGGGTGACGGATTCACCGTCGTCCGTCTATCGCTGCCTCCGATGAGTACCGGCGGGCCGGACTGTGTCGGGTAATTCGGTGTCGTATCGTTTACGATCGTCGGCGGGGTCGGCGTAGGAGCTACGCGCGGGCGAACGGTCGTATTTTGTGCAAGCGCACCGGCGGCCAGTAATACAGCGGCCAGAAAAGTAGTGAAAACGTTCCTCATTACAGCGATTCTCCGGAAAGTCGAAATTACTTTGGGGAAAGCGTTTTGTATGATGATATCACGTCGTCGATTCGTTGCTAGAAATTACGGTCAAGATGCTCGTTTCCGAGATCGTGAAACCTCCGTCGCACGGAATTGATATTTATAAAGGGCAGGTCATGGTGATGTGTGCGATTTGTCAGCAGAACAAAGACCCTTTCGCGAAGCGGATCGATCCACAGGCTCGTACCCGTAAACCCCGTATGGCCAAAACCCTCGAGGGACATTAGTTCACCCGCGGTGGAACCGGGCGTTGAAGCAAGTTGAAAGGCAAACGATCGATCTTCGTTGGTCTTAGCAGTGAAATTTGTTCGAAAAAGATCACATGTCGACGATTTGAGCAGCGACGAGTGAGCCGGTAAGAACTGCCACGCGATCTTTGCCACCTCTTCGACCGTTGAAAACAATCCCGCATGACCGGCAACGCCGCCCATAAACCAGGCGTTGCCATCATGGACCTCGCCCCAGATCTGGTAATCGCGAAAATGCTTGCCGGCATCGACTGGGTCGAGGTCGCCACGCTCGATACACGTCTGCTTTTCGTAAACATTCCCGAGTTCGGACGCCGCAATTTGCCGCTGCCATGCTCGCGGCGGGTTGAAATCCGTCAGTCGCAACCCAAGAGGCCCAAAGATCTCTTCCGCGGCGAGTTGGTCCAGTCCTTTTTCGGTAATTCGCTCGATCAGCTTGGCGAGGACGATAAAGTTAAGATCACTATATAAAACGCCATTCTCACCGAACTCGAGATCGGTGGCCGCGATCTCCGCAAGAACATCTATCGGGTCCGAGACAAACAAATACAACGGTTTCCACGCCGGAAGGTGTGATGTGTGGGTCAGCAGATCGCGGACGGTGATCGTACGTTTGCCCACGATCTCGAATTCATTGAGCAAAGTCGCAATGCGGGTATCGGGCACGAGCACGCCGCGATCGATAAGCATCGCCGCGAGTAACCCCGTGACAAGGGGCTTGGTCAAACTGGCGAGATCGTAGATCGTGCCGGCGTCCGCGGAGATCGTTTCCGGCTCAACAACCGCATCCCCAACGGCGCCCGTCAGTTTGACCTCGCCTCTCTCGGCCACAAGATAGACCGCCGACGGGAAATCATTTGCCTCGACACGTGTCCCAAGGAATGTTGATATCTGATCGTTCACGACATGACGAGTCTATCAAAAGACTTCAGATTGACAGTCCCCGATGCGGGGAAATAAACTTGGAGATACACATTTTCTAAGGAGGGCAATTAAATGAGTAAATTCGAATCAGCCGATCTGATACTAAAACTGTATGACCTTCGGCGCGAGAAAAAGATGCGAAAGGCGAGGAATTGGATCTTTGGGTTCAATCCGAGGAGTGTCGACGAATATTGGCAGACAATGATGGATCCGGAAGTTGGCGCATATCTTAGGATGGTCGTTTCGTACTGGGATATGGCGGCCACGCTTGTCAATCAGGGAGCCATCGATGCCGACATGTTCAACGAAACCGTAGGTGAGCACATCATGGTCTTTGCCAAGTTGGAGCCGATACTGCCGGAGCTTCGTGAAAGATTTCAGAATCCTAACGCGCTCAAGAATCTTGAGAAGGTCATCATGGACCTGCCGGACGGGGCTGAGAGAGTTAAGAAAACTCAGGAGTTCATGAAAAGGATCCGCGAACAGATGGCGAATCAGCCGTCGGGTGATAAGGCCGACGAGGTGACCGCTTAAGTTACACGTCCAACCGCTGGCGATGAACAGCGATCTTTTCCAGAACGCTGATCGCAATTTCCAAAGCACGCCGCCCGTCACCTCCGGTGATCGGCGGCGTCATGTTGTTTTCGACCGAATCAAGAAATGCGGTGATCTCCGCTCTTAGCGGCTCGACATCGTTGATCTCGAGTCGGTTGATGGTAATGCCGGCAAGCGGATGCGATGCCGCGGGATTTAGCGACGTCAAGGAAGCGAACTTTGTCCCATAATCCAAAACAACATAAGCGTTTGTCTGGTAAAAGCGTGTCTTACGTATTTTTTCGGTACCGATCCTCGAAGCCGTGACATTTGCGACGGCACCATTTTCAAACTCCAGCCGGGCGTTGGCGGCGTCGACCTTGTCCGAGATCACCGGGATCCCAACGGCCCTTACCTCCGAAACCTTAACGTCCTCACCGACAAGCCATTGAACAGCATCGAGATCGTGGATCATGACATCGAGCACCACGTCGACATCAAGCGACCGGTTCGGGAACGGCGACACGCGATGGATCTCAAAATACAACGGCCGCGTGACATGCGGGCGCAATGCGACCATCGCCGGGTTGTAACGTTCGAGTTGGCCGACCATTAGCTTCGCTCCTGATCGCTCCGCCGCGGCGATCATGCGATCGGCATTCGCCAGTGTTGACGCGATCGGCTTTTCAACCAGAACATGAATGCCCGCATCGAGAAACGCGCAGGCGATATCGGCATGCGTTTCCGTCGGCGTGGCGATCGAAACCGCATCTACCGAACCGAACAGGTCCTTCCAATCCGTGAAAGCCTCACAGCCATGTTCAGTCGCAATTGTATTTGCGGTTTCGCTGTTTGAGTCGCAAACGCCGATCAACTCGACACGTCCCTCGCGAGCAAGGTCGGCATAGTTTCGCGCATGATGCCGGCCAAGGCTTCCAGTCCCGATTGCGGCCACTCTGAGCCGTTGATTTTCAGCCATATATTGATACAAGTCGGTTTTTCAGCAATACTTTACATTCTCAATTAAGATGTCCGAAATCACAAAGACCGCGGCGACCGAGACTGCTCCTTATCCTCAGTATATGCGGATCGTTTTCGCCGTCGTGATTGTCGGCTCTTATTTTTTCGGCCTCTCGATTCCGCTCGTCGGTCCCGATGAACCGCGATATGCCGAAGTGGCACGCGAAATGTTCGAGCGAGGCGATTGGATAACCCCAACGCTCGGCGGATTTCCCTGGTTCGAGAAACCTGCACTCCTCTATTGGCTCGAGATCGTCTCGTATCACATCTTCGGTGTCAATGAATTTGCTGCACGCTTGGGTCCCGCACTATGCGGATTGGGCATCATTGCCTGTTTGTGGGTGCTTGGAAGGAAACTATCAGCTCATCGAGAGCCAACCGACGATACTTCGAATGCAGGCAGCAAAGAGCAGATGGTTTTTGCCGATCTACTGGCATTGATCGCCGCCTCTACACTTTCGATCATCATATTTTCCCACGGTGCCACTTTCGACATAGTCGTCACATTCACTTTAACCGCGTCTTTGGTTAGCTTCTTTATCTTTGACCGCGCGATAGGCAAAACATCTTTGTTGCGGCAGCTCTCGCTAGTGGCCTTTTACTTCTTTATCGGCGCGTCACTTCTTGCAAAAGGGCTGATCGGCGCAGTCTTCCCGTTTGCGATCGTCGCACTTTATTACGTTCTGTCTTGGAAGCGTCCGCCGAAGACCTTTTCGATGAGTCTCTTGTGGGGATGCCTTCTTGCAGCCGCGGTGACAGCGGTTTGGTATGTCCCGATGTACCTCCGCCACGGGTTGACATTCATCGATCAATTCATCATCCAGCAACACTTCCGGCGGTTCACCTCAAACAAGTACCAACACCCGCAGCCATTCTATTTCTTCTTCTGGGTGCTGCCATTAATGACGCTCCCCTGGCTGCCATTCTTCCTCGCCGGTATCTGGCAATCCCTCAAAGATCTCTTTACTGCCACTGCCGCTTCCCCTGCCGCTGCCCCTGGCTCTCCTGCCGCCAGCTCCTCTTCCCCTTCCCCCCTTCTCCTTTTCTCCTCTTCTCCCCTTCTTCTCCTCTCCTCCGCCTGGCTCCTCGTGCCGCTCGTCTTCTTTACATTCTCCGGCTCAAAGCTGCCCGGCTATATACTTCCCGCCGTCCCGCCGGCGGTGATCATCTCAGCCGTCTACGCTTTCCAATTAGTTAAGCGCGATCGCCGGTGGGCAAGTGTCGTGCCGATTACGGCGTTGGCCATGTTCACCTTTATCATCCTCGCGACGCCAAACGTCGCACCGCGATATATCGATGCCCAATCCGTAAAGCCGTTGATCGTCGCGGCGGAGGAAAGCGGGCATACCGCGGAATCGATCTTTGGGATGCATACCGTCGCGCAAGGTCTGGAATTCTATGCGGCGGGACGATTGATACGGGAACCCGACGGGACGCAGCGCAAATTTGAAAGTGTTTCGGATCTCGAGCGTGAGATGCGCCGGATGGATATTGGCAAGGCACTTGTCGTGCTGCCGCGGCAGGACATACCTGAACTGATCGGCTACTATATGTTTGATGTCGATGTGCTCGGCGACAACGGTAAACTCGCTATCGTTGCGATCGCGTTAAAATGATCACTTTGCGGCCGCTCGCCTGATCCTGTCCATCAACGCGGCACCTATTCCCGTCTCGTCAACTGCCTCGCAATAGATCGTTTCTATCCCACGACGATCGCATTCGCGAAAGAACTCAAACAGCGAGTGGGCGTACTCGTCAACCGTTGAACAAAGCCGCGTAAATTCAAACGGGTTGGCAGGCTCAGTCAATCCGATATAGGCAGCCTCGGATAAGTCGTGCGTAGCTGCGATATCGTCGGCGACGACAACCTTCGCCGATGGCGAATAATGGACGTGTTTGAGACCTGGGCTCTTTGGAGTTTCCAAATCCGGCGTTTCATACGGTCGTGTCTCAGGAGCGACGTTCCTCAGGTCTTCGAGCGATATTGCACCGGTGCGAAGGAGTACGGGAGCTTCGCCGGAACAGTCGACGACAGTTGACTCCAATCCAATTTCGGTCGGTTCACCCTTGAGGATGCAATCAATCCTTTCATTCAGGTCCTCGTAAACCGCCTGCCATGTCGTCGGGCTCGGACGCCCGGAAAGGTTTGCCGATGGTGCGACGATCGGAACCCCGCACGCGGCGACAAACTCGCGGGCGATCTCAAACCGCGGCATGCGAACGCCGATCGTCTCTAACCCGGCGGTCGCGATAAGCGGAATGGCCTTCGACTTGGGTAAAACGAGCGTCAAAGGCCCCGGAAAGAAAGCGTCCATAAACTGTCGTGCATATTGCGGAACCTCCGTCGTCAATAGTTGCAATTGATCGATCGCTGAAATATGGGCGATCAGAGGATTATCAGCCGGTCTTTGCTTTGCTTCAAAGATCTTCGCCACAGCCGCCGCATCAAATACATTGGCGCCGAGTCCATAAACGGTCTCGGTAGGAAACGCCACCACACCGCCGAGTTTGATAAACGCGGCGGCCCGCTCAGTGTCCCGTGTGAGAACAGTTTCCATAAAGGGCAAGTTTCACCCGAAAGACCGGCGAACGCAAAGCGTCGAGCTCGAACCGTTGGTTAATTAGACGGAAGATCATACCTTGTGCTGACCGCATACAGAACAGGACGCTCCCACGGAGCTAGCGTTTGTTCTCTTTCGGGTTCTACAAACAGGACGCTCCCCTGGAGCTTGAACCAAATTCATCTAAAGTTCCTAAACCCCGATAGGGGCGACCCGTATGTAGAAATAAATACAAAGATTTGGCCGAAGCTCCGTAGGTACCGCCTGTCATTTGGCGCTGCTAAAACCGCTAGTATCCAAGGTCTGGATCGAACCTTGTCCTGATCGCTTTACTAAACAGGACGCACCTACGGAGCTTGGCTTCTTTCTCAATCTGGTCCTACAAACAGACCGCTCCGCTGGAGCTTAAGTCACGTCTTTCTAATATTCTCAGACAGTTCGACAGGACCCTGGATCCGGTCCTTTATAGTTCTAAGCCTCGGCGAGGCGGCCTGTTTGTAGAAAATACATAACAAAGATTTTCCGATAGCTCCGTAGGTGCGACCTGTCATTTGATACTGATAAAGATCGAGTCATCTCTACGGTGCGAATTTCCATATTCGAAATATCAAATGACCCAACCTCCATCACTCTTTCATACGCCGAACCTAAAACGCTAAACTCTAATCGATGACTCTTCAGGAAAAGCTCAAACAGGTCCCGAAATCGGCCGGCATTTATCTGCACAAAAATGCCGACGGCAAGATCATCTATGTCGGCAAGGCCAAGAACCTTCGCAGCCGCGTACGACAGTATTTCCAGTCCAGCCGAAACCTCGATCCAAAAACGCGCCAGCTCGTCCGGCATATTACCGATTTCGAATTCATCGTCGTCGACAGCGAGGTCGAGGCTCTCGTGCTCGAAGCCAATCTCATAAAAAAACACAAGCCGCGGTTCAACGTCATGCTCAAGGACGATAAGACGTACCCGCATCTCAAGCTGACAAACGAGCCTTTTCCCAAGGTTGTTATCACGCGAAAGATCGTCCGGGACGGTTCGCATTACTATGGCCCCTTTCTGCCGGCTTCACTGGCGCGAAGCACGTTGAATCTAATTAACCGCGCTTTCCAGCTTCGCACGTGCGAGATCGAGATCAATGGCAAATTGCCGCGTCCTTGTCTCGAATATCACCTCAAACGTTGTCTTGGCCCGTGTGTCAAGGGCCTTTGCACACAGGACGAATACCAGGAAGCCGCTGCCGACGTTAAGGTGCTGCTCGAGGGCAAGAACAAGGAACTTGCGAAGCGGCTCGAGGAGCGAATGTGGCAGTTTTCGGATGAGGGCAAGTTTGAGTTGGCCGCAAAATACCGCGATCTCCACCGAACGGTGCTTGCTCTTAGCGAAACGCAAAAGATGGCGACGATCGCCGAACGCGATGTCGACATCTTTGGCTTTTACCGTGAAAAGCAGCGCCTCGCTCTCCAGCTATTTACAATGCGCGAGGGCCGCATCGTCGGACGGCGTGAATTCTTTTGGGAAGACCTGCCCGAAGACAACACATTCGACGCGTCTGAGTTTCTCGGGCTTGTATTGACCCAGTACTATTCGACCGACTATGTGCCGCGTGAGATCCATGTTCCATGTGATTTTGCCGATCGTCACATCTTGGAGCAGCTATTAACGACACGTCTCGGCCGAAGGGTGCGTATCCTCGACCCGAAACGAGGGAAGAACCGCCATCTGGTGACCCTCGTCGAGACGAACGCCAGGATCGCGTTCGAGCAACGTTTCCGTGTACTAAAACCCGATTCGCAAAAGGTGCTCGAAGAGCTGCAGGAACTGCTCGAGCTATCATATTTTCCCGAGCGGATCGAGTCGTTCGATATTTCGAATATCTCAGGTTCGGAAAACGTCGCCGGTATCGTCGCCTTCGAGAACGGCAAGCCGGCACGTGCCCAATATCGCCGCTTTATCATTAAGACGGTCGAGGGCTCAAACGACTTCGCATCGATGCACGAGGCCGTTCATCGACGCTATCGCCGGATGATCGAGGAAGAGAAACCGCTTCCGCAGCTTGTATTTATCGACGGCGGTAAAGGGCAGCTTTCGGCTGCCGCCGCCGCGATGCGCATTCTCGATCTCGAACAGATAATGCTTGTCGGGCTTGTCAAACCACCAAAAAGGCACAACCAGATATCGCACCTGCTTATCTTCGGCCGCGAAGACCAGCCTATTCCTTTCGATCGCAACTCGCTCGCCTTTCGACTGATCTTGCAGATCCGCGAGGAAACCCATAAGACGGCCGTCCAGTTTCATCGCAAACGAAGAGAAAAGCGCGATTTCTCATCCGAGCTGTCCGAGATACCGCACATCGGTGAAAAACGAAAGATGAAGCTGCTGCGCTCCTTCGGCTCGATCGAGCGGATCGCAAAAGCGACCGTCGAGGAACTCAAACCATTTATCGGCCAGCAAGCCGCCGGCGAGGTCGTCGGGCATTTCGAAAAGCAACGCAGTATCGCTGCCTCGCACTCAACGGAATAGGTCCCTTTGAAACGCTCATGCGCGAAATCGTTCTCGGATCTAAATTTGCACGAGTATGTTTATGTCCCGGTAGGGACAAACGTTAATAGCCCACCGGTTCATCGATGTCGGCTCGCCGTATGTACCGATGATCATTGATCTCATCTGCATAGCCGTCATGGGCGCGATCTCCGGCGGTGTAATCGGCCAAGTGCTCGGAATGATGAATAAGAGCGACGCGGCGGAGGGATAGAAGAGGAGAAGGGGAGAAGGGGAGAACGGGGGAAAGGGAGACGCGGGGACGCGGGGACGCGGCGATGAAGAGACGCCGTCACCTTTTTCCCCTTTTCACTTTTTCACTTTTCCCCTTTCATTTCTCACTTCTCGTTTCTCAATTGGTTTCATTCATAATTCTCCATTCTCCATTCTCCATTCTCCATTCTCCATTCTCCATTTCCCCGGCTTCGGCGCCCCGATGTGCGGAAACGGCTTCGCCTCATAGGCGCCAAGTTAAGCCTGTAAAGTATTGAAAAGAGATGACATAATGAAGGT
>OCZT010001970.1_pt1 | contig 21290 bp, 23 predicted proteins | sample 1539031 | NCBI WGS metagenome assembly OCZT01 (sample SAMEA3539308, study PRJEB22396) | soil metagenome | biome: tundra; feature: field; material: soil | place: USA | collected 2010-05 | depth 0.15 m | reverse complement strand
ATGGTGGACAAAAAAGGAGATCAATGTCAAAATTGAGATACGACATGAATCATATGACCGAGAAATAGGGGGAAATCCAGTCAATAGCAAGATAGCGGATGATAAATTCTATAATTTCAAAACTCCCTTGCTAATAACGATTGACATAATAGGGAACTTAACTTTACATGGAGTTGGTTATGTAATTGAGGAAGATGAGGCATCTGAAGTCATAATCATTGAGATATGTAAAGCAATTGGCATACTTTTCTAATAAATTCTTTTAGCGGCAGCTACTTCTTCACTACGCAGTATCAGCACGAAAAAGCAGCGAGAATTTCAGTCAGTAGGTGCCGCTTATTTTATAGACTACTACAAAAGAAAAGAGGGCTCTTTATTGCCCTCTTCCTTTCTATTAAATCAAGTCCTTAAGCTTGATTATGATCCCGATCAACCTTTCAATTGATACCAGTATCAACTGAACGGTCTTATTACTAATGAAATCTGCGATTTTCTTAGTAATTTTCTTGACGTCGAAGCTCATGTCATGGCCATTATATTACGTTTTTAACAAACAGGGTTTTGCCTGTTCGAAAAAAATTATAGGGCATTTTTGACTTCGAACCTTTTTTAACTTATATTTGTTATAGCAATATCAAAAACAAGAACCTCCGCCCATATAGGGGTGTTACTAGAAATAGTAACATGGTTCGAAGGAAAATGAGGATACCGAACCGCCTAAAGTAGAGTATCCTTATTTTTATATCCATAATCTAAAAGAACGTCTGTTTTTTCATTTGCAATAGCTGATTCCTGGACAAATTGATCTTCCATATATTTTTGTTATTCTCTGATTTTAATTCAATTAAACGGCCACTGATATTTTAAGCGGGTAATTGCTAAATTAAACAAGCATACCCCGTGATGCAAGAGTAAAAATTTAAGTTTATTAACATTTGATGACATAGTTTTTAACTATTATATATGTGCCTGAATATAAACTAGATGGCAACCTATTACCAGGAAAAGAAACAGTTAATGCCAATAAAAGCTCATGGAAGTTAATCTAAGTCAGAAACTCAGCAGGGTGTAAAACTTCAGTTATCAATTAATTACCAAATCAAAAGAAAAGAGGCTGCCAGATACTGACAGCTTCCTATGTGGTGAACTCATTTTTAATAAATTATTCAGTTTTAGGAATATTATCAGTTAGCTGGGGCATCATAGTATTACTTGGAAGTTCTTCCGCCCGTGCTTGAATCTGCCAAATAATTTGAGTTATCTCTCTTATTCTATCAACAAAAGGTTTTGCGTCTCTTCCGAATTTCCCAATAACAACTCCTGCATCACCAACAAGTCCCCAAAATTTGTCAAGAGAAGACATTTTTTTATGTAATTCTTTCTGAAGACCTTCCAATCTTGAAAGTAATCTTTCTTTATGTTTGGCCTCAAAGTCAGTACTAGTGCTTATCATATTTCGAAGTTCATTCAATAATTCCTGGATTCTAGTAATGTCTCCATCTGAGAACCTATAAAGAAATCCCATATCAAACTGTTGTTTATATTTGTTTCGAGCATCATTGATAGTACTCTCAGCTATTCGAGCATTATACTTATTTTTGAATATTTCTTTTATTGTGATGAAAAACGATTGTATGGCAGTAAGATTATTCTCTAGAACTTCACTAAATTCTATTTTCTTAAAATCGTAATCATTCATTAATAGATAAGCTTCTAAAGCTGCATAAGCATCAACATATTCAATATAATTATTAATTTCCTCTTCCGCTGGAAATGAAGAATTCCAATTACTGTATATCATACAAGCAGAGAGAACTTGAGTTATAAAGCCTTCATTCTCTGATTTGAAAAAATTGTCGCTAATCATATTTTAGTTTATTAAGCATTAAAGACATAGCTATCAAATTTATTGCTTATTTCTCCTAAACGCAAAATTATTTGTATTGAAGAAGAAGTCGTTTTGATTTTTATTGAATACAAACTCTATACCGAGATATTTATTTCTTTTATCCCTCCATATGATTGTGGATATGATACTTATACAAAATATAATTAAAAAATATTTGGGTACATCACATTGTGGTCTCAGGTCATCTTAGTAACATTTGTGATGTAGATCTACTAATCACACGAACATCTTTATAATGAAATCATTGCGTGAAATACGGAAAGATAAAGGTATGTCCCTAATTAATGTCGAACGACAACTTGGGATTAATAATGTCCAGTTACATGACATAGAATCCGGGAAACATTCGCCAGGGAGATTAATACGAAAACAGCTATAAATATTCTTTATAGAAAGATTAATTGGCATATTGTTACCAATCTAAATAATGAGCCGAGAGAACCAGTTTGATGACAGAAAGATTGCAACCCATAATTGGCCATATTATTTATCAAATATCATATCTCCCTGATGATGAATAAGAAAAACTCATGCAAACGACTATAAATGATTATAAACCGTGTATAAATGTTTACTAACCGATTCAGTATCAGTGGATGATTTAAGTTTGCTAAGAAATTAATCTTAATGTCAAACTAAAACTTAAAGTCATGAATTCATTATCAAACAGAGTCACCCTGATCGGGAATCTTGGTCAGGATCCGGAAACAAAGACAACAGAAACCGGGAAAAAATTCAGCCATTTCACCCTTGCAACGAAAGATGGCTACAAAAATGCTGATGGTCAAAGAGTAAGCGAAACTACCTGGCACAATATCGTTGCATGGAACGGGCTTGCTGATATTGCAGGAAAGTTTCTGAAAAAGGGTAAAGAGGTCGCTGTAGAAGGAAGAATAGTTTATCGCACCTATGAGGACAAAAAAGGTGCAACAAAGTATATCACTGAGATTGTTCTCAATGATCTTGTCCTGCTGAGAAACGGTGAGAAGGCTGGTAAAGCTGATTTAAGCAAAGATGAGTAGTTTGGTGAACCGGAGATCAATCGCTGCATTTCCGAAATGGCAGGGGCACTAAGCAATGTGTCCCTGCTATGTAATTTATAGTTGATTATTTAACTGAACATTCCCTTCCGGCTCTCAGCGCTTTCAGGTTAGCTTCAACAATTTGATTACCCTTCCTGCCAAACAGTTCTTTTACAGCATTCTCAAGACTTGCAAATGGCATATCGATATATGGAGAAGCCGCTCCCAGAATCACAATGTTTCCTGATCGCGCCGATCCTGCTCCTTTAGCTATTCCGTCAGCATCAATAATAATATGATTTTCTATTTTTCCAATCTCTTTCAGAATTTCATTTAATGAGGGATAGTCAGGAATATTAATAAACGGATTCGAATTTGTTACCAGCCATCCTTTATCCGATAACCATGGAAGGTATCTGAGTGATTCCATGGGTTCAACAGAAATAATAAGGTCTGCTTTTCCATAAGGTATAAGATCTGATGAGACAGGTTTATCCGAAAGTCTGAGATGTGACTGGACATCACCTCCGCGTTGGCTCATACCATGAACTTCTGATTGTTTTAGAAAAATATTATTAGCCACTGCTGCCAGACCTATTATGGCAGCAATAGATAAAATTCCCTGTCCTCCTACTCCTGATATTATTATGTCGTTTTTCATTATTTAGGTTATAGAGTTATTCATTTGATTTTTCCGATCTCCTTCTTTTGGCAGCAGTCTGAATGCATTCCCTCGATGCAATCACTACCGAGACTCCTTTATGTTCAAATTCTTCTTGCAGGATACGTACATTTTCTGCATTATTCTTTCGTAACGGTGTTATGACTCTTATATGCGGACGGCTTACACCCAATCCTTCACATATCTGTTCCAGTCTGCCGGTGGCCTGCGATTTCTGACCACCAGTCATCCCTGTAGTGGAATTATCAGAAATAATGATTGTTACCGATGAGTTTTTAACAACAGCATCGAGCAACCCGGTCATTCCAGAGTGAGTAAAAGTCGAATCGCCAATCACAGATACTGATGGAAATAGTCCGGCATCAGAAGCTCCGATAGCCATTGTTACAGAAGCGCCCATATCGACGCAAGAATTAATAGCCTTATATGGGGGAAGCGCTCCAAGTGTGTAACAACCAATATCGGAAAAAACATGTCCCGTCCCATACGGTTTAATTGCTTCATTTAAAGAATTAAACATATCAGCATGTCCGCATCCATTACAAAAGGAAGGTGGTCGTGTCTTAACCAGCGTTGGTACATCGTGCCCGTACTTTACAGGTAATCCAAGGGCTTTCGCCACTATGGCAGGGTTTAATTCTCCATCACGTGGAACAGTTCCATCAAGCCTTCCATAGATTTTTATGCCATCGTCGAGGATTCCTCTGATGGCTTCTTCAAGAACCGGCGCACCCTCCTCAAGAATAATAATTGCCTCACATCTTCCGGTTATTTCCTTAATAAGCTCTTTTGGGAAAGGGTATGCAGAGATCTTAAGCACAGGAAAATCATATGATTCTCCGGTGTTTTCTAAAAAGTAGTTATATGAAATTCCACATGCTATTATCCCAAGGTCCCTTTTATTCCCGTCTTTAAAAAAATTATATTTTGATATCAGGTTTTCATACCTAAGTGATTCGTATGACGACAGCAATAACTTATATTTTTTTCTTGCAATTGCCGGAAGAAGAACAAACTGCATTGGGTCATCAGGAAGTAAGAGTTTTTTCTGAGGGAGAGTTGTTCTTAAATTAATACTGGCTCGTGAATGAGCCATCCTCGTTGTTATTCTGAAGAGAACCGGTAACTTAAATTTTTCCGAGACTTCAAAAGCATCAAAAACCATGTCATAAGCCTCCTGCTGATTTGAAGGTTCAAAGCATGGAACCATGGCAAACTTTCCGTAAAACCTCGAATCCTGCTCATTCTGGGAAGAATGCATTGATGGATCATCAGCCGAAACTACAATCAATCCACCATTTACTCCGGTAATGGCTGAATTAATAAAGCCATCTGCAGCAACATTCAGACCGACATGTTTCATCGCAACCATCGCCCTTTTACCGGCGTAAGACATACCAAGTGCAGCCTCCATCGCAGTTTTTTCATTTGACGACCACTCCCTGTGAACATCTTTCTCAGAAGCCTCTTTTGATGATTGTATAAATTCCATGATCTCGGTTGAAGGAGTTCCAGGGTATGCATACATCCCGCTTAAACCTGCATCTAATGCTGCCTGTGCTATCGCTTCATCGCCCAGTAGTAAAACTCTTTTCATAAGCTTTAATAATTAACCAATATAATAAAGTTAAATTTATCGAGTTATTTGAATTATTGGTCATTGTAAAAACAGATAGAATAATGATAAACTTATTGGCACAAATATTGGAATATTTTCCAGACTTTAATATGATGAATATGTATAATCTGTCATAAGGTTCAATTGGCTCTTTGTTGATTTCTGTTTACTCATCACGTTAAAATATAGTTAAATGTTTTATCGTTACAATCAATAATGTTTATTTTGCATCGCTATTCGATTTAATTTATAATACAACTGAGCTAATTGAATAAATTCTTTTATACAACTGTACTTTTCATCATTACCATTTCTGCCAGTTATGGTCAGACCATTGAAAGTGAGAAATATGTTCAGGTAAGCGGAATAATTACAGATAAGTCAGACAGGCCTGTACCCGGGGTGGCTGTTGTTTCAAAAAAGCTTAAAAAGGGGACCCTTAGTGAAAGAACCGGAATTTATTCTATTACAAGTACTCCCGGGGATACAATTTTCTTCAGAGCTTTAGGATTTAAAAGATATCATACAATAATTCCCACAACATTTGAAGAAAGGCATTGTGAAGTTGATATCGCATTGGAAATAGACACTATTCAAATCAAAGAGGTGAATATCCTGCCATGGAAAAACTACAGTGAATTTATTAAGGATATAACCAGGGAACGACCCGTTGACCCGATAATTGAAAACATGAATGATAATATCGCTTCAATTTATGTGGCAATTGCAAATCAGGGAAACTACAGAATATCTCCCGAAGCCGGTTACAGGTATTCGATGGAGCAGAATTTTGGTGCTACGGCTACCAGGGGTCAGTATCCGATCAATAACCTTCTGAATCCGTTTGCCTGGGCAAAGTTCGTTAAGGGGATAAAAAACGGATTGTTTAAAAACCAAAAATTCAATAAACCTGTTAAGCCCAAGGTTAGAAAAAAGATTAAAAAAGCCGACAGTGGTAATTAATCATCTATATCTTTCGGCTAAAAAGCGTGTTGAGAAAGAAAATTTTTAAATACAAATTCCTTAGCTGATTTCCTTGGCCTGCGAGCTTCATCCCTCTTTAAAAGCTCCGGAGTAAGCAATGAACCATCACCCAAATATCCCACTGCCATCATAGCCACAGGTTCGATATCATCACCCAGTTTGAAGTATTCTTTAACTTTTTTTACTGAATAGCCTCCCATCTGGTGGACATAAACATCCAAAGCAAGAGCTTGTAACAGCAGGTTTGTTACAGCCATTCCGGTATCGTGAAATGCAAATCTGTTTGGATTACCAGTATAGGAGAATTTAGTCCGTGCCATGCTTATAACAAGCGCATAGGCGTTCCTTGCCCACAATTTATTTCCGTCATTAAGGAATCCGACATAATCATTGAAAACATCCATTTCCTCCTGAGTTGAATAAACGAATTCCCACGGTTGTTCATTATTGCAGGAAGGAGCACAACTTGCAGCTTCGAACATCGCTTTCAATTTAAATAATTCTACGGGAGCTGAAGAAAAAGAGTAGGGACTCCATCTCTCCTGAATGATCTCAAGGATCAGTTCTTTTTTCATTAAATATAATTTTAAACTTACTGATTTCCACCATTTTTTTAACAGGTATCTTCCTTAGTGCTACTTTGTGTTAAACTTTGTAGCCCTTCGTGGTAAAAAAAAATTAACCACAAAGTTGCACAAAGGAATTCACAAAGCACACAAAGGATCCCTTCATTCACCCCAGCTTTCGATTAAATTATTAAATGCTATTAATATAGATACAAAAGTAATAATTTATAATTTCGCAGTGTATGAGAAAAAACAAAGGCAAACTGACCGGCATTCTTGGTACACTGATTATTCATCTGATAGCCGGAATTATATTTATGTCATTACAGCTTCGATCATTACAGAAAGTGATAACAGCAGAATATCAGGTAGAGCTTGCACCGGCGCCTGCACCAGAAACTGTAACAAAAAAGGATAAGATAATTGAGGTTCATGCAACATCAGTTGAAAAGGTTCTTAAAGGAGATGCGGAAATGTTGAATATTGCCAGAAATCTATCAAGTAAACCGGCTGAGAAGATAAATCCTTCAGATTATATAGACAAGGTCAAAGAGGAGCTGATTAAAAGCGGGAAGCTTGGAGTTAATAATTATATAGATGAACAAAAAAAACAGAATGAATCGAATGGGGACGAAAACCTTACAGTAAAAAAGGATACTATTGGAGAAAAATTGAAAGCTAAGCCTACTGAGTCGCAGAAAATGGCTGCTAATTATAAGGGTCCGACAAGAATATATTATGACCTGATTGGTCGTAATCACCTCTATCTTCCAATACCTATATATAAATGTGAGGGATCAGGTAAGGTTGTTCTGACAATTGAAGTCGACCAGAATGGAATTGTACAGAAGGCACAGATAGCTGAGAGGGAAAGTACGGTTTCTGATCCATGTCTGGTTGAAACTGCAGTAAATACTGCCCTGTTATCCAGATTCAATCCTGATGCCAGTTCACCGAGGATCCAACTCGGCATGCTGACTTACGAATTTGTGGCGCAATAAACGGCGTAAAGGCGCAAAGGCGTAAAGGATTAATAGTGTATAGGATTATTGTACCGTTGAACCGTTGAACCGTTGAGCCGTTGAGCCATTGAACCGTTGAACCGTTGAACCGTTGAACCGTTGAACCGTTGAGCCGTTGAGCCGTTGTGCCGTTTTGCCGTTGAGCCTTTTGGTTAAAATAGCAGATTTTCCGACGAATAGTTATATGGTTGAATAACTTCCGGCGTATTCCTGTCCTCAGATCTTGAATTTATCAGGGGGCTGATTGTATGGGCTTTAAGAATTTCAGAAGGAGATGGTTGCAGCAGTTTAAGCGCATCATCTTCTGCAATCGAAAGATCAATCCATAGGGCTTCAGAAGATTTACTGAGTATTACGGGCATCCTTTTGCCCGAGTTATGAATATGAGCCATCAGATCATTTGCCCCGGTTGTAACAATTGAAAAAGTACTGAAAACTTCACCGGTATTATCCTCAATCCAGTTATCGTATATTCCTGCTAATGATAATATATCATTTTCAGATTGATATATATACCATGGAATTTTTTCATTTCCAACATGTTGCCATTCAAAGAAGCCCTTAACAGGTATAATACATCTTTTTGATCGGAAAGATGACGAAAAAGAAGGTTTTGTTGCAATACTCTCTGATCTGGCATTAAAGGTCTTATACCTTATTATATTCGCTTCGTCAATACTTTTCGTCCATGAAGGTATCAATCCCCATTTTAAAAGTTGAATTTTCGAAGAATTTCCTGAGCAGACAGCGGGGATTGAAGGAAGACTGAAAGCGTGATAATAATAACTGGGTCTGTATTTATCAGTGTCAATTAAGGTGGCTCCATACCGGTTTTCAAGTTCCTCCTTAATAAGGTTAACATTTACGGTAAAGCACATGACTATCTGCTCGAATATTCAGTTAATGTTGTCTTCAGAGGTATAGGCAGTGAATAGCTGAAAAGGTCATAATCAGGCCAGAAATAGATTTTTGATATTGCATGGTTCATCATGTTACTGATATAGGAATAAATTTCAGGTCCGTTCCATGCGCTTGAATTGAAGAGAACAACCCAGGATATTCCGTCAGACTGACGTTTCATCATACCGGCGCTACCCGGGAAAGAACCGGTTCTCCACCATGTACCATCCATAACAGTACCCTTCCATCCTACCGGTGCAAACCCATTATCATTTTCTGTCATGAATCTGATACTTTGATCGGTAAGAATATCCGGACGTGTTTTAAAACCATCAACAGCCAATAATAATCTCATTAAGTCCGGTGCTGTAGCAACCCATGCTCCGGCTGCGCCAAGAGCCCTTATATCATTCCCTCCATAGCTGGGTGCCACCATCTCCCCTGTACCGTATATTGAAGGTTTCAATACTACATCGGCTGGTTCGTAGTAAGTAACCTCGAAAGGAGCTTTCTCTGAAGGAAGATTCCCGGCTATTTTCATATCATATATACCAAGAGGTTCCAGTATTGTCTTCCGGCAAAAATCTTCATACGACATCCCCGATACTTTTTCTATTACCAGGCCCAGAATGCTGTAACCAAGATTTGAATATGCCTTTCCTGTTCCGGGAATATATTGGAGTCTTTTCTCAAGTGCAAATTTCACAATAGTTTTTGTATCCACAGGTGGTTTTAATCCCATCTTTTCTGCCACCACCAAAGGCATGAACATCTGATCTCCATAACGTTGCGTCCATCCAGCTTCATGGCTCAGGAGTTCGGCAACATTAATTTTATATACTCTTTTATCTTTTGGTTCTCCATAGAATGGATCATTCAGAATTCCTTTGGAACCAAAAACACTATCCGTCAGAGCCAGCTTTCCTTCTTCCTGAAGCTTCATAATGCCAACAGCTGTAACCAACTTTGAAATACTTGCAATTCTGAATTGACTATATGGCTGAGTTTCAGTCTTTGATGCAGTATCGGCATATCCAAATCCATGGGCATAAATCAGTTTCCCATCTTTGGCGATAGCTATTGAAGCTCCAGCGATTGACCACTTTCTCAAAAAAGAACTTACTGTTTTTTCAACACCGGCAAACTCAGTCCCTGACGAGATATCGTTTGTCAGTCGGATATTATTTGGTACAAGCTTATCAATAAGTATAAAACTGTTTTCCTGTGCCCCGGGATTAGAACTCACCAATAATAACAAGAGTGTAATCAACAATATTTTACTATTTCTCATTCACGTCACTTCATTATTCACCAGACAAAATTAAAAAGTATTCCTTTTCACCCGTCAAGATTACTATAAAAATTCCTATTTTAGTTAAGAATTCAGGTTTTTAGCAAAGTATTTATCATAATACAGGTTATATAACTTAAAATTTAAGTCTAAATTATATTAAAGAAAATATTTTGGCATCAGATTTGAATCAACATTAAACAAAATCCTGAGTGAAAAATATTGATAATCTGTTATTGTATACTGAAAAAAAGAAGCAAAAAATTAACTTTGTAATATATGCAGTCAATGAGGCTACAAAATATAAGGATTCTTTTTGCTCTGGTATTTCTATTCACATCAGGAGTTCTCTGTTCACAAGTTATATATTCTGATACTGTATATTATGACACGACTGAATACATACCAGAATTTTACAGAAGCGCTTCGGACTACAATCTGATGATCGCAGCCTCTAAAGGATATACACTGGAAATAGAACGCCTTATTTCGAATGGCGCCGACATATCTTCGGAGACTTATCAGGGAGTCACACCTCTCATTTTTGCGGTATCTAACAATCAGGCAAAAGCTGTTGAAATGCTTATTGATTACGGGTCAGATGTAAATAAGGTGACATCACTGGGCGAAACTCCTCTGCTTATAGCTGTAAAAAACCAGAATGCAGAAATTGCTGAATCCCTAATAAGAGCAGGAGCCAATATTGATGCCACAGACAGATTTGATGCCACGCCTCTCCACTATGCATCAGTTTATGGATATTTTCAGATTGTCGACATGCTGCTTTATTATGAGGCTTCAATAGATAAAAAAACGGTTGAAGGATCCACTCCGCTCCTGGCTTCAATTTGGTCCGGTAATGCTGATATTGCCGATCTTCTGATTCAGAAAGGCGCTAATATGGAGGCTAAAGACAATGAGGGATTTACACCTTTTTTGATGGCCTCACTCAATGGTGATACTTTATTGATGCGACTTCTCGTTGAGAAAGGTGTTGACATATATGCAACAAATTTTTCAAATCATAATGCTCTGACACTTACAATAATTGCTGATCAGCCTGCCGCAACAAAATATCTTCTCACAATCGGTAACAAATGGACAGACCAGGGAAATAGAGCTGTAAGTCCATATAGTGTAGCATCAAAATACCGAAGAAAAGATGTCTTAAAGCTTCTTAAGGAAAATAATATTCCAGGCAATATTAAATATGAAATAGATCAGGTAGATGTGATGGCATCCACCAGATTTTTTATACATGATATTTATTCCGGGGTAAGTCTTTCATTCAGGGAACCATATCTGAACGGAGGAATAATCATTGGATGTGATACTAAATTGTGGTACACGAGGATTTTGCTTAAGCAATCTGAACATATGTTCTATCAGTATATGAATAAAAACTCGGTTGTTTATGCAGGGTTATTTAAAGATTTTGCCCTGACCAACAATGCCTTTAGAGGTAATTTCGGATTTTCGACATCACTGTCAGCAGGTTATGCTTTTGGGAATAAACTTAAAGGCACATTAATTGTACCTCCGGATAAATTTATGGTTATTCCTGCTGTTTCAATTAAATGGACAATAAAGGATCTTTCATTATCACTGGGTACTGAGTATATGAATTCTGATTTTTATCATATCGGTCCGTTATGGTTAAGATTTGGCGCTTTATACAATTTGTATTTTGACAAAGTAAGAACAAAGAGTAAAAAATTAAAGTGGTACTAGAGGATCCAAAGGCAAAAGGCAAAAGGCAAAAGACAAAAGGCAAAAGGAAACTAATAAAAGCTATTTATCCGGAATTATGAAAAAGATTTTAAGAATTTTGTTGTTCCTTTTTATAGTTGAATTATTCTCGTGCGAGAAACAGGGACTTATTGTTAAATGCCCTGATTGTGCGTCTGATGAACCGGTAAAAACTAATCTTAATGTGAAACTTGATGAAGAATCTGATTCTTCTCCGACTGTAATAAATGTCTATGAAGGTAATTTTGAAGACAGCGTCCTTTATAGCTCATATGAATCTGCTGTGACTTATTATACTATTCGGGTATCCCTGAATAAAAAATACACAGTCACTGCTACATATCATATAGGTGATAATTATTACGTTGCCATAGATTCGGCTACTCCCAGAGTCAGGTATGATAAAACGCAGTGTGACAATCCCTGTTATTTTGTTTATGATAAAGACATTGATCTCAGGTTAAAATATACCAAATAACAGGTAAATCCAACATGGTATGCTTCACTCCTTCCAAAGTGTGACCTCTTTAAATCTTGAAACCTGATAAGCTGAAATTTACTAATGAGCAATATTCGATGGCTACCAATTACTCAACCTCAATGAATTTGATCAGTTGATAGCTGATCTTAAGAAAATAGCCATAGCTGTCGGGATGAAAATATCCCTAACAAAACCCTCTCATGTTTAAGGGTTGTTAAGGAATTTAAATATTTATTATAGGTTTTGTCTGATAACTTATCTCTTCTTTTTTATAATATACCCTTTCAAGGAACAGTCCGCTGGGGGGAGCCGTCAGTCTAGCAGGAATATCTGATTTCAGTCTGAAGAATGATGCGACATCAGTAGATGTGAGTTTTCCTCTTCCCACCTCAACCAGGACACCTGTCATACGTCTGACTTGTTTCCACAGGAAATGCGAGCCGACAACATGAAAAACAAGCATATCACCGAAGTCATTGACTTTTGCATGTAATATCTCTACTTTTGTGGATGACTGTTCCGCATCCTCGTCAGTAAAGTACCTGTATTCTTTCAGACCCGGAAAATGTTTTGCAGCTTCATTCATCAGGTCAAGATCAAGGGGATCTTTTATCCACCACACAAATCTTTTTCCGAAAGCGGTGCGTCTTCTGCTAATCTGATAGATATAACTCCTGGCATTTGCATCATGCCGTGCATGAAATTTCGGATGCGCCTCTTCCACATTTATGATGCAAATATCAGGCGGCAGACGGTCGTTAATTCCATATTTTATTTTTAATGGTACCAGGTTAGTTTCAACATCGAGATGGGCAACCTGTCCGGATGCATGAACACCTCCATCAGTCCGTCCTGCTCCGAAAATATCGATCTCTTCATTTTTAAAAAGTTCCCGGCAGGCATCCAATATCTCTCCCTGAATTGTTTTTCCGCCCTTCTGCATCTGCCAACCCGAATAGCGAGTACCGTCGTATTCTATGGTTAATTTAAATCTGCCCATCACTTTATTATTAGTCTGTAAAAGTAGTAAAAATAGTCGTGCAGTCGTGCAGTCGTGCAGTCTTGCAGTCTTGCAGTCTTTACGAACTTTATTCCCGGATGAATGTTTGACAGATACTTACATTTCGTATTTTTGTGAAGGAAGGAATTACATTAATTAACTTAATTCCCGAACAATGAAAAAAAAATACATGAATCCATATATGGCTGGCACAATGCTGGGAATAGTTCTGCTCCTGGCAATGTTCCTGGCGGGCAGGGGGCTGGGTGCGAGCGGAGGCATTAAATACTGTGTTGTCTCTGTAGTTGGCGCTATTGACCGGCCTCATGCAGACAGCTCAATATATTACAGTAAGTATTTTGAGGATGGGAAAAAGCCTTTAAAGAACTGGCTTACAATTGAAATATTCGGTGTACTTGCAGGAGGTTTTTTATCGGGAACAATATCCAAAAGGTTGAAATTTAAAATTGAAAAATCTCCAAATATTTCGAAAACAAGACGATTGGTCTTTGCTTTCCTGGGCGGAGTCTTTTTTGTGTATGGGGCCCAACTGGCTCGAGGATGTACAAGTGGCGCCGCTCTGTCAGGGATGGCCGTTCTCTCTGTTGCCGGATTTGTTACAATGATTGCAATTTTCGGTTCAGCCTATCTTTTTGCGTGGTTCTTTAGAAAAAACTGGATATAGGGCCGAGCGTTAAAAATTTGCCCGGTGGGCAAATTTAGCGAAGGAGCCAGACTGCAGAGATGGCAAAGGCACAAAGGCGCAAAGGCGTAAAGGCATAAGGGCGCAAAGGTATAAAGACGTAAAGGCGTAAAGGCACAAAGGCATAAAGGTGCAAAGGCGTAAAGGCGTAAAGGATTAATAGTGTATAGGATTATTGTACCGTTGAACCGTTAAGCCATTGAGCCGTTGAACCTTTAAACCTTTTGAAAAGTAAGAATAATTAAAATTATTTGTAATGGGACCAATATCATCACTTATATCAATGCCGGAATGGCTTGATTTGCTCATCGCTCTGCTGATTGGCGTTGGTTTTGGATTTGCGCTTGAACAGGCCGGTTTCTCTTCAAGCCGTAAACTGGCAGGCATGTTTTATGGATATGATACCACGGTAATCAAAGTTTTTTTTACGGCTGCAATTGTCGCACTTATCGGATCACAGTTATTAAGTTATTTTGGATTGCTTAACCTGAATCTTGTTTTTGTAAATGAGTTTTATGTCGCTGCTTCAATCGTTGGCGGAATTATAATGGGAGCCGGCTTTATCATGGGTGGATTTTGTCCCGGTACAGGGCTATGTGCACTTTCAATCGGGAAAATTGACGCTATGATCTTTTTCATAGGCGGCCTGACCGGTGCATTCCTTTTTGCTGAAACATATCCATATATACAAAAATTGGCTAACGGATCATACAAGGGACCCGTTAAAATTAATGAGGTAATGGGTATTTCTCCCGGGCTGTTCACTTTTCTTCTTATTATTGCAGCAATAGGCATGTTCTGGATTGCAGAAGTTGCAGAAAAGAAATTTGCCAGACCTGATATAACAAGCGAAATTTAAATTTTAAAGAGATGAACACAAGGGTGAAATTTTCAGTCGGGCTATTGGGTCTGGGACTTATACTTGCTCTGCTACCTCTTTCCGGTAGCAGGTCTTTTACTGTCAATCCTAAAAAACTGTTATCCGAAGTTCTTGACAACAGTACATATTTTACCGTCGACCAGGTGGCAAAGTTCATGGTATCTGAAGATAGTTCTGTTCAGATTATTGATCTCAGAACACCTGAGGAATTCAGAACGTTGAATATCCCGGGCTCAATAAATGTTCCTTATAGTAAACTTCTCGATAATGATCCAGGCAGTTTTCTGAATAATGGAAAGGCCAGAAATATTTTCTACTCCAATGGTGATTTTGATTCCAATTATGCCATTGCTATTGAAAGAGGCTTAAATTTTAACAATACATATGTAATGAAAGGTGGTCTGAATGAATGGTTCAACACCGTGATGAACAGCAATTTTACCGGAGAAAGGATATCAGCCAGGGAAAACGCATTGTTTGAAACCAGAACCAGAGCCAGAAAGATGTTTAATGAAATGAATAGTATGCCTGATAGTCTTAAAATGAAATTCATCCGGTCGAAACATATTGCTGCAAAAAAACTTGACGGGGGATGTGAGTAGAAGGTAGAAGGCAGAAGGCAGAAGGCAGAAGGCAGAAGGCAGAAGGCAGAAGGCAGAAGGCAAAAAGAAAGAATCTATGATGGAGTTAATAAAGAAATGCAGGTTAGTAATTGCAGTTATGTTAACAATATTGATCCTGGTTCTTTTACGGTCATCGGGTTTGAACCATTTCAAAAATGACGCAAAAAAACAGGCTGAACCATCGGTAAAACAATCGAACATAATGACTATGGAACAGGTTGGATCCCTTTCAGGGAAAAACCTGATAATCAATCTTGATAACGGAGTCAGCCAGATCATGAAGCTGACAGGTGATGTGCATAATATCCCGGCTGATTCAGTTCTGACTAAAAACTATGTCACAATGATCATTAAACATGATGGTCCGGTATTGCTTTTTTCTTCAGACCCGGGGTTATCTGCAAGGATATGGATGATTCTCAGTCAATTGGGTTGCAGAAATATTTACATTCTCACCAATAGCTCTGACAATGAGGTCTTTAAATACAAATTCCGGCCAGATACTTTATTGAACTGACCGGAAGTCAAGTATTCGAAAAGTCAGAAAAACTATTTTACCACTTCAAAATTATTAACTTCCGCCTGTGTAAAAGGAAGCCAAGATAAAGCAGTTCTCTGTTTTACCATCTTGTTGTACATAAAACCGTTATTGCCATATTTCAGAGTATGTGCGTCATAACCAAAAAGACGCAGATAAGCCGTAGCAAATCCTGAATTATGACCTGTTCCGCAGTATACCACAACTGGTTTATCAGCAGGGATAGAGGCCATCTCGTCTGTATATCCCAGAGTACCCTCCGGTTTATACCTTACCGCTCCCGGTATATGTCCATCCTCATACTTGTCTTTCCTGTCCAGGTTTATTATGTAATACTTTTGAGGATTGCTGAATACTTCATCAGCGGTTATAAAGATATCTGCCGTGCCTTCCTCAAACAGTTTCCTGAATCTTGTTGTTCCGATTTCAGGTCCAGACTGCAACCCGGTCTTGAGATCAGGCATCCCATTTGATGATGGTCTCTCATTGACAGTGTTTTCAAGTTTAGTTTCGTATTTTCCGGATACCCCTTTAAGCCATCCCTCCCGAGCATATCTGTTATTCCATGCGCTCATTCCCCATCGCATAGAATAAACGTTACCATACCCCATCAGCCTTAATAGACAGGTTGTATAACTTGATATTTGTCCGTCTTCACTTACCAGAATTATTTTATCATATTCGAAAGGTTTAATTCCGGTTTCAAAATAGGAAGGCAGTTCACTAAATTTCTTATTTACAGCACCCTTGATATGTCCTTCAGTAAATTCATTTGTAGAGCGCAGATCAATTACAAGAATATTTTTGCCCAGACTTTCATTTACAATGGAGGCTTTTATCAGTGAGGGAAATACTTTACTATTGACATAGTCTCCATTCTCTTTAAGATCTTTTAGTAACAGAGTAGTTTCATTACCGACCTCCACAGGTTTATTAACGGGTGTGTTTTCCACCTGAACAGCCACTTGTTTGTTTTCAGTTTTTTTCCCTTTGCAGCCTGTAACGAAGATTAAGCAAAGAAAAAACAAAAAGGATATCGAAAAATAATGTCTCTTCATATCACTACTATTTCTGGGCAGTTAAATTTACTGCTACTTTATCCTTATCGAACGAGAGGGTTTCAGTGCGATTCCCAGCTTCATCATATTTATAATCTGTAATTGCAACACCGTTATCAGGACTATTAATCAAATTCCCGTTTTTATCCATGTTTTTAAGTTCCAGCCTGGCGCCATGGCTATCGTAGCTTGCCTGTGTGACGGGAACCAATTTACCGCCAACATACTCATTGTCCTGGTCGAAAAGTCTGGTTTCAAGTAAATAACCATTCTCATCATACTTACTGACTTGTTTTGACCATCCCCAGTAAAGATTTGACATTTGTCCTGTTACATTGAAGACAGAAAAGTTTTCAAGGTCGCCATACTGGTTTGTTGCGAAAGTGAAATATGAAACTCCGATATCGCCACAATTCTCGGCTGTACAATTATAAAGGGTATCGGCCTTAAAATTTGCCATTCGCATAGGATATCCTTTATCATTATAAGTAAACCTGAGTTCATAAAACGGGCAGAATGGATTCATAACAGTTTCTTCCCCTTTAAGATTATATCTTAGTTCCCTTACCATACCATCAGGAAGAACTGTCCATGTCCAGGAATGGATCTTATTCCTGTTCTCAATCATTGATCCATCCTTTCCTAAACACATAAGACCTGCCCGATTGCCATTTGAATCAAGAGAATACTCCAAAGCAAAAACGCCTGATGATTCAATCGGCTCGTTATCCTTATTAAAAAAATGTTTTATCTGCTTATTATCTTTATAATCATAAGTAATCTTTGCAGCTCCCTGCATCGATGAGTAACCGAGAAGTACATTATTACGTACAAATTCCACTGATAAAAGGCGTCCTGTTTTATCATAGGTGAACTTGTAGTTGTTTATGGTTTTTGCCTGATCGGCGGTTAAAGGATGGATTCCTTTTTCAATATCATATGGGGTTTCATTAAACAGGAGATTCCTGTAATATTCTACACCGACGTGCTTGGTTTTATTAGTTGTCTTACCTGTACAGGAAACGATCCCGATCCCGATGGCAATTGCCAGAAAAAAAAGAATAATCAGTTTGCTTAATTTCATAATAATATCTGTTTTAGCTTAAATTCAGTATAAAAGTATTGATTAATTAGATTTGGTAATCTATTGAATTGACACATTAACAAAAAAAAAGCTGAAATGTTCAAAACGGAGATGCGGTGTGCAGTGTACGGTGTGCGGCGTGCTGTAGCGGTGTGCGGTGTGCTGTAGCGGTGTGCGGTGTGCGGTGAGCGGTATGCGGTTACACAGTACGCAGTTACGCCTTTGCACCATTATGACTATATTTGCTTAATTTCAAATTCCACCCGTTATGGCAACCACATTCTTCGATTCCAGTCTGTTCAATTAGGTTTTTATGATTATTATTATCTCCCTGGCAAGAATTTGCGATGTATCAATAGGTGTTTTGCGAATAATCTTCGTATCAGAGGGTAAAAAGAAATTGGAAAAAGGAAAAAAGAAAAAGACAAGAAACATATAACCCGAATATTTAGTAAATATATTTGGTAACCTATCTTTAGAAATAGTTTATGAAGAAGATATTAAGTTTGAGCCTGTATGTCGTAGGGTGTATAATTCTCCTGTTGATGATTCTGCTCATTTTTATTCGGATTAAAAGTCCAGGAAGAACTACGCCATTCCTGGATCAGGATGGCAAAAAGATTCAGGGAAGTATTTCAGTAATTGAAACTGTAAATATTAACGGACTGAATCAGAGAATGATAATCCGTGGCATAGATTCTACAAGGCCTGTATTACTTTATCTCCATGGAGGACCAGGAGATCCGGAGTTTCCATTTGTAAATCAGTTCAATTCAGGTATTGAGGATTTGTTTGTTGTTTGCTACTGGGATCAGCGAGGTGCAGGTCTGTCGTTTTCAAAAGATATTCCTCCGGAGACCATGACGCTTTCACAATTTGTCGAAGATGCCGGCAAGGTTTCAGAATATCTTTTTCATAAATTTAACCGAAAAAAAATATTTCTGTTAGGACATTCCTGGGGATCTATGTTGGGTTCATTTACAGCTAAGAAATATCCCGGGTATTTTTATGCATTTATTTCAGTCGGACAAGTTGGGGATCAGGTTCGTTCAGAAAAGATTTCATATGATTTTGTTCTTTCACGCGCAAAGGAATTAAAGGACAAAAAGGCCATCCTTATTCTCGAAAAGATAGGTTCTCCTCCATATTCGGATCCCGGCGTGGCTTTAGATAAAATGCTTATCGAAAGGAAGTACATCATAAAGTACGGTGGTGCCATTAAGAAAGGGGACTTTTACCAGGAAGCAATAAAACCGCTTCTAATTTGCAAAGAATATACATTCAGAGATAAGATTAACTATTTAAAAGGGATGAGGTTTTCAAAGACACATTTATGGGATGTCATAATGAAAACAAATCTCTTTAAGGATATTCCAACACAACAGATTCCTGTTTATGTACTCCAGGGTATATCCGATCATCAGACATCATATACGGTTGCGAAAGAGTATTTTGATAGTCTGAAGGCGCCGGTGAAGCAATTTTACACCTTTGAGAATTCTGCTCATTCTCCTATTTTTGAGGAACCTGAAAAATTTGATACAATACTGAAAGAAATTCTTTTGGAACAAAAAAAGGATGAAAAGTAATTATGTCTAAATTTGCAAACATTTAAATACAATAATTCATGGATCTGTTCAGTAAGCACCCTCTTTACCGCCGGTATAATATTGATAACGCAATGAGCTCTTTATGGGAGTTTTATAAAAAAAAATTCCTTGCATTGTTCATTATATCCCTTGTCATGTCACTGGTTATGCAATATGCTTCAACGTTGGTAAATATGAAGGAATTATCTGCAATAACCGATCCTATGATTTTGCTTGAAAAGATAAAGGGCTTTATAATCCCTATTTTAGTAATCTCCTTTATAAATCTTCTTTTTACAACTATCCTTCAATACTATATAATCTTTAACCCGGTTGACTCTGAGAATACTATTTTTATTTCAATTGTGAAATCCCTGAAGTATTTTGTCCCATATCTTATAATTATGGTACTTCTGGCATTTGCAGGAACAATAGCTATCGTTCTCGGAATTTTTGTGCTCATTATCGGCGCATTCTTCGCGATGTTATATATAGTAACACTTTATCTTTTCATATTACCGGTAATGATGGTAGAAGAAACAAATATTGGCTCTACAATCACAAGGACTATAAAACTTGCTCATAAAAATTTCTGGTCGAATATTGGATGGGTAGCGGTTTTCATTATAATAATGTTAGTTATATCTGTGGTCTTCTCTGGAATTATTCTTCTTCCTTTTACCGGAAGTTTTATTAAGACTATTGTAAACCCCGAAGATGCTTCGAAGCTGGTCGATGTTGCATCAAAACCGTTATTTATTATCCTGTCAGCAATTGTAAGTGCTTTTACTCTCCCTGTAATGCCAATATTTGCCTGCATTCTATATTTTAATGGTAAAGCAGGAGAAGAGCAAATTCAGCCGATTCCAACTATAGATCCTGAAAACAGTAAGGTCAGAGTTGAAGACCTGTATGCTAAGCCATATTCAGATGATCATCCCGAGAATCCGGAAAAGAAACTCTGATTGTCTTGATGTCCTGATGTTCTCAAACTGAATGAAACATTCAGACTTTCAATAATTAAAGATCATTTTCTCCCTTCACGTATCCAAAATTCGCGAGAATTCCGCCATCAACGTATAAGATATGGCCATTGACAAAATTACTTGCCTGGGAAGCCAGGAAGAGAGCTGCATTGGCCACATCTTCAGGCTCACCCCATCTGCCTGCAGGAGTACGGGTCATAACAAGATCATTAAAGGGATGCCCGTTTTCACGTATGGGTGCCGTCTGGGAGGTAGCAATATAACCCGGACCAATACCATTGATCTGGATATTATACTTTGCCCATTCGCAGGTCATGTTTTGTGTCAGGAGTTTAAGACCGCCTTTTGCTGAAGCATACGCAGAAACCGAATTCCGACCGTAGACGCTCATCATGGAACACATATTTATGATTTTACCACTTCGTTTTTCAATCATTTTTGGTACAACCCGTTTTGAAACAATCAAAGGGGCAACAAGGTCCACATCAATTACCTGCTTAAAGTCGGCTATTGCCATATCAAGTATGGGGATCCTTTTAATGATACCGGCATTATTCACGAGTATAGATCGGAAGAGCACACGTCTGAACTCCAGTCACGCCAAT
>OCZT010001969.1_pt1 | contig 21298 bp, 24 predicted proteins | sample 1539031 | NCBI WGS metagenome assembly OCZT01 (sample SAMEA3539308, study PRJEB22396) | soil metagenome | biome: tundra; feature: field; material: soil | place: USA | collected 2010-05 | depth 0.15 m | reverse complement strand
GCCCATCCAGCGTGGCGCGGGCCGGCCGGCCGCGGCACCGGGCGGCGGCAAGCGCGGGGAGTGGATGCCCGCATGGCTCGGCGAAGGCCTGGCCGACGAACTGGCGCGGCGGACAGGAAGCCCGGCGCTGCTCGAAAATGACGCCAACCTCGGTGCCCTGGGCGAGTACGTGTTCGGCGCGGGCCGCGGTCAGCCGCACCAGATTTACCTCAAGCTCGGCCGCCATAGCGTCGGTGCCGGCCTCATCATCGGCGGCTTGCTGCACCGCGGCACGACCGGCTTCGCCGGGGAACTGGCCCACGTGCAGGTCCGCAACGACGGGCCGATGTGCGTATGCGGGGGCCGCGGCTGCCTCATCCGGACGGTCAGCACCGAGATGATCGACCTGGCGCAGCCTGCCTATGAGGAACCGCTGACCTTCGCCAGCATGCTCAGCCTGGCCGAGGCCGGCGACATCGGGCTGCAGCGCCTGCTCGGCGACCTGGGCCGCAGCATCGGCCGCCCGCTGGCCGACGCCTGCACGCTGCTCAACCCCGACCTGTTCGTGCTCGACGGCTCGATCGGACCGGCCGGAGAGCACATCTTCAGCGGGATCGCCGAGGCCATCGACCGCTACGCCCGGCCGGTCACCTCGGCCGCTGCCCGCGTCGTCACGGGCACGCTCGGGGCCGACGCCGAAGTGCTCGGCGCGGTCGTCCTCCTCCGGCAGGAGTGGGAGCGGATGCTCCGATAAGGTTCCCGGCTGCGGCGCCGGATCGGTGCGGTTCTGGGTGCCGTGCAGGAACACCGTGCTGACGAGCGCCGCCGCTTTCTCCACGCCGGCCACCTGCTCGGCGGTCATGTGGGCGGCGGCCTGCAGGAGCTGGCCGAACAGGTAGGCCAGCTCGTCGACGGAAAGATCGCTGCGGAACGTCCCGTCGTCGACGCCGCGCTGCAGCAGCGCCCTGATCATCGTCCCGATCTGCTGTTCCACGGCACCGTCGTAGCCCGGCCCGTGGCGGTCGATCATGGCCGCGTATTTGCTGCCGCCCGCGGCGACCACGCGCGCGACGCGGGCGATTCCCTCGGGCACAGGAACGGCGTCCAGGCCAGCCTCGGCGAGCCCGGTGGCGGTGGCGTCGAGGGCGACGGCGGTCAGCGCCTCCAGTAGCCGCTCGCGGGTGGGGAAGTGCCGGTACAGGGTCGCCCGGGCCACGCCGGCGGCCGCGGCGACGTCGGCCAGGCGGGGCGGCTCGCCGCGCTCGACAAGCAGCCGCGCGGCCGCGTCCAGGATCGCCTCGGCGACCCGGTCGTGAATGGCGGTGCTCCTGGTCATGACCCGAGTTTACATCCTTGACTGCTTCCTATACGATGACGATCATATTTGAGACATTGATGTCTCGTTCTCAGACTTTCATGTATCTACGGATAGGAGACTGACATGGCTGCTCTAGCTGGATGGTGCTTCCAGCGCCGCAAGTGGGTGCTGGTGGGATGGCTGGCGCTCCTGGTGATCCTGGGCGGGGCCGGCCGGATCGCGGGGTCCGCGTACTCGGACTCGCTGACCTTGCCGGGCACCGGCTCGACGGCCGCACTCAGCCTGCTGCGGCAGGCCTTTCCCGGGCACGCCGGGGATCAGGACACGATCGTCTGGCGGGTCAGCCAGGGCAGCGTGCGCGACCCGGCCGTCCGGGCCCGGATCACGGCCATGCTCGACCGGGTCGCGGCCGCGCCGGCGGTGGCCTCGGTGACCAGCCCGTATTCGGCCCGTGGGGCCGCCCAGGTCAGCCGGGACGACCACATCGCCTACGCGACGGTGGTCTTCGATGCCGCCGGCGGGAGCCTGGCCACGGCGGATGTCACCCGCGTGGTCCACCTGGCGGAGGCGGTGCGCTCTCCCGGCGTGCAGGTCGAACTGGGCGGCCAGGCCGTCGAGAACGCCCTGCGACCATCGGTCGGCATCAGCGCGGGCTGCACCTGCTGAACCTGGGTCAGGCCGGCCCGGTCGAATCGTTCCTGCCCGTACTAATGCTCGCGGTCCTGTTCGGCCTGTCCATGGACTACGAGGTGTTCCTGGTCTCCCGGATCCGTGAGGAATGGGCCGTCACCGGGGACAACCGGCAGGCGGTACGCGCCGGGCAGGCCACCACCGGCCGGGTCATCATCGCCGCGGCCACCATCATGATCCTGGTGTTCAGCGCCTTCATCCTCTCCGGCCAGCAGATCACCGGAGAGTTCGGCCTCGGCCTGGCGGCCGCCGTCCTGCTCGACGCCTTCCTGCTGCGCACGGTCCTGGTCCCGGCCCTGATGCACCTGTCCGGCCGGGCGAACTGGTGGCTGCCCGGCTGGCTGGACCGCATCCTGCCGCACCTGAGCATCGAACCCGCCACCGAATCCACCGAACCCATCGGGTTCACCTCCGGGTCGCTGGCACTGCCCCGGCCCGGTGGTGAACCCGGTCACCCCGGCATGACGCATCAGAGGATGGCGGAGGAGGCTTCCTCCGGTTTCTCCACGTCGGCGAGTTCCTGACGGTAGACGCCCGCGGATCGATTCGCGATCCGCGGGCGCAGGTACAGCAGGTACCACAGCACCCCGGCGACCTCGGCTCCGAGCAGGTAAATGGCGGCCGTGTGGCCCTCGTGCGGCGCCAGCGCGATCACGATGACACCGGCCGAGTAGACGAAGGCGACGACCGCGACCGGCACGAACCAGCGACCGAGGGAGAAGTCGCCCGCACGGTGACTGGGTATTTTCCGCTTCATGTAGGCGTAGATCGCCCCGCCGACGGTGAGCACGTAGATGAAGTAATAGGCGACACTGCAGATGGAGACGACGTTGGCCGCGATCCCCGCCGACAGCAGGTTGATCCCGATGGCCACCGCCGCGACGAGCAGGATCGACGCGATCGGCGTCCGGGTGGCGACGCTGACGCGGCCCAGGACCGCCGACCCCGGGAGCATCTTGTCGCGGGACAGCGCGAACGTGAGCCGGGTCGCCACCACCATGTTGGCGAGCACGCACGAGAAGATGGCCAGGAAGACCACGACCTGCAAGATGCCAGCCGCGACGGCGCCGAAGTGGCTCTGGAAGATGTAGATGAGCGGATTCTTGGGCTGGCCGAGCAGATCGGCCAGGCCGTGCTGGATCGCGATGAGAAACCCGATGATCATGAACAGGCTGGCCCCGACCGACACGTAGTTGGCCCGGATCATGGCAAACGGCGTGACGAACCTGGGGTCGTTGGTCTCTTCGGCCAGGTCCGCGGCGCCCTCCCAGCCGATGAAGCAGTACAGCGGCAGCAGCGCGGCCAGCACGAAACCGTACCATAGGGCCCCGCCCGCGGTCCGCTGGGCGGACAGCAGGATCTTGAAGCCCGCGTCGTGATGGAAGAAGAAGATGGAGCCGAAAACCAGCAGCGCCGCCGCGCCGACCGATCCCACGATCTCGAAGAAGACCCCGACGTTGTTGACGGCGCTGACCGCACGGATGTCGCCGAGGCGAGCACCCTGGACGCGGAGATGCGCCTGGTCTCCCGGGGGGTGGGCCTGAGCATCACGTCCGAAGCGGTCGGCCTGTGGTACAAGCGGCCCGGCGTGACGTTCGTGCCGATTCTTGATCTGGCTCCCTGCTCGGTGTCACTGGCCTGGTGGCCCCAGGACACCGCGCTGGTGGCCGGGCTAGCCGCCGTGGTCAACGAGGTCCGGGCCCGGATCGCCGCGAGCTGACCCAGGTCAGCTCGCATCTTCCCAGGGAAATGCCGAAAACGCGCGTCCTGGGGATGTACACGACTACCCTGGCAGACTGCGCCAATGTTGCTATGGGTACTATCTTGAGCACTCTCAGTAAGGAGAGGCGGCGGGATGGGGGACTCGGCCAGGCAGGCGGCGGTGATGACGCCGGAACCTCCGGGCGGACCAGACGCGCCGAGCGGCCACGGCCGTCCGCTGCCCGCGCCGTGGCCGAACTGCGCCGGCTCGGGCTGCATCCGGTGCTGCTGACCGGAGACAACCAAGCCACCGCCCGCGCGGTGGGCGCCGCCGTCGGCATCGACGAGGTCATCGCAGGAACGTTGCCCGACGGCAAGTCCGCCATCATCAGCGGCCTGCAGGCCCGCGGACGGCGGGTGGCCATGGTCGGTGACGGGGTCAACGACGACCCGGCCCTGGCCGCGGGGGCATTCTGGAGATGTACCTGGCGCTCGCCAGCAGCCCGGTTTTCCCGAACGTGGCAACACGGTCATCGTGATCGAGCGCAACCTGGATGTCATCAAGACCGCGGACTGGGTCATCGACCTGGGCCCCGAGGGCGGCTCCCGCGGCGGCTCGGTCCTGGCCGCCGGCCCTCCCGAGCAGGTCGCCCAGATCGAGGAGAGCTACACCGGCCAGTACCTCAGCAAGCTCCTCGGCACCCCGCACCTCTCCCTCATCCCGGGCCGCGTGACCCGGGGCCGTCCTTGCGGGCGCTCAGGCCCTTCGTTAGGCTCGCGCCTGACGAAGGGCGGTGGCTGGGGTTGAGCAGATTGCAGTACAGTCAGGTGACGCTGGCGCTGGCGCAATCGAACCTGACCGCGGTCGCGCCCTATATGTTCTGGCTGATGTTCCGCAACATCGCCTCCGACGGGCTGGTGTTCGAGGACCCGGTCAACACCGGTGTCCTGTCGCGACCCGGATGCGTGCTGGCCGCACCGTCGTGGGAGAACAGCGCCACCCACGTGACGCAGGACTACGTCTACAACTGGACCAGGGACGCCGCGATCGTCGCGATCGAGCTGGCGGCCGGGACGCTGCCCAGCAACCAGCCACTGATCGATTACGTGCAGTTCGCCCGGACCTGCCAGAACTCAGGGGGCGACTTCGATCGCGGGTCCTTCCTGATCAACGGCACGCCGCGGAGCTGGACCAACCAGAGCGACGGGCCGGCCATCCAGACGCTGGCCATCCTGCAGCTGTTCGCCCAGCTCGACGCGCCGACGCAGGCCGTGGCGAACGCCGTGGTCGCCGCCAACCTGAACTTCATGCAGAACGCCTACCAGGGCCAGACGTACAACCTGTGGGAAGAGGAGTACGGTGCCTCGTTCTTCGCGCGTTCGGTGCAGCTGCGGTGCTTCCTGGCGATCACCGCCAACACCGTGGGGATCGGGGTGCCAGGCTGGCTGAGCACCGCGATACCGTGGCTCGAAAACGCCCTGGACAGTCACTGGAATGGCCAGTATTACCAGTCGGTGCTTCCTGTCCCGACCGACTACCGCGCCCCTTACGATCCCAATATCGACATCGTCATGGCGGCGATCTACGGCGCTGTCGCCGTCACCGACACCAGGCTCCTGGCGACCGCCGCGGCCCTGCGCAGCCAGTGGTCCGACCCGGCCTCGACGTACTTCTATCCCGTCAACGGGGCCGATCAGGGACGCGGCGTCGGTCCCATGCTCGGTCGCTATCCCGGGGACGTGTACGACGGTGACACCGACGCGCAGGTGGGTGACCACCCCTGGGCGGTTTCCACGGCCAACTTCGCCGAGCTTTACTACCGGCTGGCCAAGCAGATCACCACCGCGGGAACGGTGCCGCTTGACCAGCTGTCGGCCGGCTTCTTCAGCCAGGTGGGAATCGACGCGTCGGCCACTTCGGCCGCGGCCGCGGCCGCGCTGCAGGCCGCGGGTGACCAGATGCTGCAGGCGGTCGTCTTCCACAGCGATCATCTCGAGCTCAGCGAGCAGTTCGACGCCATCTCCGGCTACGAGAAGAGCGTGGCTAACCTGTCCTGGAGCTACGCCTCGTTCCTGTCCGCGGTCCGCGCCAGGAGCGCCCTCTAGGACATCCGCCAGCTAGGACATCCGCCAGCTAGGAAACCGGAGGCGGCGGGTACTTCCGGTCCAGGTAGCTACGGGCGATGGCCGCGTCGATACGCCCGGGGACCGGGACGACGCAGCTGGCGGCGTCCACGCTGCGACTGGCGACCGCTTCCAGGCACCGCGCCTGCAGGGCGAACCCGAGGTCCATCGACTCGATGGAATTTCCCAGCGGCCGGGGCCCGGCCAGGTTGAACATGTGCCCGCGCGAGATGATGTGCACCCGCCGTCCGTCCTTGAGCTCGAGCGTGAGCAGGTCGTTGTCGTACTCACGACGGCTCGCCACCTGCTCGGCGCCGATGAGGCTCTCGGCGTCGATCTCGGCCGGGAAGTGCCCGGCGTTGGCCAGGATCACGCCGTCACGGAACAGCCGGAGGTCGGCGGCGGTTACCAGATCCCTGGCCCCGGTGGCGGTGATGATGACGTCGGCGTCGGCCACGGCGGTGTCGCGGGGCGGCGTGCTGAATCCGTCCAGGTGCGCCCGGAGCCTGGCCACCGGGTCGATGTCGACGACGGACACCCGGGCGTGAGCGCCGCGGAAGTTCGCCGCGATGCCGCGCCCGCAGGCCCCGTAGCCGATGACGGTCACCTGCTCGCCGTTGGTCACGCGGTTGGTCAGCCGCATGTAGGACTCAAGCGCGCTCTGGCCGACAGCGTGCTCGTTCTCGGCGAACTGCTTGATGGGGCTGTCGTTGATGACCAGGATGGGCAGGTGGAGCTGCCCGCGTAGCGGTTCCAGCCGTATCCGGCCTGAAGTGGTTTCCTCGGTTCCGCCGAGCAGCCCCTGGTACGGGCGGGCCAGGTACCTGGCGAACAGGTCCCCGCCGTTATCCAGGATCAGGTCGGGCCGGGCGGCCAGCACCTCGCCGAGGTAGGAGTCGTGCACCTGGAGGTCCTTGGTCGGCCCTCCGATGACCGTGAGGCCCTCGGCCCTCAGTACCTCGACCGCTTCGGGCTGGGTGGTGTTGAGATTCCCGGTCGAGACGACCGCCGCCCCGCCGTCACGCAACGTCAGCAGCAGGGCTACGGTCTTGGCCTCCAGGTGGATGCCGGTGCCGATGGTCAGGCCCTCGAACGGTCGCGTCCGGCTGAACTCCGCGGAGATGGCGCGCAACAGCTGACAGTGCTCGCGGACCCAGTCGATTCGTGTGGAAGCCACCTGGATCGTCGTCCTTTCAGATCGGCCGGGGGCGTCAGATGTCGCGGGTGGATGACGTCCTGCCGGCCCACGCTAACCGTCGATCAGCGATCCGGGGCAGGGCGGGGCATCATGGTCTCATGGCGACCAGCTCGGCTACTCCAGTCCCGAACCCCGTTCAGCACCGGTGACGCAAACGTCCTGATCGGGATGCTGGCCCCGCCAGCATCAATACCGCTGCCACCGTGACCGATCAGGTTCAGCCCAGGCAAGGACTTACATGTTGAGAGGCCAGGGTCTGGTATCGCGGCGGTTCGGGTTCGGCCGTATCCCCATAGCCCCAACCCCACTGCAGCACCAGTCTCTCGCGCCCCAGCCGCACCCGCCGTGTCGCCCCCGCCGCTGGCCTCCATCGACCCTATGGAACATTGGGCCGGTTACAACCGGCCCAATGTTCCATAGGGTCTGGCGGAACCTGGCGAAACCTCCGGAAGTACTGAAGCTGCTGGGAAGGTAGTGTCCTGCCGTCGCCCGGTGCCCATCTGGAGCCGGGAGGATTTTCTCCGCGCCATCAATCCCGCCCAGCCAGCAGCAAACCACACAAGTTTTCAAGCAGGTTCGTGGGCAGCCCGTCACAGGGCCGGGCCCCTGTGACATGATCATCTCGTGTCAGTATCTATTTTCGAACATAAGCCAGAGTACTGCCCATTCGGTCACCAGCTATGGCCCGGCATGGCGCGGGTCAGCTGGAAGCCCTGTATCTGCGCGGCGGCCAGGGAAAGGGCCGGACTAGGCCGCGGCATGGGTCATGTGTGGGTGTCCTGCGAGACCTGCCATCAGCAGCTCTGGGACACGGCGTTCTACGAGCCCCCGCACGACATCAGGCACTCCCAGCCGGGACCTTAGGGACCGCCGCCAGGACGCGGTCAGCAGAACGCGCCAGCGAAAGCAGCCGGGCGACCTGCGGGGACCAGATATGGAGGTCGGGCCGGGCGTCACCCGCGTCGCTCCTGGCGATCACGTGGTGTGTTCCTTCATCCCGAACTGCGGCGTGTGCCGCTACTGCGCCACCGGCCGGCAGTCCATCTGCGACATGGGCGCCACCATCCTGGAGGGTTACCTCCCCGGCGAGCGCTTCCCGATTACCGGGCCCCGCGGCCAGTACGGCGCCATGTGCATGATCGGGACCTTCAGCCAGTACGGCGTGATCAGCCAGACCTCCGCCATCAAGGTCGACGACGACCTGCCCCTGGACAAGGCCGTGCTCGTCGGCTGCGGGGTGCCGACCGGATGGGGATCCGCGGTGAACACCGCGAACGTCTCTCCCGGCGACACGGTCGCGATCTACGGCATCGGCGGCATCGGCATCAACGCGGTGCAGGGCGCTCGCTACGCCGGCGCGAAGAACGTCATCGCCATCGACCCGCTGGAGAACAAGCGCGAGAAGGCGATGGAGCTCGGCGCGACCCACGCGTTCGCTACCGCCGAGGAGGCGCAGGAAGCAATCACCCAGATGACCCGCGGGCAGGGCGCCGACTCGGCCATCCTCACCGTCGACCTCATGACGGCCGAAGTCGTCGGCGCCGGGTTCAACGCGATCGGCAAGGGCGGCGTGGTCGTGGTGACCGGGCTGAACAAGCTGATAGAGCAGACCATCCAGCTGCCGGGCACCATCTTGACCCTGTTCCGCAAGAGCGTGAAGGGCAGCCTGTTCGGCGACTGCAACCCCACCACCGACATCCCGAAGATCCTCGGGCTGTACCAGGCGGGCGACCTCAAGCTCGACGAGATCATCACCCGGACCTACACCCTGGACGAGGTCAACGAGGTCAACGAGGTCAACGAGGTCAACGAGGGCTACGAGGACCTGCTCGCGGGCAAGAACGTCCGCGGCGTCATCGTCCACGAGCACTGACGCGGGCGCCTCAGTCTTTGAGCACCGACCCGAGGTCGAAACAGGTGGTGGGCCGCCAGCGCGAGCTGGAGCTGGTGCGGGCAGCGCTCGCGTCTGGCGCCCACATCCTGCTCGAAGGACCGCCAGGTACGGGTAAGTCCACCTTGCTCCGGCAGGTCGCGCGGTCCAGGCACACCGAGTTCGTCCTGGTCGAGGGCAGCGCCGAGCTGACCCCGGCCCGCCTGATCGGATCGTTCGACCCGGCCCTGGTGCTGGAGCAGGGGTACCGGCCGGAGAACTTTTCCGACGGCCCGCTGGTGCGGGCCATGCGCGACGGCGGCCTGCTGTACGTCGAGGAGCTCAACCGGGTTCCCGAGGAAACGATCAATGTCTTGCTCACGGTCATGTCCGAGGGCGAGATCAACGTGCCGCGGCTGGGACGGGTGACCGCGGACACCAGTTTCCGGCTGGTGGCCGCGATGAACCCGTACGACTCGGTCGGGACATCGCGGCTGTCGATGGCGCTGTACGACCGGACCTGCCGGATTTCCGTCGGCTACCAGGACGCCGAACACGAGCGCCAGATCGTCCAGCTCGCCACGGAGGACGCCAAGCAAACCCTGGTCACCGAGGGGGTGGAGCTGGCCCGCGCCACCCGTGAGCACCCGATCTTCGCTCGGGGGCTTCGGTGCGGGGCGCCATCGACTACGCCCGGCTGGTGCCCGAGCTCGCCGAGCTCCGCGCGGTCCCCGCCGACGACTGGCACGTCGGGCTGGACGCGGCCCTGACCACCTTGTCCGGGCGCGTGCGGCGGCACGAGTCGTGCCGCCGCTCGGCCGACCAGGTCATCGAGGAGATCTTCCGGCGCATCCGGGCCACCGGGCCAGCGGACGGGCCGCCGGGAGGCGAGGACCGCCCGGGGGGAATGACGAGCCCGCCGGCCGCCTCAGCGGCCGGCGGGCGGCCCCAGCGTCCCCGCCCCAATTCGCCGAAGTCGGGACAGCCCGAGGGCAAGACGGTAGGGCGGCGTGAGCTTTCCCGTCATGCCCGCTTCGCCGAGATCAGCCCCGAGGTCGGGGTGCTCGACGAGCAGGCGATGAGCCGGGCCCTGGCGCAGGACCCGGCGGCGTTCGAGCTGCTCGCCGCCATGACCAACGCCACCGACGAACGCCTGCGCGCCGCCGCGCTCCGGCTCGGCTCGGCCATCGTGCTGGAGCGGGCCCGGGCCGGGCGCCGGGTTGTCATCTTGCTGTCCGACTGCCGCAGCACCGATGACGACGACACCCTGGAGGTGGCTCGCACCCTGCCGGAGCTGATCATCCTGGCTCCCGCGGACGATCACGAGCAAGCCGCCCAGCTCGCGGACCTGGCGGGCGCACGCTGGGCGGCGCTCGCGGACCCGCTGGATGCGGCGGCCGCGCTGGACTACCTGCTGGAAGCCCGGATCACCGCCTGAGCGCTAGCAGCCGCCTACCTGGTGCCTTCAGGTTCCGGCCGCCGGCGGCGTTTCCGGCCTGGAGTGGTCCCAGTCCGACAGCAGCGTCCGGAGCGCCGCGACCAGCGCGATGGGCTGGTCAAGCATGATGTGGTGACCCGCGACCGGGATTTCGACGACAGGAGCCGCCCGGCCGAGCCGGTCGTACATGACCTCGCTCAGCTGCTGCGTCACGATGCCGTGTTCGGCCCGGAAGAGAGCGACCCGGCAATCCAGCCGGGTCAGCAGCTCGGGCGTGAACTGCTCCCTGGCGAAGATCCCGGGGTCGAACTTCCACGTCCATCCGCCTTCGACCGGACGGATGGAGGTGGCGGCCACGTGGTCCGCGATGTAGGCGAGCACAGGCTGATCGGGAACGGGATGAAACCGGGCCATGGCGGCCTGCCTGGTCCGGTAGACGAGCAGCGGCCCGAACGCCCGCCGCTGGCGGGCCGCGCGGTCCTCGGGGGTGAGGTCCCGCACGGGTGAGTCGATGGCGACGGCCCCGGCGATACGGGACCCGGCCACGCTGGCGAGCCGCAGCGTGACCAGGCCGCCCATGCTGTGCCCGATCACCGTGGGCGCGGTGGTGATCCCGGCGTCGGCGGCCACGGCGAGCACCTCGCGGGCCCACGTGTCGAGGGTGTAGCTGTCCCGCCGCCCGCTGTCGCCGTGCCCGGACAGGTCCAGGGCGACGACCCGCCAGCCGTTCGCGAGCAGCGGGCCGATGTGGTCCCACCAGCGGGAATGGGCGGCGCCGCCGTGCACGAGCACGATGCCCCGGTCCGCCGGGTTCCCCCAGGCGCGGTAGGCGATAGCGGTTCCCTCGACGGTCGTCAGCCGCTCCTGGACCGGTGCGGCCAGGGCGGCGGTGAACCAGTCCGGCGCAGTGCTCTCGCTGGCCGGATCAGCATCGGCCGGTGATGTCATGAAGAGAAGCGAACCAGATAGCGGGCCTGCCGCGCCACCGGGAGGGGCCTGACCGATGTGATCGCCTGGCCTGCCCACGACCTAGGGTCTTGGTATGGAGCCAGCGCAAACAGCCCGCGGGCCGGTCGACGCCGAAACGCATCCAGTCGCGTCGTCAGGCGAGATAGCCGGGATAGAGGTCCCCGGCGGCACCGTTTACGTCGAGCAGTTCAGATCCGGAACGGAGCCGGTGCTCGCCATCCACGGCATCAGCAGCCAGCGTCGGCTGTGGAACTGGCTGCGGGCCGCCGCGCCCGGCCTCAGCCTGGTCGCGCCCGACCTGCGCGGACGCGGTGACAGCGTCGGTGTCGAAGGACCCTCGTCGATCGCCAGGCATGCCGCCGACATGGTGGCCGTGCTGGACCAGCTGGGCCTGCCCGCCGTGCACGTGTGCGGGATGTCGATGGGCGGCTTCGTCGCGGTCGAGCTAGCCACGGCGTACCCCGGCCGGGTGAAGAGCCTGATCCTGGTGGACGGCGGTTTCCCGATGGCGGCGCCGCCCGGCCTGACGCCCGAGGCGCTGCCCGCGATCTTCCGCGACCGGCTGGCCAGGCTGGAGCGCGACTGGTCATCGGTCCGCGATTACGCGCAGTTCTTCACCGAGAGCACCGCGCCCCTGCTCGACCCGGCCGACCCGCTCCTGCTGGATTACCTCGCCCATGACCTGGTCGATCACCGGGTCAGGCTCAGCGCAGAAGCCCTGGTCGCCGACGCCGCCGACATCTTCTTCGGGCCGTCGAAATGGCCGCGGCTCGGCGTGCCCACCCGGTTCCTCACCGCCGAGTGGAGCGTGGGAGCGGGCAGCGCCCCCGCGTATACCGCCGAGGCGGTCAGGACCTTCCGGGCCGAGCTCGATGTGCTGGTGACGGTGCGGCCGGTCGCCGGCGTCGACCACGCCGGGTCCATCATGAGCCACGCCGGCGCCGCCGCCGCGGCCGGCCTGATCGCCGAGGCCCTTGATGAGCGGGGCCTATCGTGACCGCGCCCGGCCTCCTGGTCGAGGCGCTGAGCCGGGGATTGCCCGCCGATCGCCTCGTGGTCGATCCCGGCGTGCTCGCGGCCATGTCGCACGACGAGGCCGAGTGGGCCCCGGCCGGGAAGGCGGTCGCCGGGGTGCGGGCCCGGTCAGAAGCCGAGGTGCAGCACGTCGTCCGCACCTGCGCCGAGCTCGGCGCCGCCGTCGTGCCGCGGGGCGCGGGCACCGGGCTGTCCGGCGGCGCCAACGCGGTCAGCGGCTGCGTCGTCCTTGACCTGTCGCGGATGAACCAGGTACTGGAGATCGATCCGGACAACCTGGTCTGCCTCGTGCAGCCGGGCGCGGTGAACAACGACGTCAAGGCCGCCGTCGCCGAACACGGCCTGTGGTACCCGCCGGACCCGGCCAGCGCCCCGTGGTCCACCATCGGCGGCAACGTGGCGACCAACGCCGGCGGCCTGTGCTGCCTGAAATACGGCGTCACCCGCGATTACGTGCTGGGCCTGCGTGCCGTCGTGGGCGGCCCCGTCGCCTACGGGGACGCGGTGCGGCTGGGGCGGCGCACCACCAAGGGCGTGGCCGGCCTGGACCTGGTCGGGCTCTTCGTCGGATCCGAGGGCACGCTCGGCGTGGTGACCGAGGTGACCCTGCGGCTGCGGCCCGCGCGGGCCGGCACACCGCGCACGGTCGTCGGGGCGTTCGGCGACCTGGTCGCCTCCGGCCAGGCCGTCGCGCAGATCACCCGGCGCGGGCTGACCCCGGCGGTGCTCGAGCTGCTGGACCGGTTCTGCCTGCAGGCGGTGGAGGACTGGAAGCATCTGGGCGTCGGCACGGACGCGACCGCGCTGCTGCTGGCCCGGGTGGACACGCCCGGGGACTCGGGCGTGGCGGAGGCGGACGCGATCGCCGCGGCCATGGCTGCCGCGGGCGCGATGTGGGTGGAGCAGTCGACCGACGACACCGAGGCGGAAGCGCTGTTCGAGGCCCGGCTGCTGGCCTACCCGGCGCTTGAGCGGCTCGGGCCGGTGCTCACCGAGGACGTCTGCGTGCCGCGATCCAAAGTCCCCGCGATGCTGGAGCAGATCGGCGCGATCGCGGCCCGGCACGACGTGCACATCGCGACCATCGCCCACGCCGGCGACGGGAACCTGCACCCGCTGATCATCACCCCGCCCGGCGACGCGGCGGCCCGCATCGCGGCTCAGGCCGCGTTCGAGCAGCTCCTGGATGCGGCGATCGCCCTGGGCGGCACCGTCACCGGCGAGCATGGCGTCGGGATCCTCAAGCGAGACGGCATGCGCCGGGAGCTCGACCCCGGCTCTCTCGCGCTGCAGTCCGCGGTGCGCCACGCGCTGGACCCGCTCGAGATCTTCAACCCCGGCAAGGGCTAGCCCACGCCAAGGGGCTGGCCTGATGGCGTTAACCGCCCGGCGGCCGTCATCGACCCGCGTGGTCAGCTTCGCGCCGCCCGCCCCGCACCGTTCCGCCGCGAACCGGTGCAACGTCCGCTCCGCCGCCACCACCACGCCCGGCCGGCCCAGCAAGATCCCGATCTTCACCACCGGAACCCCGCCCACAACCCATTTCGCGATCTGCTGCTGGCGGGCCTCCAGCTCCGCCCGCCCCTGCGTGCTGGCCCCCTTGGTCCCGCGGTGATGCCGGTGCGCGTCGTGGTACGCCAGCGTGCGGTGGTGCGCCCGGCTTCGAAAAGATCATGGAAGATCGGGCTTCCGCGGAAGATCAGGGCAACGGGGGGGTACCTTTCTTTCCACTGAAGCCGGATCTTCCGCGATAATTTTCCTTCTTGTCGTACTGGTGAGCGAATGTGGGGCGGGGCGGGCTGGTCCACGATCACCCAGATCTACGAGGGCACCAACCAGATCCAGCGCATGGTGATGGCCCGGCAGTTGCTGAAGGGCTGATTCAGCCCGCTGTTCGTGCCTTCCGGCTGGGCGGCAGGACGACTTGGGGGAGGGGACGTGCCGATGACCGGAGCACTGCCGATGCGTGAGAGCGTGACCATCGCGGGGCGAGCTGAGCGCGTTGCCGTTGCCCGCGCGTTCGTCGCCGGGCTCCTCGACGGCACCAGCCGGACTGACGCCGGTCATCAGCGCACGTGGATCACCCGGTCCGCCGCGATGCCCTGCAGGGCGCCTACCGGCTCCCGGTCGTAGCGGAACTCGGCGTCATAGTCGTCTTCGATGATTGTCGCGTCATGCTCGGCCGCCCAAGCGGCCAGCGCCATGCGACGTCGCGGTGCCAGCACGACGCCGGTCGGCCATTGGTGGGCGGGGGTGAGCACGACCGCCCGGACGCCACTGGCCGCCAGCGCGCGGACGTCGATGCCAGCACCCTCGACCGGAACGGGTATCGTCTCCAGGCCCGCCCGCGCCGCGGTAGTCGTGCCGGTATCGGTGTAGCCGGGTCCTCGAACGCGACTCGCCGCAAGCCCGAATCCGCCAGTACGCGCAGGGCAAGGGCCAGGCCCTGGGCGAACCCGGCGCAGATCACTATCCTTTCTGGATCGGCGGCGGCGGCGCGGACGCGCCGCAGGTAGGGGCGAGCACCCCGCGCAGCACCGGGCTGCCGCGAGGGTCGTCATAGCCGAACGCTGTCGTTGGCGCGGTCTGGCAGGCTTCCCGCATCGCGTACAGCCAGTCGGCACGGGGGAAACTCGCCAGGTCGGGCACTCCTAGCGCGAAGTCGGCCAGCAATGGGGCTGGCGACGGGACGTGCGCCGGGTCAGCTGGCTCGAGGCCCGCGCACGCCGCGACGGTGGTCGCCGATCCGGTGCGCGCGGTCAGGTAGCCCTCCGCAAGGAGCTGGGCGTAGCAGCCCTGGACTAGGCCGCGGGACAAGCCCAGCTCGCGCGCGAGCGCGCGCGATGAAGGCAGCCGCTCGCCCGCCTGTACCCGCCTCTGCCTGATCGCCTCGCGCAACTGCTCTTCAAGCTGGGACCGCAGTGGCTGCGCCCGCTGCCGAAGCCACCGCGGTCGCCGTGAAAGCGGCGGAGCGATTCCGGCCTTCTTCAGGATTTCCCAGGCCGTCGATGCGCTATTTCACTCCCACGGGGATAGAAGTGCCTAGGACGGAGATGAGGGTCCGGGTGAGCCAGGCGGCGGCGGCTTCGGGGGAGTCGGGGGCACTGGCGTGGCGAGCGGCGACGTAGAGGTCGGGGCGGACAAGCAGGACGCCGCCGTCGGAGATCTCGCGCAGCTCGGCCCAGGTGCCGTAGGGATCCTCGATGGGCTCACGGGGGCCGATCGAGACTCCGGTGATCGGCAGGCCGGTCCGGTCGGTGAAGGCCGCCGCGGCGTCGAGCCAGGCCCGGCCGCCGATGCCGGTCCAGACGCTGAAGGCGCCGTGGCCGGCTAGGTCCAGCGTCGAGACGCGGTGCCCGGCGCGCGTGACCCAGGTGTGCGGGAGCTTGGCGCCGGGCCACGTCGTGGGCTGGGCGTAGAGCTCGGGGTCGCGGGCGAAGGCGGGCATGGCGGTGCCGTCCGGGATGACGGCCGACGAGGCGTAGCGGTGGTTGTGCTCCACGCCGTGCGCGTCGAACTCGTAGGCCTTGTAGGCGATGGCCTCGCGGAGGTTCTCCCGGATCTTCTCGCCCTCCGGGCCGGGGGCGACGCGCAGCGCGAGCTGCTGGTTCAGCTTGGCGACGTCTGAGGTGTCGTCGACGTCCAGGGCCGCGACGATGCGCCCGGTGTCGGTGATGCTCTGGTTGGCCCGCTCGACGACCTGGCGGGCGACCGGGGCCCGTTCGGCGTCGTAGGACTCAAGCAGCGACGGTGCCGCCCAGCCCTGGACGACGGCGTGCAGCTTCCAGGCCAGGTTGTAGGAGTCCTGAATGGAGGTGTTGGACCCCAGGCCGTTGGTCGGCGGGTGCAGGTGCACAGCGTCGCCGGCGCAGAAGACCCGGCCGCGGGCGATGATGGTCGCGAAGTGGTGGTTCACCGTCCAGGGCAGCCGGGAGGTGACCCGCATCTCGAAGTCGTCGGTCCCGACCAGCTTCACGGCCAGCTCGCGCGCGAACTCGTCGGTGATCTCGGGCGGCCCGGCCGCCGCCTCGTAGCCCCACATGAGCATCCACTCATGCCACGGCTTGATCATCCGCAGTACGCCAAGCCCGACGCCTTCCTTCTCGGCGCCCGGCTGCAGCATCCAGTAAAGGACCGACGGGCGGTGCGCGACGAAGCGGCTCAGGTCGGCCTCGAAGATGATATGCAGGGCGCCGCCGACGGCGCCGGGCCCCTCGAAGGGCAGCCCAAGATCGGCCGCCACAATGCTGCGCGCCCCGTCGGCGCCGACGAGGTATTTCGACCGGATCGCGTAGACCGCCCCGGTCAGCCGGTCCTTGACCTGGGTGGTCACCCCGGACTCGTCCTGCACGTGCGAGAGGTACTCCGTGTCGAAGCGCACCTTGGCGCCGCGGGCCTGGGCCGCCTGCATCATCACCGGCTCGGTGATGGTCTGCGGCGCGTCCAGCATCGTGCACGGGCTCTGCAGCTCGTAGTCGGCGTGCCGCCGGGTGTCGGTGCCCCACGACGGGATCCGGCCGAGCTCGTCGCCGGACAGGCTGGTGCAGAAGGTCGTATTGCCCATGTACTCCCAGGGCGTGGCCTCACGCATCAGCCGCTGCTCCAGGCCCATGTCCCGCAGCGTCTCCATCGTACGCTGGTTGGTGATGTGCGCGCGGGGCGTGTCCGACAGCTGCCCGTACTTGGTGACGACCAGGGTCTGGGTGCCGTAGGTGGCCAGGAAGAGCGCGGCTCCGGCGCCAGCGGGCCCAGACCCGGCGACGAGGACGTCGGTGTCCACCGCGGGTTCGTGGTTGCTCATGGTGTACCCCCTAGCGGGTCAGGTGCTGATGTCGGGATGGGGCGGCGTTACGTGGGCGAGCTTCGAGGCATAGTCGAGCTGCATCGCCAGCGGCTCGGCGTGTCCCTAGCATGCCGCCGCTCCGCCGTGCCGACGAGACGCGCCCAGCTATCGCGGACGAGTGTACGCATAGCGGCGTTGGGAGTAGAATGCCGGTGTGACCTGCGCCTGTCAAGGCATGCGCGCCGTTGTAATCGGCCGGATCCTGAGGCGGGAAGCCAGACTAGCATGGCGGGTCGCGGCGAGCGGCCCGAGTCTCGTGGAGTCGCTGGCCCGCGGACTGGACGGGTGCTTGCAGTGCTTCGGCGCGCAGCGGCCCGGATGAACCTGAGCGCGGCGAAGGAGGCGGCGCGGCGGGCAAGACTGCTCGGACAGATGTCCGTATGGCGGTCAGGAGTGAGCGTGAGCTAGCACGGAATCCGGAAATCCACTTGATGACACCCCAGGTCTCACCTGCGAGCACTTCCGAAGGCCCGGTCGGCTCGCCCGCAGCTGGGGGAAAGCCGCCGGCAGCATCCACCCGGAAACCGGTGCTGAACGGTGCTGACACTCCGGCAGCCAGCAGTCATCTAGCTGCGGAAACTGTCACCCGGTCCACGATCAGCCAGATCTGCGCGACTGGCAGTGCCAACACGCCCTAGCCGTCCTGGCCTGCGCTGGTCACCACGCGGTCGAGCCAGCTGTTCAGCGCGGCGATGACCTCGGCCCGGTTGGTCTCGTTCAGGATCTCGTGCCGGGCGCCTGGATAGATGCGGACCGTCATGTCGGTCAGGCCCGCGGCCTGGTACCGGTCGGTCAGCGGGGTCAGCAGCGCCAGGCCGCCGTTGATCGGGTCGGCTTCACCGACCGCGATATAGACCGGCAGGCCGGACCTCATCGCGGCCAGCTGGGCCGGGTCGGCGAGCCGCCGCGCGCCGAGGAACATGCCCTTGGCCGACTCGGTGTCGATCCCGAAGCCGCAGCCCGGATCGGCGATATAGGCGTCCACCATGGCCTCGTCGCGTGAGAGCCAGTCATAGTCCGTGCGCGCGGGCCGGAACGCCGCGTTGAACATGGCCAGGTCCAGCGGCTGGTCCAGGTCCAGGGCGGGCTCGAGCAGGTCGATCGCCGCGGTCCCGGTCAGCACCACGGCGTCGACGTCGGCGCTGTGGTCGAGCAGGTACTGCTGCACGGCGAACGACCCCATGCTGTGCCCGAGCAGGATGAGCGGCAGATCCGGGTGGTCCGCACGGATCTTGACCGAAAGCAGGCCGATGTCGTCGACCAGGGCGGCCCAGCTGCCTGGGCCCAGGTCACCGTACGCGTCCGGGTCCCCGCTGGCGCCGTGACCGCGGTGATCCTGGGCGTAGACCACGTAACCGGCGTCGTTCAGGGCCCGCGCCACGTGATCGTAGCGCTGGGCGTGCTCGCCCATCCCGTGGGTCAGCTGGACCGCGGCCCGCGGCTCGCCATTCTCCGGCTCCCACCGGTAGGCGACGATCGTCGTGCCGTCAGCCGATTTGTAACTGAGCTCGCTCATGGGCATGGTGGCAGTCCTCTCGTGACGCGCGCGAGCCCGGACACCAGCGGCCGGTGACGGCAACCTCGCGTGGGATAACTTAAGTTAAAAAACCTCCGGCGACAAGGGCAAATAGGGACCGAACGGACCGCCGTTCGTGCCCAGGACGAGGCAAGATCAGCAGGCCCGAGTAAACGAGGGTCCGGCCGCTCCTGGTCCCTGGGGAGTCGTGGACAGCGAATTCGCCGAGGTGAAGGTCACGGTCGACACCAGCGCGAACGGGCCGCGGCTGCGATTGGAGGACCTGACTCAGCTGCCCGACCCGACAGCTGACCGCTGGCGCGACGCCTGATATCCGGCCGAACGGAAGGTCCCGCACGTGCCTGCCATACCGGTTTACCCGTCGTACTTCCAGTTCGACCAGCAGGGCGTCGTGTTCAACATGTGGTATTTCGCCTGGTTCGACGACGCCATGACCCAGTTCCTCGGCGAAGCCAGCTACCCCTACCAGACGATGCTCGCCGACGGCCTGGACGTCCAGCTGGTTCATACCGAGGCCGACTGGCGCGCAGGCGTCCGCTACGGGGAACCGGTGCTGGTCGACGTGGTCACCGAGAAGATGGGGTCGACCAGTTTCACGCTGTCGTTCACCGTGCGGGTCGGATCGCAGGTGCGCTCGACGGCCCGCACCGTCTACGTGGTGGTAGGCACGGACGGCTCGGGCAAGCAGCCCATACCGCCGAAGCTCCGCGCCGCTCTGCAGTCCGCGCGCTGACGCGGGCCGGCACCCTCAGGTAGGGAGAAGAATCGGCTGACCGAGCTGGCGGCCGCGGTCCAGCCGGGCCGGTCCGAACCGCCGCGGTCGAGTTCTCCGTCACCGGCGGGCTCGGCGTCATCCGGCTGAACCGGCCCGCCGCCCGCAACGCCATCGACCAGGCGCTCGTGGACGACTTACACGAGGCGGTTCAGCAGTGCGCCGCCGATGCGGCCGTGCGGGCGCTGCTGATCGGCGCGAACGGGCCGGCCTTCACGGTCGGCGGGACATCGCGCTGCTCGCCCGGACCGGGCCTGGTGAGCTGCCAGCTGCGCTGCGCCGGATGACCACCACCAGGTACCACGCGACCTTGCAGATCCTGGATCGTCTTGCGGTGCCGGTGGTCGCCAGGCAGGTGGCCGAGCGGTACCCAGCACGGGCCAGAGCCTGAGCCAGGGTCGCCGTCCGGCCTTTTACGCCTGCGGCCGGGTGATGTGCCCGCGCCCGGTTCAGCTGGATGCTCACGGCTGCGCTGCCCAGGCTGGGGTGGCTGGCTATGACGGTGACCGCGCCCGGTGAGCCCGGCAGCGAGCGGATCCAGACGGCGCCGGCGCCGCCAGCGGCGGCGAAGTCGAACGGGTTGTCGCCGACGAGCACCGCCGGGCCCTGGACCTCCAGGGTGACCAGTCCTGTGGCATAGGGGCGGGGCGCGCCGTAGCGGTCGACCGCGCGGAACTCCAGCCGGGTGGCGTCCACGCCATCGCCGTCTGGTATGAAATTCCCGTGGTCTTGCTGAGTTGGGGGCGAGAGGCACGCGACCCAGCCCGCCGAGCCCGTCAGCCGGACATGGGCCGCCGGACGCGGGATTTGCGCGTCGCGGATCCGGGGGCCCCGGCTGCGCCTTCCGCCCCGGCATGGCCCAGGTTGTGCCCGGCGCCGAGCCCGTGCCTGACCAGGGACTGCGCGGTTCGCACTACCACCTCCAGCGAACCCCGGCGCGGATTCCACCATTCAGCGGCCCAGTTGAGGGCGCCGAGCACCAGCATCCGCGCCGCCCTCGGATCCAGGTCCGGACGGAGCAGCCCGGCGTTGTCCGCGTCCTGCAGCAGCTTGCGCCAGGTGTCGCCGTACTGAGAGGCCTCGGCGGCGTACCTGATGCCGATGCTCTCCGGGACCTGCCCCGCGTTGCGGATCGACGCGGTCGTGTAGTCGGAGATTTCCAGCGAGTACCGCAGGTGCGCCTCGACCGCGGCGTCGATGCGATCGAGCGGGTCGGCGTCGGGCGGCAGCGCGGCCAGGATGCGGGTGATGTGCTCGCGCATGTGCGCGATGCCCGACCACATCACCTCTTCGATCAGGTCATCGCGTGAGGGAAAGTAGTAGTAGATGGCCGGCGCCTGGATCTCGGCCTGGTCGGCCACGTCGCTCAGCCGGGTGCCCGCGTATCCCTTCCGGCTGAGCACGTGCGCGGCGGCGTCGAGGATCCGCTCCCTGGTCCTCGCCGACTTCGAGCCGGTTTCTTCCGCCACCGCCACATCCGATTTTCTAGGCACGAGTCAATTATAGGTTCCCGGCGTACCGTGGCCCGGACCCGCTGACCCGGTCAGCGATCCAGGCCACCGCGGGCTATCAGCTGTGCCGCGATGACGTTGCGCTGGATCTCGTTGGTCCCCTCGCCGACGATCATGAGCGGCGCGTCGCGGAAGTACCGTTCGACGTCATACTCGGTCGATTGACGTCCTCCCCGGCCTGAAGGCGCGGGGATTCCTGCCGTGCCGCTCATGCGGCACCCCGGAGGGTTCCTGTTTCACTGACGGCCGCCACCGCAAGCGGTGGTCTTACGCTGTCTCCGCAGGCGTTTAGCCTCTCCCTGCGTCCCAGGGC
>OCZT010001968.1_pt1 | contig 21301 bp, 16 predicted proteins | sample 1539031 | NCBI WGS metagenome assembly OCZT01 (sample SAMEA3539308, study PRJEB22396) | soil metagenome | biome: tundra; feature: field; material: soil | place: USA | collected 2010-05 | depth 0.15 m | reverse complement strand
GGTGGGTCACTTCAACCGAGCGCTACTGGGTCACTTCTCGGTAGCAGCGAAGTTCCTGGATGGACTGCAAGCATTCAATACGCCGGGCAAACTGAAGAACTTCTCGAAGACGATTATGGAAATCGAGTTCCAAAAAGCAAATCTCGATTTAGTTAAGGAACTCGAAGACCTCAACCGTCTGGTGCAGGAGTTGACGCCGCTGACAGGATATTTGGGAACCGCTGCGGCTCTGCTGCCCCCACAAGACCCTTGGCGAATCCAGATGGAGACGGTGAGAACTGAGTGGCGTGCCAAGCTGATGGACCCCGCTGCTAGAATCGCTGGTGATTTCCGCCAGAAGATCAATCGGGCGCTCTCGAAAGCGAAGGACGACTACCGGACAGCCTACTTCAATCTCCACAAGAAGGCCCGGCTGGGAGTTAACGAAGACGGCAAGAAGAAAGAACTGATGAAGGACCCCAGACTTGAGCGGCTGAACAAGCTGGTCGGCATATCGCTCTTGCCGCACACAAGCCTGAGTGAGCTTCAAATGCGCCTGCACAGAATCCAGCCTTGCTTCACGCTGGTGAAAGACGATCTGAACGCTTCGCCCATCTGTGCCCACTGCAACTTCCGGCCACAAGAGGAGAGCGTCGGGATCAGCGGGACAGTGGCTCTTCAGCAGGTGGATCAGCAGCTTGACGAGCTTCTTCAGAATTGGACGAAGGCTCTGCTGGGGAATCTTGGCGACCCTGTTTCAAAGCAGAGCTTTGACCTGCTCCGTGCTGAACAGAAACGAGCCGTCAGTGCTTTTCTCAAAGCGAAAGTCCTGCCAGAAAAGATCAGCAACGATCTAGTTCAGGGAATTCAAGCATCGCTTGAGGGTTTGATCCCCATCGTTGTGCGCCCTCCTGAACTGCTGGCCGCATTGAGTGACGGGGATGCTCCTTCCACACCCGACCAGCTTGAGGCACGGTTCAAAGGGTTCTTGGAGAAGGTCACTCGTGGAAAGGAGCAAGTCCGAGTTCGGCTCATCGTCAAGCGTACCGACAGTCCTGGAGGCCAAGAGTGACCATGCACCTGTCGACCCGCCTTGTGTGGCATGACAGGGCATGGGACGGCCACATTTGCGACCACCCCAGCAAAAACGCCTATTGCATGGTGCAGCAGCACATCCGTGAAGGTCGAGACGACGACAAGGAAGACGATGCCGCTGGCTTGCCCCTCGCCGGTCTCAAGACCTGGCAACCGCCATGTTCACGAGACCCCATTGCGTTTTCGCCTTGTGGCTACACCATCTCGCACAACGACCCTCTCGAATTCCGGCAGTTGCCTTCAGTCCGGGAAGAAATACCGCCCTACTCGGTGTGCCCATCGCCATACCGCTGGCTCCGGGAAGAGAACTTTCGGAGCATTTGCGAGGACGAAAAGCTCGACATCCGGGAATCGGACACGGCGGACAAAGAGTTCGGGTGGGTCTTTGAACCCGACCGGCAGATCGAGCTGCTTCGCCACTTCTGGGGGAAGCTGGAGAAGAACAAGTCGCTAGTGTTCTTCTATTGCAATCACGGCAATCCGCTCGATGAAAGCCTGAACCGGATCCTGTTGGGCGTCAGCCGGATTTCGCAAGTTGGCCCGCAACTATTCTTCGGCAAGAAGCTGCCGAAATACCCGGATCAGTATCCGATCTGGTCCCGCTGCATCACGCACGATTTCGAGAAACAGGGATTCCGGCTCCCGTACCACGAATATCTCAAGGCTGGTCACGACCCGAAGAACATCCTCTGCCTCGTCCCTGAAGGGGCAATGTTGAACTTCTCCTACGTCGCAGAGCACGTTGGCGACGACATGGCCGTTGGTGCGTTAGAGAGGCTGCTGCAATCGGTCCAGGCCGTCAAGGACGAGAAGAAGGTTCCGGGCGATTGGGATCGTCATCTTCAATGGCTGAACGACGTACTCTCCGAAGTGTGGCAAGACCGTGGGCCATTCCCCGGCATCGGCAGCGTCCTTCAATACCTCGGCTGTGAATCCGGCACAGCGTTCCAGCGTGAAGTGTTGGTGCCCCTGGTGAACAAGGGCAGTGACGCATGGGAGCACGTCAAGGCCATCCTGGAAGGTCGCCGCAAGTGTGAGCAGAAGCAGTACACCAAGGCGCTCAAACAAGCCGGGGAACGCTGGACGGCCTACAAGGAACCCCGCCGCCGTCTGTTGGCAATGCTCGTTCGTCTTGAACTGACGCCACAACAGGTGGAGCGGGTCGCCAATCCAATCAAGCGTTCCAATTGTGGCATCAGTGCTACGGACGAACAACTCGTCGCTAACCCTTACCTGCTGTCGGAGATGGATCAGGGAGACGGCGAGACGGACCTGATCGCCTTGGAAACCGTAGACCGGGCAATGCGCCCGGAAGGTGCCGCTGCTCGATTCATAGACAAGTCAGATATCTGCGTTCAGGATGATCCCCGCAGGGTCCGTGGTGTGGCGGTGGCTGTGCTTCAAGGAGCGGCGCAACAGGGTGACACGCTGCTGCCATTTGCGGAAACCGTCAACCGCATCATCAAGCGCTTTCCAGAGCGCCGCACCTGTAGCCCTGACAAGGATCTAGTGCAGGGGCAAGCTACCTTCTATCAGGAAGCCTTGGATTTTCGGGTGGACGGCGATCCACCCACGATGGCGCTTAAATGGCTGGCTGAACTGGAGCGTGAAGTCAGCAATCGAATGCCCCGGCGCACGAAAGCCAAGAATCCAGCACCCAAGGCAGGTTGGAGTTGGGAGAAGTTGCTGTTGGATGAGTTCGGCAAGAAGTCTGGCTCCAAGTTGCCGCCGGAAGTGGAAGAACGGGCCAGGAAAGAGAAGGCAGAGGCGCTGGCGAAGCTGTACGAGAGCCGCTTCAGCGTCCTCTGCGGCAGGGCCGGGACCGGGAAGACCTCGGTGCTCAAGGTCTTTCTGAAAGGGCTGGAGGAACTGGAGGGCAAGCGCCCCATCCTGCTCTTAGCGCCGACCGGGAAAGCCCGTGTGCGCTTGATGGATCGGACCAAGCGAGACGATGGCAGCGTTCGGGACGCCTTCACGATCCACCAGTTCTTGATGCGCCACAAGTGGCTCAACCCTGAGAACTTCGCCTTGAAACTCCAGGGCGGCGAACAGCATGGCGCACCCACCGTCATCATCGACGAAGCCTCGATGATCCCAATGGACCTGCTCGGTGTTCTATTCCGGGCATTGGATCTGAACAAAGTGAATCGCCTGATCCTGGTCGGCGACCCAAACCAACTCCCGCCCATCGGTCCCGGTCGTCCGCTAGTGGACATCATCGCTTGGCTCGAAGCCGACGACGAGCGAAAGAAGTGTCTGGCTCGGCTGATGGAGCGTGCCAGACACGAGGATCACGACAGTCAGGCCCTTCAGCTTGCGGACGGCTATCTGCGGGACGACACTTCACCCGGCGACGACGACATGCTCTCCCGTGTTGCCCGTGAGGACGTGGGCGGAGACCTGGAAGTCCGCTACTGGCGGGACACCAGCCAATTGGAAGAACAGCTTGCCGCTGCGATGCGGAAGCACCTGCCGCTAACCGGCAACACGAAGGTGTATCTGCCATTCAACGCCAGTATCGGACTGCCCGAAGGCAAGGACCCCGACCCGCTTCTAGCCGAGCGTTGGCAAATTCTCAGCCCGGTGCGCAACCACGAGTTCGGAACCATTGAAATCAATCGCAAGATCCAGGCCAAGTACCGGGGCGGGATGATGAACTACACAAAGGGTAAGGGCCTCAAGCCTTTCGGAGAGCAGGAGATCGTCTGGACCGACAAGGTGATGCAATCCATCAACTGTCGGAAGAATTCGTACCCGAAGGGTGTGGGGCTGGACTACGTTGCCAATGGGGAAATCGGCCTTGTGGTGCAGACCACCAAGGGAAACGGCAAGCAAGATTCGATCAAGGTTCAGTTCTCGACTCAACCAAAATCGGGTTACTACTACAACCGCTCCGATGTAGATGGCCAACTGGAACTCGCCTACGCCCTCACGGTCCACAAGTCACAGGGCAGCGATTTCGATATTGTGTTCTTCATCCTGCCGAAGAGCGCCAGCACGCTCTCACGAGAATTGCTTTATACCGGCCTGACCCGGTTCCGCAAGAAAATGGTGCTGCTCTTGGAAAGGGACACCACCGTTCTTGAAAAGCTCCGTAGCCCTCAGTGCTCCGACACGCTGCTTCGGAACACCAACATGTTCGTGCTGGCGGTTCGGCCCGAATCGGTGGACCGCTATTATGCGGCCCATCTCATCCACCGCACACGTCCATCCGCACAGCACCCACAGGGAATCCTTGTCCGCTCGAAGTCCGAGGTAATTGTCGCCGACATTTTGACGACCCTCGGCGTCAGCTTCGAGTACGAGCAGAAGCTCTCTTCCAAGGATGACCCGAACGATTTCAAGCTGCCGGATTTCACCGTGAGCTACGATGGCGACACGTTCTATTGGGAGCACCTGGGAATGCTGTCCGTGCCGTCGTACAGGGAAAAGTGGGACAGCAAGCGGCAATGGTACGAGGACAGCGGATACCTCGACCGGATCATCACCTCCGAGGACGGCGCTGACGGCAGCATCGACGCCGCCGAGATCGAACGGATTGCACGCAAGAAGATTCTGATGGAAGGCTGACGCTGCAAAGGAACACTCGATATGACGAAGAACACTAATCCCGGCCTTTTCGCCGCTGATGTGCAAGGAACAGTGGTGTGCCTGGGGAAGACCTTCCCCAACGATGAGGCACGCCGAGCCTTCTTCCTTGACAAGCTACGAGCGAAACTGAAAGACCCTGCTTTTCGGAAGATCGAAGGATTCCCGATTGGCGATGACGACGACATTTTAGCGCTGTCCGATCCGCCGTACTACACGGCCTGTCCCAATCCCTTCCTTCACGATTTCGTCTTGGCGAACGGTAAGCGTTTCGATCTCAAGACCGACAAATACCACAGGGAACCATTCGCTGCTGATGTGTCCGAGGGCAAGAACGACCCCATCTACAACGCTCACAGTTACCACACCAAGGTTCCGCACAAGGCCATCATGCGGTACATTCTTCACTACACAGAACCCGGCGACCTTGTTTTCGATGGATTCTGTGGAACAGGAATGACCGGAATCGCAGCCCAGCTCTGTGGTGACGCAGGCGTCGTGGAGTCGCTAGGCTACAAGCGCTCCAAAGGCAACATCCTACTCAACGAAAGTGGTGCCCCGTTCTCCAAGCTAGGCCCACGACGAGCGGTCCTATCCGATCTGTCTCCGGTCGCCAGCTTCATTGCCCACAACTACAATACTCCCTTGGATTCTCGGGCATTTGATGAGGCAGTCGAGTCGTTCTTCGCTGAGATCGAAGACGAGTTGCGGTGGATGTACACGACGAAGCATTCCAATGGGGCCACTGGCAGAATCAACTATGTTGTATGGTCGGAAGTCTTCCTGTGCTCAGACTGCGGAGCGGAAGTCGTCTTCTCGAAACAGGCTCTCAACGACGAGACGGGAGAGGTATTAAAAGAGTTCACCTGCCAGAAATGTAAGGCCAGCGTCTCGAAGCGGACCATGTCTCGATTGTTCGAGACATTCCATGACCCCATAAGCCGCTCCACGGCCAAGCGAGTCAAACGGCTTCCATTGATTATCAACTACACCGTGGGTGCGACGAAATTCGAGAAGAAGCCAGACAAGGACGATCTTGCCATCCTAGCCAAAGTCGAGTCCTCAGCGGTAAACGGCTTTTTCCCAGCCGTCGAAATGCCCTACATGTTCATCACCCATATCAAAGACAGGATGGCTAACTTTGGTATTTCCCACTTTTCGCACTTCTTCCTTCCCCGATCCTTGCGTGCCTTGGCGACCATGTGGAGAATCGCCAACAAATGCGAGGACGCACGGGTTCGTCAGGCGCTACTGTTCATGGTTGAACAGTGCAATTGGGGCATGTCACTTTTTGCCCGATATGTTCCGACCCACTTCTCACAGGTTAACCAGTACTTGAGCGGGGTGTTCTATATCAGTTCCCAGATCGTGGACGTATCGCCCTGGTATATCCTCGACGGTAAGGCTCGGCGTCTCGGCAAGGTCTTCTCATCGCTTCCCTCAACAGGCGGCGTGATCACGTCGCTCAATTCGGGAACCGCTGCGCTGCTACCGGACCAATCCGTAGACTACATCTTCACTGATCCTCCGTTCGGCGAAAACCTACAGTACTCAGAACTCAACTGGCTAACTGAGGAATTCCACCGGCTGAAGCCCAGGACCGAGACAGAGGCCGTCATCAATGCGGCGCAAGAGAAGGGACTGGCTGAGTATCAAGGGCTGATGGAGAGGTGCTTCGAGCAAGACTACCGTATCCTGAAGCCAGGGCGGTGGATGACCGTAGAGTTCCACAATTCCCGAAATGCGGTGTGGAATGCAATCCAGGAAGCCATGCAAAGGGATGGCTTCGTGGTTGCTGATGTTCGGGTACTCGACAAACAACACAAGACATACAAGCAGCAGGTGCAAGGCGTGGTGAAGGCTGATCTCATCATTTCGGCGTACAAGCCTACGCAAGAGCTTGAGGAACGCTTCAAGATTGAGGCCGGAACTGAAAAAGGTGTCTGGGAGTTTGTTCAGAACCATCTTCAACAGCTTCCGAGTTTTGTTGAGCACGGAGGAAGGGCTGAGGTCATCGCCGAACGTCAAGGCTACCTCCTTTTTGATCGGATGGTGGCGTTTCATGTTCAGCGGGGCGTAGGGGTCTCCTTGTCTGCCTCAGAGTTCTACGCCGGGTTGCGTCAGCGTTACCCCGAGCGGGACGGAATGTACTCCTTGTCGGAGCAAGCAAGTGAATACGACAGGAAGCGCTTGGAAGTGCAGGGAATTGACCAATACGAGCTTTTCGTCAGCGATGAGAAGAGTGCAATTCAATGGATACGTCGCCAGTTGTCTGAACGCCCAATGGATTACCAGGAGTTGCAGCCGTTGTACATGAAGGAAGCGCAGCGAGTCTGGGAGAAACACGAGCAGCCGCTGGAACTCCGAACGATCTTGGAGCAGAATTTCTTAGAACGCAAAGATGGATCTTGGCATGTTCCTGATCCGAAAAAGGAATCTGATCTTGAACAACTCCGCAGCCGAGCTTTATTGAAAGAATTCCAGCAGTATTTGGATATTAAAGGCAGGTTGAAGGTCGTCCGTACTGAGGCACTTCGAGCTGGATTCAAGAATAGCTGGCAGAAGAAGGACTACAGCACGATCATTCAAATGGCGAAGCGAGTTCCTGAAACGGCAATCCAGGAAGACCCCGCACTGTTGATGTATTTCGACAACGCCTCGCTCATGGTCGGCGATTAGGATATGAGCGGGACTTCACAGAGCTTCATCGTCGGCAGTTGGGCGTTCAGTACGATCCACGGAGAGCCTGTACGCATCCTCGATGTGGAGTCGGTTTGGAATCACACGGTCTATGAAGTCTGGATTCCCCGGCTGTCGAAGGTCGAGAGAGTACCAGCCGAATCATTGGCCTCAACGCAAGCGCCAAAGACTACCGGCCTCGACCGCATCGGATACGCCGTCTGTGCGGCTCGAATTGCCGATGCATTGACGCAGGATGTTCTGTTGGCTCCGCTTGAAGCTGGCGTCATCCCGCTCCCGCATCAACTTTACGCCCTCACCCGTGCGATAAGCGAGGATCAGATTCGTTACCTGCTGGCCGATGAGGTCGGCTTGGGAAAAACGATTGAAGCGGGGCTGATCTTCCGGGAACTGAAGCTCCGAGGACTGGTGAAACGGGTCCTTGTGGTTGCACCAAAAGGTCTCGTAACGCAATGGGTCCAGGAAATGCAGACGCACTTCGGCGAGGAGTTCCGGCTCCTGACGCCGAGTGAGTTCTCGCTGTGGCGGAATCTCACCGGGGCCGACAACATCTGGCGGCAATTCGACCAGGTGGTCTGCCCCGTTGATGCCATCAAGCCCGTGGAGAAGCGGCGAGGCTGGCCGAAGGAGAAGCTGGAGGCGTACAACCAGGAACGGCTTGGCGACCTCATCGACGCCGGGTGGGATTTGATTATCTGCGATGAGGCCCACCGTCTCGGCGGCAGCACTGAACAAGTCGCCCGTTATCGTCTGGGCAAGGCCCTGGCCGAGTCCGCACCATACCTGCTCTTGCTATCGGCCACGCCGCACCAAGGGAAGACGGCTAGTTTCCAGCGGCTCATGGCCCTGGTTGATCCCGACGAGTTCAACACCGCTGGAGCCATCCGCCGTGAGAAGGTCGTCCCGCTGGTGATCCGAACGGAGAAACGCCGGGCGATCAACGAACGGGGCGACCCGCTCTTTTTGCCCCGGCTGACCAAACTCATGCCGGTTCACTGGGAAGAAAAGCATGAGCTTCAGAAGCAGTTGTACGAGTCGGTCACGGAATACGTACGCCTCGGCTACAACCAGGCGATCCAGCAGAACCGCCAGTACCTCGGGTTCCTGATGATCCTCATGCAGCGGTTGGTCACCAGCAGCACCCAAGCCATCGCCTCGGCTATGGAGCGCCGTCTGGAAGCACTGCAAACCACCGACATCACTCCGATGGATGAAGAGCCGCCCGAGAACAACGGCGAAGAGCAGGAAAGCCAGGAGAAGCTGGACGAACTGTTGTCCATCCGGCTGGCCGGGTTAGCGAACGAGAAGGAAGAAGTGCGGTTGCTGCTTGATCTGGCTCGGCGCTGTCAGGCGAAAGGACCAGACGCACGAGCCGAGACCCTGTTAGATCTCCTGTATGAGAATCAGCGGCAAGAGAACAACCCGGAGTTGAAATACCTGATCTTCACCGAGTTCGTTCCGACCCAAATGATGTTGCGGGATTTCCTTGAGCAGCACGGGTTTTCGGTGGTGTGCCTGAATGGGTCAATGGGCCTCGACCAGCGGCGGCGTGTCCAGCGTGAGTTTGCGGAGAAGAAGCGAATCCTGGTCTCGACCGACGCTGGCGGCGAGGGCTTGAACCTGCAATTCGCTCACGTTGTCATCAACTACGATCTGCCGTGGAATCCGATGAAGATCGAGCAGCGCATCGGGCGTGTCGACCGCATCGGCCAGAAGCTCCCCGTGAAAGCGTTCAACCTGATCTTCGAGGAAGGTGTGGAACTGCGAGTGCAGGAAGTCCTCGAAGAGAAGCTGGCGACCATCCTCGAAGAGTTCGGTGTGGACAAGACACAGGATGTGCTTGATTCTGCTGAGAACGGAGCGATCTTCGAGAAGCTGTACGCACAGGCGATCCTCAACCCCGGCGACATCGAGAAGAACATTGAAAAGCTGATTCAGGAAGTCAGGGAACAGGCCAAACAGGAAGTTGCTGGCCGCTCGTACTACGGCGAGACGGTGCTCGATCCGACGCTGGCGCAACAGTTGAGCAGTCACCCGCTGCCGTTTTGGGTCGAGCGGATGACGACGGCATACCTGCGTTGTGAAGGCGGCAAGGTGCAGAGGAATCTGTTCGGCTACAGCCTGGAATGGCCGGACGGCAGCAGGATGGAACAGGTGTCGTTCCACAGCCGGGATGCACAGGACCGTGGATTGGCGCATGTGAGCCTGGAAGACGACCGCATTCGACGGCTTGTCCAGCAATTGCCCCGAGTCGTGGTGACCGAGCCAATTCCGGTTGTGCGGTTCGGGAGTTTGCCAGCAGAAGTCGTCGGCTATTGGTCGTTGTGGCGCATCACGCTCGACCACCAGTCGTTCCGGGACGTGAAGATCATTCCGATCTTCCACCACGACGATGGCCGCATCCTGTTGACCACGGCTCGCCACATTTGGGACCGTCTGCTCGAAGACAGGCCCGAGGTCGAAAAAATGGGAACGAAGACAGGCGCTGATGTGGAAGCTGTCTATTTGCGTCTGCGATCAGAGGCAGAGCGCCAAGGCGAAGACGCCTTCCATGAACTCCATGCTCGACACCAGCAGCGATTGAAACGGGAACAGGAGAAGGGGCGCTACGCCTTCCACGTTCGGCGGGAAGCCATAAACCGCATTGGCTTGCCGGAAGTCCGTCAGCATCGGCTGAAACGGCTGGATGAAGAGGAAAAGGCGTGGGCCGAAGAAATGCGCAAGCGAGAACAGGTATTGCCCGAACTGCAACCTGTCGTTCTCTTGCGGGTAGAGGCCGGGAATGGCTAATTGGAGGGACCACATCCTCAAGCACTTTCAGCCGAAGATTTCACGGCTGACCTTGGTGGCCGACCCGGACGGTCTGCTCACCGAGGAAGGGATGCTGTCTGCCATTCGTGAGCGGGGCTTCGACCTGATCCCATTCGATGATCCGATAGCTTTCCGCTTCGCCTACGAATCGCAGTACCGCAGCATTTGGGACCAGGGACAGAAGACGGATTTGGTGGTGGTCCTGCGTTCCACCGAACAGCAGTTGGGCAAACTGCCGTTCGATCTGCTGAAGGTGGGGCGGCAACTGACCTTCGCCCTGCACCAGTTGTTCCCGAAGCTCAACTACCCGGTGCTCTTCGATCTTGATCGTAGCTACCTCGACGCTATTGCCGAGTCCTACGAAACGCACGACGGCGATCAGTTGACCGAGCGGGAAACCAAAGAATTCGTCCTGATGCACTGCTTCAGCATCGTTCCGAAGCTCATCAAGACGCCCGTCGAGTTGCTGAAGGTGCTATTGTCGCTGCACGCCCGTAAGGTTCGACTGCCCGACTTCCTGAATGAATACCTGCTGGAGAGCCTGACGAAAGACTCCGTGTTTGCCAACTGGCCGCTGGCCGAAATTCTTCCGAGCCGGGAGAAGTTCCTACGGTTCCTCCAGGACGAGTGGACGCTCTACCTTGGCTCCATCGAACACGGCGGGAAGCAGAGCCGGGTTCCATTCCAGCACGACGACGTTCGAGCCTACATCGACACGTTCTTCTTGGATGGCTCGTTGAAGGCCGTTGAGCATGGAGACGCCGCCAATCTCCCCGCATGGGTCCGACCAGGCGTCATTCACGATCCCAAGGCAGACGCCGTGCGCCGGTTCCGAACTTTGCGACTGAAATTCGACGGAGAAATCCCCAGCGCCGACGCTTCGCACCGGGATTGGCAGCAAGCAGCACAGCGATGGGCTGAACTGGTTGTCCTCCGCTGGAAGTGGGACGAAGCACTGGAACCCGCCGACCGGACGGCCTGGCCGGAATTGCAGTCGAAAGTCGAAGACGCTTTCGGCCAGTGGATGATGCAGCGTTACGGGTCGCTGTACAACCTGCCGTATCACCAGCAGCCGGTGATGGTTCATCAGATTCCCCGATTCCTGGCTGTCGAACGCACACGGAAGAAGCTGGCCAAGATTGCTTTGGTCGTCCTGGATGGACTGGCCTTCGATCAGTGGCTCGTCCTGCGAGAGAGTCTTGAATCTGGCGATCCGGCGCTGCGCTACCAGGAATCGACAGCATTCGCCTGGGTCCCTACGCTCACTTCGGTCACGAGGCAGTCAATCTTCGCAGGGGAACCGCCTCTGTACTTCCCCGACTCCATCGAGACGACATCGAAGGAGCGGTCGCACTGGCAGCGTTTCTGGGAAGATCACGGTGTTCAACGGTCGAACGTCGAATTGGTGCCGAACCTGGAAGGCCCTGCCGACCCCAGATTGGACGCCGCATTAGCCAATCCCCGGCTGTCCGTATTGGGAGTGGTTTGGAACAAGGTAGACGACATGATGCACGGGATGACAATGCAGACCGCAGGAATGCACAGCGGTGTGCGCCTGTGGGCATCGCAAGGCCATTTCCAGCAGCTACTTGGTCGTCTCCACCAGGAAGGGTTTGTCGTTTACCTCACCGCCGACCACGGCAATGTCACGGCGACCGGCATCGGCAACCCCAGAGAAGGCGTGCTGGTGGAGACGAGAGGCAAGAGAGCCAGAGTGTATGACCGGCCTGAGTTCCTTGAGGAAGTCGTAGCCCGGTTCCCGGACTCGATTCGCTGGCCGAATCAAGGCTTGCCACCCGCTCGGCACGTACTTCTATCTGGTGATCTGAAGGCATTCACGGATGTCGGTGATGAGGTCGTGGCGCACGGGGGCATTTCGCTGGAAGAAGTGATGGTTCCGTTCGTGGCGATTACAAGGGAAACTGCATGACGGTGGTTGGGATTTCGCAAAAGATCAAACGGGCTTGGCTCGACGTTGTGCTGGATCGGCTTGTCACGACGACCGATGAAAAGGAACTGCGGTCATTGCTCGATACGCATCTTCGGGAAGACCTTCCAGGAACCGAATCAAGGGCCAAGGCCGCTGGTATCGTCCTGCGCATCTGGGGCGGATCTGATCCAAAGAACACCAGCCTTCGAGACCGAGCCGTGGCCCTGCTGCCTCGGATCTCAGGCCAGGAGCGCATCTGGCTGCATTGGGGCATGGCGGCATTGGCGTATCCATTCTTCCGTGATCTCGCCGAAGTCATCGGTCGAATGCTCACGCTTCAGGATGATTTCACGACCATTCAGGTACAGTCTCGCTTGACGGCTACGTGGGGCGACCGAGCGACCAGTAAGGAAGCGGCGCAGAAGCTAATCACATCCCTTGTGGATTGGGAGGTTCTTCGGTCCACGAAAACCAAAGGCCACTTCCTTCTGACCCGGAAGATGACCACCACCGTCACTGACCTACAACTCTGGCTGCTCGAAGCGATGCTTGGGGCGAGCAAATCGGACGAGATCGAAGCGCAACAGCTTTTGAGGTTGCCGGAATCGTTCCCCTTTTCATTCACGGTCAGCGTCGGCGACCTTCGCAACCACGAAGGCTTCAACATTCACCGGCAGGGGCTTGACATGGATATGGCTGCCGTCCGGCAGGTCAAGGTGGAGCCGCCGCCGAAGCCGCCAGCCAAACAGAAGAAATCGAAGAAGAAGGAATCCGCCGAGCCGGATAATCCCACATTATTCGACGAGCCGAAGCAGGAAGTCGTTTCTGGTGGCGATGAACGTGCCACCCTCCCGACTATTCCGGTAACGAGCCGCCAGCCAACTGTAAAGCAAGAAGGCGACCGAATGGCGGCTGAGAACCGTTCCGTTTTCCGAACTCTCCTGTTCAACCGAATACCCGAGCTTGTTAACAAGCACTTCGGAGCCATCCCTGAATTGGTAATTTATGAGGGAGCCGTATGGATTCCTGCCGACTTGCCCTTGGACTGTAGGGAACTTGCCAAGGAAGTCATTGCGGAGGATGCAGCCATCGCTGACGTCTTTTCCATCGAGGATGTAGCCCAACACATTGAGTCCATTGTCGTCACCATCGTCAGGGAAGGCACGGGCGGCACGCTGGACCTAGTTGAACAACTGTGCAGTCGTTTTGAGAAGCGAGACGAACGCAAGCTGGTTTTGATTCCATTGCAGGGAGTCAAGTTGTCTGAACGGGCCGTAGATATCGGGTCCTTCCGGCTCCGCACAATGGATGTCGAGGCTGTTGAGGCAGTCCTCGCCTTATGGAACGCCGCCATCGACAGAACCACCAATACTCCAGATCAGAAGGCGGCGGCGAAGGAACTCTTTGCGGTGGAACTTGAAAGAGATCTGCTGGGCGCCGTCTGCCTCGAAGTGCGTGTGTGTTCAGACCTGACAAAAGCTGAACAGACAGCGGCTCACAAGGCAAATATCCTCCTCGATTTGCTCCGATATGGTGGGTCGGGCTTGCACCACAAAACCGTCGATCCCGGTGTTAGCCTCAAGGGAGACGCAAGACCTGGAGTGTATCGTCGATATGTCCTTCCCTTGGGTGAGAGCGCAGCGACGAACGCCGTATTCAACACACCTCCCTATGGAGAACTGGTTTTAGATGAGGCGGCTCTTCAGATTTTCGGCACACTTGGAGTGCAGCGACTTGCGGCCACCCTTGACGGGCCACTCTCGCAGTTCGAGTCGGCACTGTTCAGGTCGGTTCACTGGTTTGGAGAATCTCGAATGCAACTCAGACCGGAATACGAAATCGTAACGCTGGCGGTAACTATCGAATCTGCACTTGCAGTTCCAGGGAAGGAAGGCCACGGAAGGAACGATCTTTCTGAGGCCGTGGCCGTTCTGCTATCGGAGGATCCCGACCACCGGAAGGGCCTCTACGATTTGACCAGAGAAGCATTGCGGCAACGGGGCGAAGTGGTGCATCGGGGAGCGGCCCCTGCTGAATGGGAAGGCTTGAAGGGCTTCAGGAATGTCGTTCTGCGGTTCATAGCAACTGCGATTCACTCGACTGACCGCTTCAAGACGTGTGCTGAACTTCTTTCGTGGGTCACCTCCCAGAAATCCGGTTTGGTAAAAGGCAGAAGACCGTGACAGGCGAGTGATTCCAATGCCCGACGCCCTAACCACCATCACGAAGCTCATCAACTCCCCACCGGGGCAATTGGCGGCTGGCGGCGTCCTGGCCGGGATCGTGTGGAAGTTCTTCGAGCGGGTTGAATCGGTTTTGACGGATCAGACGAAGCTGGAGATTGCTGTTTGGTTGCTGGGGGTGAAGGTCGGTCAAAGGGTCGAGCCGTGGCCTGATACGTTTGCCAAGGTCTTTGATCGGGTGTTTGGAACGAAACATCTGTCGTGGAAGTGCTTTTGGAGATCCTGCGTCATCTCGTATGTTCTGCTCGTTTTGGCTGCGGTCATTTACACGCAGGTTCGTTTCCCTTCGGTTCACTTCATGAGGGGCTTGCGGTTTCCGGGTTGGCCGCATATGGCGATGTTTTTCGGCATTACCCTGTTTACGAATGTGTTGCCGGATTATTTGTCGCTCCTGGAGAGTCGGTTTGTGCTGCGCCTAATGACCCGAACACGGTCGGGAGGCGTTTGGACGGGTGGACTAGTGGTCGACGTGTGGCTGACGCTGCTCATCGCTTTTTTGCCGATTGTCATCTTGTCGGGCGTTCTGTCTGGCAGGTTTGATTCGCTAGCAGTGCTTCGTGTAGCGTGGCAGTCCATCCTGCATCCACTTGATTTCACGAGGGGTGTATTTGGGTATGCGGCACAGAGTCCGGTGGTGATCTTTCCAGCGTTCTTCACATCCATCTGGCTCTGGCTTTACGCTGGGTCCGGGTTCCTTCTCAAAGCTGCCAGACGATTCGATATTGGCTTCGACTGGTTCAACCGGAAGTTCGACATCGAAAAGAAACCCCTGCAATCAATCGGTCTGGTTGCAGGTGCGCTGGTGGCGGTGGTGTATTGGGCGGCGGTGATTGTGAGCAGGGTGGTGGGGTGATCTGAGCCGATTGCGGGTGCTAGGTGTCGATGTGGACGATACCGAGTTCTCTTCTGGCAGCTTTGATGAAGGCAAGAGCTTCTTCATCAACCTGTTGAAGAGTCTTATTGTGGGTTCGGGAGGGCATAAAGTGTAGTTGTCTGACTTGAAGAATCGACGTGCCAACAGCTTGTGCCGATTTCCATAAATCGTCGGAGATCGCCAAACATGCCGCTGCCGTTGCTTGCTCCAACTCGGTTTTCCTCAAGCTGTATTCCTTCCACGCCTTCGATTGTCCCTCAACAGCGACTTTCATCTCTTCTTCGTCACCGTCGTGCTGGCACAAGGCAGTAGTGTCCTTCCAATTGTCCCAATCCTTCAGAGCGGCAAGCGTCTGCACAAGCAACTGAGTTACACGTATCAAGACATCCCGCTTCAAGGCAAAGCTGTGTTCTCGGTTCAGCTATTCGAGTTCGTGTTGCCGATTGGCCGTATTCGTTACGGCGTTTCGCCTATTCGTCAACCAAACGCCGAAGAGTGCAATTCCACCACCCATAATTCCCGGCACGACGAGTTCAATAATGTGCGTCACTGTGTTCGTTGCTGGCGTTTGGTTTTGGACAACAATCGGCGGTTGGGCCTGTGGCAGTGCGGGTTGGGACCAACCAGCAAAAGTGAAAACGGTGAACAAGAGCAAGAAACGGCGCATCGGTGTTGGCCTCCTACACTACTAAAATTGATGATATCGTATGTGGATGGAAGGAAATCGAGATTGTTTCGATGATGCTGATCGGCTCCACGGATTCCGTTGCCGCATGGAAGGCTTCCGTCGTTGTTGCAAAAGGGCAGTCACATGATACAACGCCTCTACCATTTTCTTCGACGCTCCGACGCTTTGGACGATCTGCGGCACCAGTGGCCCAAGGTTTCTGAATTCAATGATCTCAACGATCCATTCGAGCTATTGGGTGTTGAGCTTTCAATTCCTGCAAATCGCCTAATATTCAAGTCAGCGGAGGAGCGGGTGGCGAAGAGGACTGGAGTTCTGTGCTTCAGTCAATGTTCAAGAAACGCGCTACTCTGGAGCCACTATGCAGAGAAGCACAAAGGTATGTGCCTTGGATTCGATGTAGAGGCACATCTGCTGACTCCAATCACATACGCAACTGAGCGCCTATTGCTGGAAGAGGACGGACTTCACAGCGATGAGGATTTCGAGCAGTTTGTCCAGCAGTTGATGTTCACGAAATTCAACGGCTGGTCCTACGAGGAAGAAGTCCGTGTATCGGTTCCTCTCAACCAGCGAGACAACCACGACAAGTTGTTTATTAGGCGCTTTGGGGACGGTATTGAACTCAAGGAAGTGATCGTGGGGCATAGGTGCGACTGCCAAAGGCAAGAACTCCAGGATGCGATCACGGGGCTAACTGGTGTGAAGATTGAGAAGGCACGTCTCGCATTTAAGAGCTTTGAGGTTGTAAATCGCAAAGGTGGACTTCGAACAACTAGACATTCGAGGTAGCTGACGGACTCTATTTGGTTCAGCCTTCAGCCTCGCCAGAAGTTCTGACAAATGTTCCTGTTGCCTCACATGGCTTGTTGTTTGCGGGTTTGGGTGGATCGGATATGGTTGGGCGTCGGTCAGGCGATGGTCTGTGGCGGCTGAAAACGTCAGTGTGCCTTCGTGGATGCCCACGGCGGCAGCAAATCGAAGTGTTTCTACGTAGTCGTGTCAGCCTTTCGCTTCAGGTTCGAACGTGCCCCATAGGTCTTTGCGGCCAGCGGCTTACAGCTGCTTCAGAAAGGAGCCGCTTTGCCGTATAATAGTCGGCAATGCCCGTAGACGCCACACTGACCAAAATTCAAAAGAACCACGTCCACAGCCTCATCGTGCATGAAGAACTCAACCATTCGGAATTTGAATGGAGCGAAGAGGTAGTGTCGGAAGGGTATGGCGAGTCCTTTACGATATCTGTAATCAAACATATACCAACGGCATTTGTTGTCGGGTTTGGCAACACTATGGTCACCTTATCTCCGGGTGACAATTTCAAGGTTCAGACGTATAGGAGTTCAGGTTTTGGTGAAAAGCTCGTGCACCTTAACAAGTGGCTTCGGAGGGTACACGCAGAACAGACGGCTCCTGATCTTTGGGCCGCTCTCCGAGAGGATGCCGTGGACCGATTAGGTCAAGCGGAACGTGCGAACTCTGCCCTTGAACAAGCTGAGAAAGCGACTGCCGCAAGCGAACTTCGGGAAGCAAACGCAGACCTGTCCAGGCTACCACCTGATTTAACCGGCGCAATCCAGCACTCAATCGCCGCTCTTGAGTGTGTTGCTAGAGAGCACTGTTCCGACAACGCTACACTTGGCACGCTTTTGCAGCGTTATGATGACCTGTTCCCGAAGCCACTGGACAAAGGCATAGAAAAGATTTGGGGCTTTGCTTCCGAGATGGGCCGACACCTACAGGAAGGGCGCACGCCGAGCGCAGAAGAAGCAGAACTCTTGGTAGGGCTTGCCACGGCCTGTTGTGCCTATCTCGCCCGGAAGGTCAAACCTGTCGGTCATTAGGCTTGTACTGTACGAAGATGGGCGTTCTTTCCGCCGTTGTCGCTGGGGGATGCTTCGGAGGCAACGGGGCGAGTTCGATGGGGGAGTCTTGATGCTCGTCAGACAATTCAAATTCAAACGCAACAACGACAAGGGCGGCTTCCAGTGGACGGCAGAATCGGAAATCGAGCGCCCCGGCTTCCATCGTGGGTTCCATGCCGTCGGCAAGACGCTTGCGGACGTGAAGGAGTTCGCCGCCCTGGTGCGCTTGTGTGAACGGACTGGCTCACTGGAACGCCTGTCGGAAATGCACCCACCCGGTTGGGAGAAGCGAATGCAGACGACATGGGGTGGAAATTGGTATCCGAACCGGAGACAGCGACGATAGCAGGCTGTAAGCGCCTTTGGGCGTCGCCGTCGTCAGATGCAGCAGGTTGTATTCCTCGAATCGTTCCCCTCTCGGCCACCAGAACATTTCGTCCGCTTTTTGTTAGCCGCTCAAGGTACAATGAAGATGGCTGATGGAAGGAAAGTCACGGCAGGTTAGCAGAGACAGCTTCGCAGCCGTCAACGTCGCAACAGACGCCGCCACCAGCGCCGCCGTCCACTGAAGGGAAGTAGCTTGGCTGGAGATTGAAGAATGCCATTGTTCTTGCTGCAAGTCTTTCCGCCTGCGACGCCCGTTGTTAATGCGCATCCGGCCTCGACGGGATTGCCGCTGTGGATGCAGATCACCAGCTTCGCAGTTGCCGCCTTCCTTGCACTCCTGAAGGCACTGGAGTTTTTCCGCCGTGGCACGCTCGAAGTTCGCCTAACACGAGATTCCTTCTTTCGGCTGACTGAAAACGGTGAGGCGCTCTTTGTCCACGCCGTTTTGTTGGCTCGTGAAGGGCCTGTGTTGATTGACAGAGTATCCGTCACTCTGAAACGGCTTCCGGGAAATCGCACGACAGAGAAGACGTTTCCCCTCGACATCATTGACCACGGCGAAAAGATCAAAGGTCCTGCCATCCGTGCAGAGCACCATTTCTACGGTGCCACTCCGTTGCTCTACGTGGCTGCGGCGTCAACGCAACGTCCCGTCTATATGTGCCTTCACGCCGAATACCGAGAGCGGCAACGACAGGCTCTCACAGATTTCGATCAGGATCTCTTCAAGTATAAACGGCACGGAAGAAGCCATAGCCAGCGAGCGGCCGAAGACCGATGCTGATCTCGTTCGGGAAGTCGAGGCGTTGGTCAGGCCTCACTATGCAACGATGTGTGGGCTTGTTCAACTCGAAGCTGGCGAGTATGAACTTGCACTGACGCTTCGCTTCGAGAAGATCGGGTTCCTCGTATGGAAGCGGCAGCGGTCGCTCCATTCGTTCGGCTATTTCACCGTAGATGACGCCGGATTGAAGGCATACAAACAACACCTGCTAAACGTTCTCTATGCTCGTGCTGCGAATATTGTGAAGGGAACGACCTCGAACCTTACGTATCCCGAGTACCTATTAGCCGAGTTCACTGAGGCGACACAGAGGCGAAAATAGCACGCATCACATCTCGCCCGAAACCATCCTCATCGCCGTCGCCCGGATGCGTCATGCCACCGGGCGCTGGCGGCTGGTTCGCCGTCCCGGTGGGAGCCGCCGCTCCCCGGCACCGGCAGGACGGCGACGGAGACTGCGGCGAACCGGAACCGTGGTCGGTATCCGCCAACTTTCAAGACGGGACTAACCCAACAACTGTTCAACGGATCGGTAATACTCGATCATCCTCTTGACTTCGCTCCTAATGCTTGCTTTAGCGAGTTTAATTGCAATAGGTTTGGCATCGCTGAACCAACTGTATCCTGACAATTTCGCAATCGGGTCACGCCACGCCTTCTCGAATTGGTCAAGCTTACCGGCTGCGTTCATCTCTGAACATTCCTCATGCGCCTCAATTATGAAAGCCAGGACTTGATCCCACAAATCACTATGTTCTGTCATTGTTTGTATATTAGGTTCCAGAGTTTATGTTCCGACTCCAGCACCTCCGTATCAAAATTGGCAATGACTTGCTTACATTGCCTCTGAAGCCCATCAAGGCTTCCCTTCACCAACGTGAATTGGACATTGTGCTCGTCAGTTTGGTGGAGTTGTTTCAATAGACCAAGTTTTGCCTCACTAACTCGTTCGACGCCGAGAAAGTCCTTCAACCACTTGGCAGTCCACCACTCGCTCCTCTCAGGCTTGGTAGTCCTAATGGCGATTACAAAGCCCTTGTCGGATTCGTTTTCGGGAGTCAACGTCATAGCAATGGCAGCGATCATAAAGTCGGGCCGCTCATCCACTATCGTGATGTCGCCAAGGCTCCTTAGCTCACGACTGAGATAGCTTGTAATTTGAGATTTCAACAGGGCATCATCACAGGTAATACTCAGTTGAACCGTGGCCGAAAACTTCGGTGGCGAGTCCTTCGGTTGCCTTTGGCCGAAACACGGTAGAAAGACGACGAGCAGCAAAGCAGCATGAGAGAACATCCGGCACTTCGGCTTCATGCGGAGAATTCTACCACTACCCGCTCGATTACTGTGGGCGGCTTGTGAGCGCCTTTCCGGGATTTGGGGGCCAGATCTATCGGGCGCTGGCGAACGCACTGAGAGCGATCTGTGCGTGCTGGCGGGTGCTTTGGGTTGCCTCCTGAATCGGACCCGGCTCCCTCTATTCCTCTACCGTGGTTTCCGTGGAGCACGCCACCGATGACACGCTGGAACGATACTCCATGCGGACCCTTCCAAGGCCGGAAGTCGAGAGTCTGGAAGAGCACTTGTTGATCTGCCAGCCTTGCCGGGATCGTCTGAAGGCGACGGATGAATTCGGGGCGGCGATGAAGGCGGCGGGGAAGATCAGGGAGATCGAAAAAAGTGAGTAGCGGCGGCACTTTCAGCAGCCAATGCCGAAGCAAAGCCTCACCTCAGAACAGGCGAGCGAAACTCGAAGACAAATAAATTGAGGAGGGTCAGAAATAAGTGGCAGGAGGGGCGAATAAGCCTTTGATGGCCCGGTCGCCCCCGCTGACGAACATCAGGTTGTCACTTTGCTAGCTTCTGGCACTCCTTACATCGCCGCCGATTGGTGCCTTCGCCTGGAATATTATTACCATCTCGAACAATTTCCTTGTAGTATTGGCACTGATCTTCATCGTGGAATACGAGCTTAGATGGTTCAGGATGGTGTGAGTACACCGTGTCTGTGTGGATTGGTTTTACCTTCATTTTGAACCTCCATCGACCACAAAAGATTTGAGATCCTGTGGTGCAAGATAGCAAAGTCCCTAATACAAGTCAACAGATCTTATCCGGGGGATTGAGATGGAAGTGCGCTTTCATGCTTTGATCCCTTACACCTTGGGCAAGGTCTCGACATACGGTTGCGCCTCCGCTTTCTTGGCCCCTTGTATACGAGCCGGGATCGGCTGGAATTCACGGATGAGTACGTGGCAGCGATGAAGTTGGCGGCGCAATTCAGAGGGCGGGACCGGCGAGTAGGGGCGCTGTGGGTAGTCAAGCCGTGCGAGGTGTCTGGCAGGATTCGCCGGGAT
>OCZT010001967.1_pt1 | contig 21314 bp, 29 predicted proteins | sample 1539031 | NCBI WGS metagenome assembly OCZT01 (sample SAMEA3539308, study PRJEB22396) | soil metagenome | biome: tundra; feature: field; material: soil | place: USA | collected 2010-05 | depth 0.15 m | reverse complement strand
GAGCGGACGCCTCATTCATCGGGCGACAAATTTTCCGAACAAAGGCCTTGACAATGACAACCATCCGTAGTATACTACTTGTAGATGGGGCAAAGCCCCTCAAAAGGATCAAACGTATGACACCCTCTCAAGACACTAACACTGTGGTCGCCCCCAAAAGCAACCCGGTAACCCGTACCGTATTCGACCTCACACTTTTCGATTCGATCAAGCTGGAGAAACCTTTCACACCCCCATCCAAACCTACTGACCTGAATGCTGCGCTTGCAGCCGTCGGCAATGACACTGCCAAACTCCTGGATGTCATTCATGCGGGTCTCACCAGCGAAGCGCGTGACGCGGCTTACAACGACATCCAAGGGTTTCTGGTGGTTGGAGAAGACGGCGAAGCGACCGAGCCTTACGTCGGCAAGTTTGCGGACGACGCCAAAGGCAAGCTCATCAATGCTGCGATTTTGATCTTCGCCAAGATGAATGGTTATGACAAATCATTACCCGCGAAGCGAAAAGCTGAATTGAAAGAAGCGGCTGCACAACTACTGCGCGACAATCCGGCGGCCATCGCCAGCATTCAGGGCTAGAAGTTCTAGCTCGCTCCCAAGGCCCACTAGTCTAATCAACTGGTGGGCTTTTCTTTTTTTGCTTGCTTTTTAATCCAAATCTGCTATAATGAAATCATGAAGACCTTTAAAATTCTTGATATGTTTACTGGCGCTGTAGTGTATCACCTACAAGCCCGCACGATTCGCTCTGCCATTCGGATCTTCTATCGCTTGCAGACTGTAGCAACCTACAACTATCCACTTGTAACTGCTGTTGAAGTCTAAGTAATAGTATGCCTAGTACGCCTAGTAGTAATAGTATTAGGCGTCCTTGAATTTAAGAGTTAAAGGTATTAATATCTTATTATCTCTTTACATGCTTGAGTACTTTGTAGTGCAAGGTACCTAGCAATGCAAGGTACTCGACCTATTTAAGACAAAGAGGTATTAATATCTTAAACTCCTTAACCCAGGCCCGGAGTCCCCCCTACAAAGTACTTGACGCCACGAAGCGGCCCATAGGATCAATACGTATGACCTTCTTTTTTCTCAAGAAAAAAATCAAAAAACTTTACTGCAAACTCACTAAACATAAAATAATTAAATATACAGATAAATTAAGTTACTTTGACCTTTAGCCAGTCGCCCCCACCCCAACCATGAAACTTACAAAACAGGAACTCAAAAATATTTTGGAGCAAGGTTGGGAGGCTCGGCGCCTCAGAGCTAAGGAAAAAAGCCAAAGGGACTGTGAAAATACAAAAGAGTGGAAAAAAAGAGAAGTGAAAATAAAAAAAGGTGAGTTGCCAGAACCCCGGCGGAGGGAGGGCTACCTGGGTTAGGGTTCGGGATCTTATCTGCCATAGGCTCAACGGTTTGCAGATTAGCTCTTGACAAGGGGCTTCCCTTATGTTATCATAACTATAGGGAAATGTTTGCTTATGAGAGGAAACCACCAGAATGCCTTTGATTAATTTAGTTGTCATTCTTGTAGTGCTAGGCGTTCTACTTTGGTTAGTGAATACTTACATTCCTATGGATGCTAACATTAAAAAGATTCTTAATATTGTAGTGATCCTAGTAGTTTGCCTCTGGCTTCTTCAAGTCTTTTTTGGTGTGCTTTCTTCTAACTTTTATGTAGGACATCCAAATGTTCACTGAACAGGAAGTTCGACTTCGTTTAGAAGCAAGTCCTTTGCACCTAATTAATTTAAACCTAACTTCTGGAGCACCCGACGATGCCCCTGATGAAACCGGAAATTCAACAACTCTTGCGGAATGCGGGAGTCATACCGGAGTCTCGAACCCTCGGTTCTAATGAAAACTCACTTACAGATAAGTTAGATGCCGCTGGTTTGTCTTTAGAGGAAACTCTTGATGAACTAGCAAACCTCGCCAAAAGATCTGGCAACGAAGGTATTCGCCTGCGGGCGCTGGAATCCTCACTTAAAGCGCACGGTGCCCTGAAAGAAACAACTCCTCCAATTCCTTCCTTCACTATCATTATTCAGCCATCCTCAAGTTCCACTCCTCAGCAACAATCTTCTTTTATTCCTCCTGGTGTTAATCCTATCCTTTTACCTCGGCAACTCTTGACTCAGTTAGTTGAGTTAGAATCTACTTCTACTGATAAGGTAAGTTAAAGTAAGGAATCCTCCTATGGAACCACTCAAAGCAATACCGCATCCAATGACTCCTGCAGAAACAGAACTATTTTGTAATGTATATACGATGTTTTATCGTGAAGGTAATCATTTAGTTAGCAAAAACTTTCGTTGTCCGGGCGGTCTGAAAGCTGCCAGAGAACGTGCAGAGACTCATTGTAATATTATGGAGAAAAAACTTAACTTTGTACAACCTTTGGTATCAGATCTTGGTAGGGAGGAGTCTTATAAATTAGGTTTTAAGATTGAAAAAGAGGTTGAGGTAACCAAATGAGCTGGCTAACACATCTTTTCGAGGACGTCAAACAGTTTTTCATGAGTCCAAAAGCTAGGGCGGTGGAACAACAGATTTCTCAACTCCTACCACTAGCTATGACAGTAGTTGGTACAATTAATACTATGGCACCGAATCGGACGCTCGGTGAGATTAATCTTATTGCTACTAAGTATGCCCTGCCAGCAGTTACTTCAATCTCCACAGATCCTACTCAGGTAGGTAATGTACTTTTAAATCTTGGTTCACAAATTCTAGCTAAGAATGTTAAGAATCCTACTACTCTAAGTACTCTTAATACTGTTATTCAGTTGGCTGTTACAGCACTTAAGACTCAGGGGGCTTAGTCCCTCCCATGATTATACCTAATCATCCAGATTTTAAAATGAACAAGAATCATACAGCTAGTAAGGAAGCCCTGAGTCTAAAGGCTGCGGGTAATATTCTTGCAACAAAATCAAAAGGCCACTCAGCTAAGATTAAGAAAGTTAAGATTAAGGTGTAGTTAATGGACGTAGAAAGTAAAGAAACTATCGCAGCATCTCTCGAATTAGCGAAGACTTCTCTCCTAGAGGTTGAAACTAAACTCGTAGGTGATATAATTGTACTTAGTAATTCATCTATACTTCAACTTAATAATATTATAAAAGGGGTTCTATTAGGTTTTCAAACAACTGTTGATAGTCTTATGTCACAGTTAAATACTTCTATAAATAGTTTTGATGGATGGACTCTTGAAGTTGTGATTCCACCTATTAGTATTAAACTAAGTAAACCAAAATGACAAATTGGAAAACTTCCCTTATTGGGCTACTCCTGGGTGTGGCGAACCTGTGGGCTGAAGGAAGGGCGCCCAAAGAGATTGCAAAATCTTCTTTAATGCTTGCTTTAGGTTTAGTTACAAAAGATTTTAATACACATAGTACAAAAGCTGAGGTATCTAAGGCTACTGATGAGAAGCAACTAGCGAGTCTACCCAAATGATGGAAGTCAAAGCCACCCGCGAAGGTTTAGTAGGACATAAAACAGCTAGTGGTTATGTTATTGATAATAATGTAGCTTTTGTAGCGCTGCCATCTACAAGTGCGCTCGGCCAATTTGTAAGAGTGCATAATCCTCTTAATGGTAAAAGTACAATAGCTCAGGTACTTGATGTTGGTCCATGGAATGAACATAATGATGGTTATGTTTTTCGTGGTGATCGTCCACAGGCTGAAACTGGAACTGATACAGCTGGTAGACCAACTAATAGTGCAGGGATTGATCTAGGAGAGAAAGTTTGGCAACTTCTTGGTATGAAGGATAATACTAAAGTTTATTGGGAGTTTGTTACTTAGGAGGTTTGTTATGTTTAAATTCTTTAGGAGAATCAAACGTATGGCTGAAACAATCGAACAACTTTCTGTGGACTTCGGCAACTTTCAAACGGATTTCAACACTTTCGCGACAAACGTCACCACGGCTTTGGCGAAAGTCTCGGCGGGCGGTGTGACGCCGGCTCAGCAAACAATTCTGGATTCCGTCGGCACCGGCCTCCAATCGATGGACGCAACGGTCAAGGGAATTACTTTCCCGGCCTAAGTTCAAAGGTCGCCTGGACTTTTCAAAGGGCCTTCCCGGAAAGAGGGCCCTTTAGTTAAACACGATGAAACTCCAAGTTCAATTCAAAAATCCGCAGCAGGAATCTTTCTACTGGAGTACTAAAAGAAACGAGTGTTTCAGTGGGGGTTACAATAATGGAAAAACTTGGGTCATCTGTTTAAAAGCTTTAACACTTCTTTTAACTTATAATAATTATAGAGTTATCATAGCACGTCAGGTTTATACTGATCTCCGTAAGACTACAATGCAAACATTCCTTGCAATGTGTCCGACGGAACTTATTCTAAGTCACAATGAACAAGAAGGAATGACTCAATTGGTTAATGGCAGTCTTATTTATTGGATGCACCTAGATCACGTCGACGAAAATTCTCTTCGCGGTATTGAACCTAATAGCATTTTTGTAGATCAAGGTGAGGAAGTTTTGGAAGCTGTTTTTCTAGCTTTGGATTCTCGTGTTGGTAGGTGGGCACATGCAATTGTACCTAAAGAACTTTTAGAGCAATTTCCAAACTGGCCTTGCAAAGATGGTAGACCTATTGTACCTTCTTATATGTGCATCGGTTGTAATCCTGATAATGAGTTTCATTTTATTTATAGAAAGTATCACCCAGATTCACTTGAACGGGAGTCTGATTACTTTTTTGTAGAGGGTGAGTGGGATCGAAATCTAGGTTCTGAAGAATCCTACGATGAAGCAATTAAGCGTGATCCTGAGTGGGTTGCGAAATTCGTCAAGGGTCAGTGGGGATCGAGTTCTAGTGCTATCCATTTTTTGAGACATGAGAGTCTCCTGGAACCTGATTCTATGGTAAGCTACAATAGTAAAGAACGACCAATACTTGAGTGGATCAAAGAAAAAGGCGCGCTTTGTAGAGTTATGGATCATGGTTCAAGTGCGCCAACTTGTTGTCTTTGGGTGGCTGCTATTGCTGGTGTTTATATTTTTTATCGTGAATATTATGTAGCTAATCAAAGAATTTCTTACCACCGGGTGGAAATAAACAACCTATCCGCTGGGGAAGAGTATGAAAATAACTTTGCGGACCCACATATTTTTGATAAGGCGAGCCAGGCTAAGGGTGGTATTTATAGTGTAGCGGATGAGTATAGGGATGATGCACTAGAAGGTGAACCAATCTTCTGGCATAAAGCAGATAACAATGAATTCGCAACAAGAAACAGAATCAACGAACTCCTTGTACCATCCGAACGATTTCGACACCCAATTACCAAACTTACAGGATCTCCTGGCATTTATTTTATTAAAGGATCGGATTCTTACCCCAATGGTTGTCGCGAATCTATTCGCCAGCTTGGGGCTCAACGCAAAAAACTCTTAGGTACCTATGATGGTAAGAACCTTTATGATGAAGAGCGGGATGATAAAATAGTCGATCATGCTTATGACTGTGTCAGATATTATGTGGCTATGCACGGGGTACAACCAACAGTGCAGCAGAAGCGGCCACCACGTAACTCTTTTGCTTATTACCAACAGGTAATGAAACAAACTCTTTATCGAAGTAAGTTAGTGCAAGTAGGTTAAAAGGTTTAGACAAATGGCACAACAATTCACACCAAGTATGACAACTGCAACTGTAAGAAATGAAGTCCCAACCGGAGTGCAAGATTTTGTAAATTGTACTTTTATCTTGGCAAATGTGCCGACGGCAGGTTCGGTAGATTTAACCATTAATGGTATTAATGTATCCCCTACTACTGATTTTACGGTCAGTGGTAAAACTATTACAGTGGTTGAAGCTCCTCACCCTAATGACGTTATTAATGCAGATTATAATTTTTAAGGATTATAGAAACCTATGAGTTCACTCTCAAGTTATTCGTGCAACCCTTGGATCTCTCGCATAAGTAGTGCTAACAAAGCATTTGATGCGTGGGCTTCTAAGTTTAATTGCAAACGGCTTGAGGATTACTACGAGAACTTTCAGTGGAAGGCCAGAACTGATGGACCTCAACTTAATTATAAACCTTATACATTAAATTTAGTTTATAGTACGATTGAGATCAAACTAGATACATTTCTTTTCCAGAAACCCTCTTTTATTGTTAGTCCAGAGCCAGGCCATAGCCACTGGGATCTTGATTTTGCAGTAGAGAGTGCTCAACTTAAGCAGGATGTTCTTAATACTATTGTTAAGAATAAGAATGTCAAGTTTGCTAGGTCTCTTAAGTATGCAGCATTGGATAGTTTCTTTTATTTTAGCCTCATAGAAGTAGGTTACGCGGCCGATTGGCGCAACCCTCTTAAAGAAGAACCTTATCTTAATACATGGGATAATCCTGATATAGGTGATGATAAAATTAAAGTTAAGAGTCAAAATGAAGTCGCTGTTAATGAACGCATGTACGTCAAGCGAATTAAGCCTGAACGTTTTCGCGTTTCAGTTTCAGATGCAGAGGAATTAGAAGATCATGAGTGGGTTGGTTACTATCATTATTACTATAGTGACACATTAAAGAAAACAAAGGGTATCAAATTCCCCGACGATTATAGTGGTACCACTTTTAGTTCTAACGACATTGGTTCGTTCTCTCAAGACACCCAGAGTGGTTTGTTTCTTAGTAATCGTTCATCCAACCCCGTCTGTAAGGTTTGGCACATTTGGGATATGGTAGCTCACAAGCGTCGTTTAATTCTGGATGGTTATGATGATACTAATTATGAACTTTGGAATACAGATTTTGAGAATCTTCCACTTATAGATCATCGGTGGGTTTTGCGTCGTTCAGGTTTTTATCCTATTCCATTAGTCTGGTACTGGCTTAGTTCTCAGGATGAGATTAATGAAGCTAGGGAGCAGATTCGATCCTATCGGCGTCGTTTTACTCGTAAGTTTCAAATGGTTAAAGGTGGGGTTTCTGAGGAAGAGGCTGAGAAGTTTGTTAGCGGTCCAGATGGAATCCTAGTAGAAGTTAAACAGGCTGACGCCATTAAAGCTATCGACAATCCTGAGATTGGACCGACAAGTGAAAATGCACTCATTCAAGCAAAGGATGATTTTAATCTTATCTCAGGTACTTCAGCGGAAGCCCGCGGTCAGAATGCTGACAGGGAAACTGCTACGGCGGCAAAACTTGTGGACCAGCGTTCTCAGATTAGGGAAAGTAGTGAGCAACTAGACTTTACAGTCTTTGTAGCATCTATTGGTCGGGAGATTTTAGTACAGGCGTCCGAGAAACTTTCTGATGGGCTTTGGGTAAAATATAGTTCTAATCCATCCGAGGGTGTTCTTCAAGATATGCAAATTAATGCACCCTATTTTAAATATATTAAGGCACAAGATTTATCCGACGGTTATGATTTTGATGTCGCGGTAGATGTTATAAATGCTACCCCTGCGGCTATGCAAGCAGAACAAACATCTTACGTTAACTTTGTAGCTTTCCTTACTCAATATCCAATGGTAGCTATGAGTCCTACGTTGATTCGTGAGACTGCTTATAGATTTGGTTATAAGAATGAACAAGTAATTCATCAAATACAGCAGGTAGCAGTTCTTTCAATGGCAGCTAAAGCGTCACAAGCGGGCGCTTCAGGCCAACAGATCCAACAAGCTGCTAATGGTAATGCTAACGGTGGTGGTGGCTCGAATGCTGCAACCACTTCGGCTGCGCAAATGGCAACCCCTGATTCAAGCCAAATTTCTCAACAACTAACAAAACAAATACAATGAACATTGCTGTAGCAATCTTTTCTCCTCTTAGTGTTCTGGTAGGTATTTTACTTACCCTATATATCAAAGATGGCGCACGTAAGGTTGTCAGGGAAGAATTTGGATTGCAGATGGCTGGTATACTTGCTGCTTTTAAAAATGATTTAGTTAAGACTCTTGATAAAACTTATAAACGCACAAGTGAGAGTAATCTAGTAACTGAAGCACTTCATGATAGACTTGATATCCATGAAGAACGACTTAATAGTATTGATACTAACTTTTTAACTATTAAGCACAAAGAACCCTGAGGAACACTTCTATGGCAGTTGAAAACGCGGTTACTGAAACCAAGGTTATTGAAACAAAACCTACTGAATCACGCAAAGACGCAATTGCAGCGGCTGTAGCTTCGGTTGAAGAACCAGCAGTTGAAACTAAGGTTGAAGGGGAGGTTGAAGATAAGAAACCAGCGACTGAGGTTAAGAAACCCACACCTCAAGAGGTTGCTGAAGAAGAGCAACTCAAGGAACAAGGTAAACAACTTCTTCTTGCACTGAAAGATCCTACTAAAGCTGGAGTTGTTATTCAGTATCTTGCTGAACAGGCAGGTTATACTAAGAATATTGATAAAGTTAAGACAGAGAAGGAAGCTGATAAAATTGTTAAATCAGTTGAGGATTATTTTAAAGAAGAACTTGGTGCTGAGTTTGATTTTCTCGCACCTAAGATTGCTAAGGGCGTCGAACGTGCTCTCGCCGCCAAATTAGATGAGAGCCAAAAAGATATTCGTGAGCAATTTGAGCAACAGCAAATGGAGAAGACTCAAGGTCAATCCATTGATGCTATCGAAAAACTCACAGTAGGTTTTTTTGGGGAAGGTGAGGATCTTCCTCCTGCACTTGTTGCGGAAATGTCCAAATACATGGATCGAGTACCGGCAGGTGAAAATGTTACTGTTAAAGAATATGTAGAAGACGCTTTTAATGCTTCAGTTGGAAAACTCGGGCTTGTGAAGGTTGACAAGTCAAAACAACAACGCACTAATAAAAATCGCACTGATGCCTCTTCAAGATTGGCATCCGAAAGGGCGCCTTCACCAGATAGTTTGGTTGAGGATCGTTCAAAACCCATTGACAGACGAACGGCTATTAGATTAGCTGTTGAACAATTAGAAAAGGAATAGCATATGGCTTCAGGCCTAACGTTTGGTACTACGTCGGCACCTAATAATATTACTACTTACCTTGATAGTGTCTTTAGTACGTCGATCGCTAATTATTCTAAGTCCCTTAAGGATAACATTGGTGCCTCCAATGCTTTCTTGTATGATCTCCTCAAAGGGGATATGTACCAGGCAGCGGATGGTGGTACTTATATTACTGAGCAATTGATGTATGCTCTTGCTCCTATGGATTCTTATGATGGTTATGATGAGTTGAGTACTCAGACAACTGACGGTATTACGCAAGCTCAGTTTGAGTGGCGTCAACTTGCTAGCCCTATTAGTTATAATATGAAGGAAGTTGTACAGAATCAGCATAAAATTATTGATCTGGTGGATGCTCGCATCAATCAGAGTGAACTTGGTATTCGTGAAGGTTGGGCACAGGCATTTATGTGGGGTGCTGCGGCCTCCGGTGGTAATATTTATGATCCTAAGTCAAATAATATTAATAGTTCTAAGTCGCTTGATCCTATTGGCCGAATTATTGCTTATGATCCTACTGTTAGTAGACAGGTTGGCGGAATCGACCAATCTCTACAGGCATGGTGGAGAAATAAGACTGCTACTAGTACAGCTACTACTTATAGTGGTTATATTTATGAACTCGAGAATATGTATAATAACGTAGCCCTTGGTACCGGCGGCCCTTGTAGTCATATGTTGATGGATCAGGTTAGTTATCAGTTGTTTATTCATGCTTATTTTTCTGTATACAAGGCGTCCCCGGATGCTTTGGATTTTTCGTATCCTTTTGTTGGTAAGAAATTCTTGAATGCTAAAGTAATCATGGATGATAAGGTCCCCGATTTTTATAGTAATGCTATTGGTACTCTGAATGGTGGTTCGATTGATCCGACAACCCTTACTTATGGTACTTGTCTTTATATTAATAAGGATTTCTTCAAGGTTCGCTATTGGCCACAACGCGATTTTGAACTTCTGAAGGATGAGAATGGTAAGGGTTTTGTGAAACCTATTAACGGAGATTCTCGTATTGGACATATTGGTTGGATGGGTAATGTTACCTGTTCTAATCGCCGCAAACAGGGCGTTCTTGTGAAAATTGCAAGGAGTCTCACTTAAAGTAGCCTTGTTGTTCTAAGTTAGGCTAAAAGAGAAAAAAACATGCGAGTAAAACTCATCGGAAACAAGGCTGATAAAGTTATTATGAACGTTAGGAATGATGAGGCTTCAGCTAGTATTCCGGCTGGAACTCCAGTAATTCTTAATCTATCTACTACAGCTAGTGCATCTGCTGATGGTTTGGGTGTTGTACTTCCTGCCACAGCGGGCGATCCTCTTAGTTTTGCTGCTAAATATGGTGTATTGACTAATACGTTAGCCGTCGGACAGTATGGTGAGACTGTTCTTTTTGGTATTGTTACTAATGCTTTGATTGCAAGAGCTACACGTGCAAGTTCGACCGCTTCTTTCTCAACTTACACGACTATTGCATCTGGCATCGGTCTTGGAATTGATACTGTTAATAATGCTTTTGGCTCAGCGGGTGCTTCCGTTGCAGGCATTATTGCAAGTAATGCTATGATGGCTATTTTGTTAGATTCTCTTGGGAGTGGAACTGGTTCTGCTTCCACTACTTCTGTTACCGCTAATACTAAGTATGATACGGCTCGTGTTTTCTTGCGGATGCTCTAAGTTTGTTCCTCCAACTTGGGGGGACTGCAAACCCCCTTTTTTATCGAAAGGTCCTTCAATGAAAAAGATTCCGACAATTCATAGTAAGTCTAAACCTAAGATTCTTGTAGGTATTAATAGTCTGGTTTCTTCTATGCAACCAGCTTATTCTAACCATATTCAGTTATTTTATAGATTAGGTCGTTCTTACTCTAAGATCGATTTTGCTCTTTACAACCCTTCTAGGATGAGTATTGATAGAATGCGTAACCAATGTGCTGAAACAGCGTTGGATATGGAAGCATCTCATCTTTTGTTTATTGATGATGATGTACTTATTCCACATCCATACGATTTCTTAGAGAAACTTCTTGCTTGTAAAGCTGACATAGCGGCAGCGGACGTTTTGATCCGTGGTTGGCCTTTCGATCATATGTTTTTTAATTACTCTGATAAAGAGCATATAGGATTAAGAGCTGTCAGTAAAGTTAAAAAACCCCTAGGTCCTATAGAGGTTGATGCTGTTGGATTCTCTTGTTGTCTTATTTCAGTAGAGTTACTTAAAAAACTTCGTAAACCTTATTTTGTAACAGGTCTTAACAATACTGAAGATATCTATTTTTGTGTACTTGCTAAAGATACTGACCCTAAGTGTAAAATTATGGTTGATACTAGCATTAAGTGTGGACATATATTTGGTCCTGAAATTATAGATTCAGATAATATAACTAATTATAGACAATACTTTAAGAAACAGTTCATGCCCCAACTAACTGATAAAGAGAAACAGTTCAGAGGCATTAACTACTATAACGTTATGCAAAACTCCTTTAAGGAGGCTAATAAAAATGAAAAAGCTTAACTTGGGGTGTGGTGCTAATAAAATAAAAGGTTTTATTAATATAGACATTGAACCCTCAGTTAAACCAGACTTAATCTGTAATTTTATTACACAAAAGCTACCTTATAGAAAAAATTCCATTGGTGAAGTGCTTCTTTATCATACGATCGAGCACATCAATAAATGCTACCATATTTCTGTTTTGGCTGAAATCTTTAGAGTTCTCAAACCGGGCGGTCTTTTTTATATCAGTTATCCTGAGTTTCTCAAGTGTGTTAAAAACTGGCGTACTAATTATAGGGGTAGAAAAGCTTTTTGGGAAGCTACTATCTTTGGTCGTGGCCTTTATTTAGCTGATTTTCATGTTTGTATTATGAATACTCCTGACTTTGTTAAGTTACTTGAGGATTGTGGTTTCATAGAGATCCAAAGCAAACCTGAACCTACGGATACTTTTAATACGATGGTATGTTGCAAAAAGGGCCTAGCTATTCCTAATTATGAAGATTTACTTCAAAGAGATATGAAATCTGTTAAGCTACAGAGAGTCTAGTAATGGGACAAACCCGTGGGCAGTTAAAAACTATCGTTCGCACGAATCTGGATGATGCTGGTGTGACTTTCTACCAGGATATTGACCTTAATGACTCTATGCAGGATGCTTACGATGATGTTTGTTGCTTAAGCCAGTGTATTGTGAAGATTGCTGATAATCTTAATTGGGTTGCTAATGTAGTTTATTATAACCCGGCAAGTGATCTGAGTCTGTCTGATTACTTGGGTCCGGTGGCCATTTTTAATTACAACACTAATAGATGGTTGAGAGATGATCTTACTCTCAGAGATTTTGATAGGATTCAACGAAACTGGGAGAATTGGCAAGGTACTCCACAGTTTTGGTCACCTTCCGATCCACTTCACTTTGCAATTGCACCAAATTATGGCAGTATCCCACAGGGGACTTTTAAACTAGTCTATTGGGCAATAGCTCCACAACTTGTTGATGATAGTAGTGTTTTTCTAATAGCTAGTGATGTTAATAACTTAATTGAATTTTACTGCACGGCTGATATGTTAGAGCAAGTTCAGGAATACCAAAAAGCTGGAGATTTCTGGGAAAAGTATTTTAGTAGTCTTGATGAATATAGCGCACGTGTTAAGGCTAATAATAAATCTGATTTACTTATGAGGGTCTAGGGATGCTTTTCAGTGCAACTACAATCACAAGATATTCACAAGAAGGTGAAAATGGGTTTGCTGTTGATTACCCTTGTATTATTGAGCGTTATTCTCCGGCCGTCGTCAGTGGTACAGCGCTGGTGACTCTCCCAGATGACGTAAAAAGTATTCGTAGAGTTACATGGCGTGGGTTTAAGTTAGATCCACTGCCACACAGAAATTTTCGAGAAGTCTTTCAGAGCGCTACTCAACAAGGGCGTCCTTTTTGGTATGTCTTTAATAGTGTTGGACAGAACGTGATTCAACTATTTCCAGCACCTAATGAAAGTCTTGGCGCAGGTTCGAATCTTTATAACTCAGATGGTATATTAAATAGTTTTATTGTAGAATACTTTCAGGTTCCTGATTTTGTTAATGCTATCATCCCTACTTACTTTAGGCGGCGCTTGTTAAAAGCCTATGTACTTAGGGGTTGCTTTAGTATAGAGGGGCAAGGACAAAATAAAGCTAGTTCTAAATATTTTACAGATAAATGGCGAATGCTTAAAGAAAAATATGGTATGCTTTTAGGGGATCTACATAATAAACCACGTAAGCTAGTTGTGAATGGTATCAGTGCATCCTACTATTTCCCCGGTAATCCGGTACTTCCTATTGGGCGTTTTGGAACTTCAGTGGATGCGGGTGAGTAATATGGATTTTTCTAATTTTTACATCAATGGATTTCCTAAATCAGGCAACCATGCGCTGTTACGCGGTTGTGAGTTGTTAGGTATCCCGTGTCAAGTTAATCATATTCCTTATGTAGAGCGCCAAGAGGGTAAATTCATTTTCATTAAACGTGATCCACGTAATGTAGTTATTTCAAGGCTTCGTGGGCAACGACGGCCTGTCACTCCAGGTACTTTTTTGACTTTCTTTCGTAAATTTGAGTCTACCTCTCTTATAAAAGAATTAGAAGCTTATGAGGGTTGGTTAGAAGATCCAAAGTCACTTATTATTAGTTATGAGCATTTAATTACTAATGAAAGCACAATGAAAAAGATTGCTGATTATGTTGGGGTTTCATATCTACCTAAAGCTTTTGAGCGTTTGGAAGGTTTGACTAAAACATGGAATAAAATTCACTCCAATTATAAAGAAATTTGGACTCAGGAAGTTGAAGCTTCCTGGCAAACGGAAGGTGGGTCGGAACTATTGATTAGGTGGGGTTATGGGGAACCTGACTTTTCTATCTAAACTACTATATTTACTATTTAATTCTCTCTGGTGGGGTAGGCATGAAGATGGCAGGCCGCCATACATTGTGATTTGATTTATGGAACTTCTTGTTTGGCTCAACGATAAAAAACTTGACGATGCGGATATAGGTACGGATTTGGATTTTTCTTCTTACAAGCAGGGTGATGTAATTTGTGTGATGCCTGACGGTTGGGGATGGACAGATTCCGAACGGAATAACCCAGACTGGGTAATTATCCGTTCTCCTATTGTACAATCTTTGGCGGATGCTTTGACAACTCCAGTTGAAACTCAAACAAATGAAATTACCCCGTGTCGAAATAATGCGTTGGATGTTGTTGCACTGGGTTTAGTGGCTGCGACTGGAAAAGTAACTCTTGGCAAAGCAATAAATGGAGTTTCCAAAACTGGAAGATCTATAGCAACAAGTGTGATTTTAGAAGTTGTAGATATAGACATTGAAGCTGCTGTGATTAAAAAATAAGATGCCCACAGTTACAAAAACTATCGGTTCGGCTGGCCGTGATTATTCAACAATTGCTTCATGGGCTGCCGCATTGCCTGCAAATTTTGTAACTGATGGCAATGCACAACGGGGTGAGTGCTACAATGATTCAGAATTTACTGGTGTAGGTGGAACTTCTCTTGGCAGTCACACTACAGATGTTACTCACGATCTTACTCTGACGGCCGCAGCAGGTCAAAGTTTCCAAGACAATGCCAATATTCGTACGAATGCCCTACGCTACAATGTTTCTAATGGGGTTGGAATTAAATCGACCACCGGATACTCATCAGCTCTTGCAAGTATCAATGTCAAATATCTTACAGTAAGTCGATTGCAATTTTTAAGTGCAGGTAACTCTGGAAATACTGGTTGTAGGTTTTACAATACGGATACTTCAACGAATATTGGTTTAGTTAAAGACTGTATTTTTGAAAAGTCCGGCACCGGAACTGGTTATTGTCTTTGTGTTCAAGGTTTAATGGTTGTAAATGTTTTAGTAATTTATAATAGTAATATAGCACCAGCGGCAACTGTAGGCGCATTACAATTAGAATATGGAACAGCAGTTGGTTGTACAATTGTACGCCCTAGTAATAAGACAATTGGTGGTTATGGAATTGGTAGAGGCTATGGTACATCAATTATTGAGTCTTGCGCAGTATTTGGTTTCTCCACCTCCAACAACACAGGGTTCAGTGCAAGTTCAAAAAATAATGCAACAAACCTAAGTAGTATCGTTGGGTCTGCGGCACAGACTAGTATAACTTATAGTTCAGCTACACCATTTCAAAATGGTACGAGTGCAGCTAGCGCACACGATTTTCGAGCGATTGTAAGTACAAGTCTTGCAGCAAATGGTTTTAATGATAGTTCTAATGCGCCTAATGACATTTCAGGGACTGCACGTGCTGCCAGCCCAACAATTGGTGTCTGGGAATTAATTTCAACTGTTACTCCTTTTGATTTTTTATTTTTTCCTCACCTTAACTGTTTTTATCGGTCTCCTATAAGTATTACTGATTATTAAGATTAATACTAACTCTTATTAAGTAAGGAGAACAAAACATGGCTCGGAGTTATAGTGTAACTGGAGACAATCTCGCAGCTCAAAATAGTGCAACTGTGCCTCAAGCACAGCTTGTAGCTACTGCGGCTGTTAGACCAAAACTTTATGATTTAATGCTAGGAAGTCCTTCAACTCCAGCTGATCAAGCTGCTAGCTGGTGTATTCGTAGAAGTACCACTGCATCAACTGGTGGAACTGCTGTTACTCCTGTTTCTATTGATCCAGGCGACCCTGCTTCTATTACTACTGCTATGGTTAGTCCTTCTATGAGTGCTCCAACTCTTACTGCTGGGCTTTTTCTTTTACAGTGGGCACAGAATCTTCGTGCAACCTTTCGGTGGGTTGCGGCTCCTGGTAAAGAAATCATAGCACCTGCATCTGCTAATAATGGTCTTACTATGTTAAATACTGTCCTTACATCTGCTTTTAACATTAGTTTTACGTTGGAGTTTGAGGAATAGTTTCTATGCCACGTGAGCACGGGGGTATTGTAGTAGATGGAAAACAAGTAGGTTCCACCCTACAATGTCCCCATTGTGGCGGGCACTTTGTATCTATAGTTGGTAGTGGTATTAGGCGGACTTATTGTGTTAGGTGTCAGGCTGTAACTTGCGGGAAGCCCTGTTGTGATGCTTGTATACCTTTAGAAGCCAAACTAGAGTATGTTGAAGGAAGTAAAAACCACTATACTGATACAATTAATGATTTAATTAAAGAGGGTGGGATCTTACTCTAGTGCCACGTTGGCAATATCAAGGGCGTGCTGAACCACTTAGTACAACTGGGGAAGTTGTCCTTTTAGACAAGTGGCAACCAGAATATCCAGACAATCCTACACTACGTAAAGTTGGTCTTATAGCAGCTATAGTTGCTGGTAGTTTTTTTAGTGATTCTAAGCCTATAACAACAGTTGATACTAGTCAATATTTAGATAGGTGGAGTGGTTCTTATCCTGATTATATTAATAAGCGTAAACAACAACCAACAGTTGGTTGGACTGCTATAGATGCTAATTTACTTACTAACAAAGAAACTATCTTTATTGATAAATGGCAACCTATCTATCCAGTTCGTTTAGATAGATCTAAGAGGGTTTTACCTTTAGACTTTACAACTATTGATGCACATTTTGGTTTTGCCCCAGTAGTAAAAGCAACTTTAGATAGTTGGATTCCTACCTACCCATCCAGGTTAGATAGAGTCAAAAGAATTTTTGCTGGCATTCCTTTCTTTTGGGACGGCGGCGAGAAAATTGAGTCTATATTTATTAATAAGTGGATTCCAACGTATCCTAATAGACTTGATCCTAGAAAACCTTTAGTCCGTGAAGGTCTTTATTCTTGCGTTTTACTTCAGGTAGCTACAGTTTTAACAATGGATTATTATAGAAGATATTTAAATGATACTACAGGTTCAATTTATGCCGGGCCAGCAGTTAGTTTGCCCGCAGGAATTGAGACTGATGATACAACATATTTTAGACGTTACTTAGACGATCCTTCAACTTAACCATGGCAGAAATCAGAATCAATGACTTTGCAGCAGGTTGGTGCCCTTGTGACGACCCTATTCAGGGGCGACGTAATGGTTTACTACAGATGGATAATGTTGAGTTATCTTCTAATGGTGCCTTAACTCTTAGTGGTGGTACTTTAGTCAAGTGGACAGGTTTTCCTGCCGACGCTCATACTTTATTCTCTAGATTAATTAATGGAGCGCGACATGATTATAGTGCTTTAGCTGATGGTTCTATCTACCGTGATGCAACAGTTTTAGCAGCGTCCGGGGGAGATACTACTAATGCAGCTTTTGGGACTGCTTTTAATTTTACTCTTATTGCTAGTGGAAATAAACGCCTTAAAGATGCTGGTACAGGTTCTCCCATTAATTTAGGCATTCTTCCTCCTACAGTAGCCCCAACAGTTTCTCAGTCAGTCAGTAATTCACCTTATTCTAATATTGGCTCTGTTGTAGCAAATTATGTTGTACCAACTGGATTGGGTTCGGCGGCGGTTATTGGGGGTACTTATCTTCAACTAACTGCTAATAGTTCTGGGATCTTTGCAGTTCAAACCTACAATGATACTAGCGCACCTTATAACTTAAATCAACTTCAGGGTGTTGGGGGAACTGCTAATGTTGGTTATGCCACTGATGAGGATTATATCCAAGTTAGTGGTTATACACCTATTGTAGTAGGGCGTACACTAACGTTAGATATTTTACTCTCTGCTGGTGGATCAACTGGTGCTGTTGAAAGTGACTATTATAGTTACACTATAGATGATTTAAGTACAGTGTCCTATAGTTCTTATGGGACTTTCACTTTCAAGGTTAGAAGAAATCAATTTACTAGAATAGGTTCAGGTTCTCAAGATTGGTCAAAAGTTTATGGATTCAGAATCTCCTATGCTGGTGGGGCAGCCTCCGAAGTCGTCAATCTTCTCGGCTTTGCTTCCGGATCTCCTGAATTCACAATGCTTGGAGGGTCAAACTCCCAATCAGGTCAATACCAATACCTCCAAGTTAATGTTAATAATACAGGTTCCTATCTTGCCAAATCTACTATAGGACCCTTAACAGCACCTTATAATACTGATATGGGGCAGTTTCTCATAACCCCACAAGATCCAGCGTCGGTTGATACCCAATGTAATGAGGCCTGGATTTTCAGGCGTGGTGGAAATTTGGATGCCTGGTATCGTGTTATGGTTTTTACGGCAGGCACTTTTGCAACACCTAAATATGATATTCTGAGTGATCAAAATGCGCTGACGCTTAATATAACAATTAATCTGAATCTTGTCTCAGTAGCTAGTAGTGTACTTACTGATAAAATTTATGATATCATAGGGCCTGTTAATGGGCGCTGGTACTATTTTACTACTAACTTTATGTATCCTTCAGATATTAACAACCCCGATCTTATAGATGCTAGTCTTGCTGTTAGAACGTGTGGTAGTTCATCTGAGCTTTTTCTTTGGGCTCGACTAGTAGCAACTAGCACAGTTCTTGTAGGTACGTCAGTAGATGTTTACAACCTCAGCGGAACTTTCGCGACCCTTCCTGATAATACTATCGATGTTTACTATTTACCCACAGGTTGTCACTACCCCCCTATAACTTGCGATGCTGAAGTCTGGGGTGGATCAGTTTATTATATGGCTTCGGATGGATGGCGTATTATTAATGGAAGTGGTCAAGCAGCTTTTGTTGGGAATACTAATGTTAGTTTAGTTAGTCCGACACTTGATAGGCTTTACAGGGGCGAGACAGTTCAAGGTTACTCACCACCTGGTTTGACTGTCATTCCACGTTCTGTGAGATTCCCTATTGTAATTGCTAAGAATAAAATGTGGTGTTTTATTACGGGGATTGCAACTCCACGAATTGAAGTTTATGACTTTATTCGGCAGTATTGGAGAGTCTCTACTTACGGTTTAGGTGATGTAACAGCGGCTACACGTACTCAAGATGGTCGGCTCATAGCATTTTATGCTACTGATAATAAAATACGTGAAATAGACTATCAAGCTTCTAATCTGATAGATGGTACTACTAAACAAACTGTTGTTATTAAGACAATGGTTTTTGATGGTGGACTTCCACGACAGCGTAAGGATTCTAGTACACTTAAAATACGTCTGGCTAATTCAGATAGTTTTAATGTTAGTGTGGCACCTGAGAGTACTACAATTTATAGTGCAGGAAGTATTGCAACACAGGCGACACTTGCTGATGCTTTTATAGATCTTTTTAATAGTGGAGGTAACTTAAGTTTAGTTAAGACTTATCAGGTTATCTTAGGGACGAGTACTCCTGTAAGTGCCTTGACTATTGATGATATCTCAATTCTTTTTACAACGCGTCCGGAGCAGGTTACTTTCCTTCGTGTGCAAAGTAATAACTTTGGAACAACCGCACGTAAGCGCATCTCAACTATTCCTTACGTGATAGATTCGCTGGGTAATTCTGTAACTCTGACACCTTATCTTGACGGTTCGGCAGCAGCAACAAATACTGTAAGTAGTTCACGTAAAACTAGTTTTAATTATGAATTTACTTCTGGAACTCCTTGGGTTCCTTTAGTTATTGATTATGAATTTACACTTAGTTCTAGTGGACTCTTTGAGTTCTTTGGTTTTGGAGAACCTCGAATAGTTGAGGTTTACCCACAACAGTGCCGTGCGTTTGTTATACCTGTAAGTAACTTTGGTTCATCGGTTAAAAAACGCATTCGTGTGTGGCCTATGGTTCTTAGTGCCCCTTCCGCAGTTACAGTTACTTTCACCCCTATCATTGATGGTGCGGATGGAGTTTCTGTTAATTTTAATGTAACCACTGAAAAACAGGACTTTCGATACTTCTTTAAGACAGATATCTTTGGAGTTGACTACTCTGGTAAGTTTTCTGCATCAACAGAGTTTGAGCAACCGGAGATGTTGGCGCCTGAGATTGTTCAAAGTCTCCCGATAGCTAAACAATTTGATCAAGTGGGTCCGCAGGAACTCTTCAGATTCGGTAAGGTAGTTCAAATAGAGTTACGTGTACTTCCCTTTGGCACTTCTATTCCTTGGAATATTTTCTTTCAAGATGGTTCTAATCAAACAGGTTCATTCACAGTAATTAATGGAGTGGATGCAAGTTATTTTATTAAGCAAGTTAAAGGAACGTCTGGTAACATCTTAAGAATTGAACTAGGTCCAACTTCCTTTGATTTTCATAGATTTTATATGAGAGCTTTAGTTCTTGAGTCTGGTAAAGATACAGAAGGTAAGTGGGTTGAGTTATGAGTATAAGAGACCATAAGGTAGATTTTCTTACCACACGTACTAATGATTTGCATGGTAGGAAAGTTGTAAATGCGGCAGATGCAGTAGCGCCGCAGGATTATGTTACACTTAAACAATCGCAGAAGCTTGTGAGTTCTGGTATAGTTGACTACATTAAATCTTTTAAACCCATAAAAAACTTAATTGATTTACTGGTAACAGTTAAAGATGTTATAGTTGGTAAACAGTCAACGAGTGACTTCAAGGGCGACCATCTCAGCGTCAAGATGTTTGGGGCGAAGGGCGACGGCACCACAGATGACGCCGCCGCAATCCAAGCAGCGGTCAATAAGATTGGTGCGGTAGGCGGCACGTTAGTTTTTCCTGCTGGAACCTACTTTCTAAACGGCACCCGGATAAACGTTCCCTACAGCAATATTGTCTTCGATGGAATGGGATGCGCCACAATCCACCAAACCGCGCCAACTGGATATATGTACTGTTTCCTCGTGGCCTACGATGGAGCGGCATTCGTCCGGTCTCATGACGTACGCTTCACTGGCTTGACATTTACTGGGGAGGCGGACGGAAGCGGTACTAGGTCTAGCTATGCCATTGCAGTGTTTGCTCCCTCTAGCTACTCAAAGGGCGTCGGTGGAGCCTATAACATCTCTATCGATCACTGCAACGCAAGTGGATTCAGTATTGGGTTCTATGCAACCGGCGTAACTGGGTTCTATTATGGCCCCGGAAATTTCACGACGGGGATGAAGTACATAATCGCATTGGCCGCTGGCGGCCATGGCTTGGTTGTAGATTCCTCTTTTGGTGTGTGGATCACCGGTAACCGCTTCACCGCTCAGCCCGGAACTGGAACGGCGGGAGATAGGCATGCAATATATGTTGAACCAAGCAGTACCACACAAATACCCCCCGAAGACATTCATATTATTAACAATGATGTGGATTGGAGAACTCCAGCCTACACCACAGGGTACGAGGATGGGATTCAGTGTCTGTCCGGGCAGGGTGTTGTAATATCGCATAATCGTGTTCGTGGGGGGCGCCAAGGAGGAATACAGGT
>OCZT010001966.1_pt1 | contig 21328 bp, 19 predicted proteins | sample 1539031 | NCBI WGS metagenome assembly OCZT01 (sample SAMEA3539308, study PRJEB22396) | soil metagenome | biome: tundra; feature: field; material: soil | place: USA | collected 2010-05 | depth 0.15 m | reverse complement strand
TGGTCGAGGTGTACGACTTCATCCGCGCTCACAGCAAGGCGTAAGCCGGGCGGGTTCCTCTTGCGGCTTCCCAGCCTGCACCCTGAACTTCAGTACTAGCGTCATCCGCCCCCTGTGAGCCTGGTGTGCATGTCGCCGATCAGCGCCCCAAGCATGCCCGCGGCGTGGGTGCCCCGTAGCTGCACTCGCACGTGGTCGTCATGAATCATGCACCGAGCGAGGACGGCGTTTGGCGGACGCTGGACTCCCGGGGCATGTTCAACGTCACGGTGTGGGCCTGTCCGAGATGTACAACGGCGCCCTGTCCGACTTCCTCAAGCAGGCGCTCAGCTGGGGGTGGGAGTCGACCACACAACTCCACTCCCACGTTCCGAAGTGGCGGGCGCCATGGAGGAGCTGCCGAGGGCGTTTTCGGCGCGGTCGACGGTCATCGTTCGCGCCTTCCCACCATCTGCACTATCAGCGGCTATCAGCGGATCCTGTTGAGAACTTTTTGCAGGCCATCAAATACACGTTCCCTGGCAACTTGTTCGGACAGCACGGGGTTGCGGGCTGTCAGGGCCCGGACGAGTTCCTCGTGGCCTTTGATTGAGGTGTGCACCTCCTCGTCGGACAGGAAACCTGCGATGCGATGGATGAAGTAGTACTGGCCGTTGCGATGAATCTGCTCGGCTAGTAACTGGTTGCGCGCAGCCGCGATGATCGCCTCGTGGAAGGCGTCGTTGTGTGCCACCAAGTGTCCTCGGCTGGAGCCCTGAATCGAGTCGATGTAACTTTGATGGATTGCCTCGATGGCTTTGAGCTCGGCATCCGTTGCTCTTTGGGCCGCCAATCCGGCGGCGAACCCTTCCAGGGCGGCGCGGACCTCGAAGACTTCTCGGATCTCTTCTGCGGAGTGTTCGCGGACGACCCAGCCGCGCCGACGGCTGACAATCAGGCCGTCACCAGCCAAGCGCAGCATGCTCTCCCGTACTGGCGTACGGCTGACGTCAAGTCGCTCGGCCAGGTCACTCTCAATGAGGCGCTCATTGGGTCGGATGGACCCTTCGACGATGGCTTGACGGAGTTGCTCGTACACCTCTGTGGTCCGGTTGCTCGGAGCCTCTGCCACACGCTGATTGGTTCGCCTAAGTGGGGGCATTCCATGATCTCCTTCGGTGGCGCCCCCGGTGCAGGGACCTCTCGATGGTCAGCCGGTCGCCACCGACTCACCGGTCGGCGGCACGTAGTGCAGTTCAGCATTCGCGTGTGCATACAAGATCGTATCTGTGGGCATGGCACTGTGGCCTCCACGGACTGCCCGCCTTCTGCGACCTTCGATTGATGGTCCTGAACCCTTGACTAGATGTATGCGCAACAGCATACTGCATTGCATGCAAACATCCATGTCGAATGGTCAACCGACTCCTGGCCTCTTGATCGGCGAGCGGTGGGCGTCCGGCGAAGGCGAGCATCTGCTGAAGGTGTGTGCCCCATTCGGCGGCCAGCTACTGGCAACGCTGCGAGAGTCCACGCCTGCCGAAGTTGATGAAGCGGTGGCGCAAGCGGTCACGACGTTCGCCGCGCAGGAACTCAGCCCGTTCGAACGGGCGAGGATACTGCGTCGGGCTTCGGAACTCATTGCGGAACGCGCCGAAGACTTCGCCCGCTCCATTGTCGCCGAGGCCGGGAAGCCGATCCGTGACGCGCGCGCGGAAGTTGCTCGGGCCGTGTTGACCTTTGAATTGTGCGCGCAAGAGGCCACCCGCCAGGCCGGCGAGGTTGTGCCAGTTGACGGCACTCCGGGGTCGGAGAACCGCCGAGCGTTTACGATTCCTCGTCCGGCCGGAGTGGTCTGTGCCATCACGCCGTTCAACGGCCCGGTGAACCAGTTGTCGCATAAGGTGCCTACGGCCATTGCCGCCGGGTGCACGGTGGTGGTCAAGCCTGCGGAGCTCACGCCTTTGTCGGCGATCATGCTGGTGCAAACCATGCTCGACGCGGGACTGCCGCCCGGACACGTGGTCATGGTCCAAGGCCGGGGTGAGACGGTTGGCCAGCAGCTCCTCGAGGATCCCCGGTTCGCCGTCTATAGCTTCACCGGTAGCACGGCGGTGGGTGCCCACATCCGGCGAACGGTCGGTCTACGTAGGACCTTGCTGGAGCTGGGCAACAACTCCGCGAACATCGTTCACACGGATGCGGATCTGGGCTTGGCCGCCAAGGCGCTTGCCCGGTCGCTGTCGGTGTATGCAGGTCAGGTCTGCATCAGCGCCCAGCGGATTCTCGTACACGAGCGGGTGTTTGACCACTTTGCCGCGCTGCTGGCCGAGCAGGTCCGGGCGCTGGTCGTGGGCGACCCGTCAGAGGAGTCGACCGACGTGGGTCCGATGATCTCCCTCGAGGCCGCGAAACGCGCCGAGGAATGGGTCGCGGAGGCCGTCGCCGACGGTGCCGAGTTGGTGTGTGGCGGCCAGCGCGACGGTCAGTTCCTCGCCCCTGCTGTGCTGACCCGACCTTCCCCTCGTTCCAGCTTGGTCTGTCGCGAAGCGTTCGCTCCCGTGGCGGTGCTGATTCCGTACGCCACCTTGGGCGAGGCGCTCCACATCGCGAACAACACTGAGTACGGCCTGCAGGCGGGCATCTTCACAGCCAGCCTGGATGTCGCGCTGGCAGCGGCCCAGAGGCTAGACGTCGGCGGGGTCATCGTCAATGACGCCTCGTCATACCGCGTGGACTCTATGCCCTACGGCGGCATCAAGCAGAGCGGCACCGGCCGCGAGGGAGTCCGTTACGCAGTAGAGGAGATGACGGACTCTCGGCTGGTTGTCCTCAACCTCCAGCAGCCTGTCGACGAAGGCCTATAGCGCCGACGTCAGTCATAGGCCCCCATTCCCCACTTGTTTGCTCCCACCCCACCCCGAAAGATAGGAAGGCTCCACCATGCTGGGATTCCCGTTCACCCTCCGAGGGCGGCGTACGCGCCACGCTTTGGCACTTGCGTTAGCGGCGACCACAGTGGTTGCCCTTACCGCGTGTGGAAGTTCGAACACCTCGGCTAGTGGCGGTGAGGTCCAGCTGCGCTTCCTCTTCCCGGAGTACAGCGCAAAGACCACTCCGTTGATGAAGACGATGGTTGATGACTTCAACAAGGCCAATGCAGGCAAGATCAAGGTCAGTCTCGAAACCGCACCGTGGGACAAGATGCACGACAAACTGGCGGTGAGCATGGGCTCCGGTCAGGCGCCGGATGTGTTCGGTTACGCCACCCGATGGATCTCCGAGTTCGCGGGGCTGAACCAACTCGCACCGCTCGACAACAAGTTGACCACGACTTTCAAGCAGGGCTTCAACCAAAAGGCCCTCGGCGCCGGCACCTACAAGAACAAAACATACGGTCTGCCGGTGGCTGTCTCGGCCCGGCTGCTTTTCTACCGCACCGACATCTTCGAGAAAGCGGGTCTGTCCGCGCCCAAGACGTGGGACGACCTGATGGCGGCCGCCACCAAGACCGCCAACCCGCCCAAACTGTACGGACTAGGTGTGCCCGCGAGCGGCATCGAGGTTGACACCTTCTTCGACTACTTCCTGTACAACAACGGTGGCGACATCCTTGATGGGAACGGAAAGTCGAAACTGAGCAGCCCTGAGAGCGTTGAGGCGCTGCAGTTCCTGACCGACCTGGTCAAGCGCAACGGCAGTGAGCCCAAGCCCACCGGTTTCACCCGTGAACAGATCATCGAGAACTTCAAGGCCGGCCAGCTCGCGATGTACCCAACCGGCCCGTGGCTCACCGCCATGATCAAAGCGGACAACCCCACCCTGAAGTATGCCGCAGTGCCGTTCCCGACGAATGCAGGCAAGGCGCAGCAGACGGTCTCGGTTACCGACTCGCTGGGAATGTCTGCCAAGGGCACCCACCAGGCCGAGGCCTGGAAGTTCATCGAGTTCATGTATCAGCCCAAGTACCGGCAGTCCTTCGATGAGGCCGAGGGCATGCTCCCTGAGCTCAACGCTGTTGCTCAGTCGGCTTACTTCCAGAGCCCCGCGAACAAGCCGTTCCTTGACGCGCTTGCCACCGCCAAGTTCCAGCCGCAACACCCGAAGTTCGAGCAGATCCAACAGATCGAGACGGTGGCGGTCCAGAAGGCACTGAGTGGCCAGGCGACTCCGCAGCAGGCCCTGGACGAGGCCACTACGAAAATCAACCAACTCTGACCCTCAGCGAGTCGCCGGTGAGGAAGGCCTCACCGGCGACTCGCCCAAGACCGATGTGGAGCGGAATGGACATAACTGTAGTTGCTGAAACTGTAGTTGGTGAAAGTGAGTTGCGGCCGGGCCGATCCTCGCGATGGCGGCCGCCGAGTCTGCGCTCGGAGCCGGTGGTAGGGCTACTTTTCATCTTGCCCACCGTTGCGGTCGTGGTGTTGATCGTCTTCTACCCGATCGTGGAGACGGCGCTCATGTCCTTCAGCAAGGTCAACTCGCTAGCCCAACGTGAGGGCTTCGCTGGCGTGGCGAACTACCGAGAGCTGTTCTCCGACACGGTCTTCCTCCGGATTCTGGCGCAGACAGTCGGGTGGACGGTGGCGGTTGTCGGGATCACGACCGTAGTGGCAATCCCCGTGGCCCTGGCCCTCAACTTCAGTTTCCGAGGCCGTCGGCTGGCCAGGGCGCTCCTGATCGTGCCGTGGGCGGCATCGCTGATGATCAACGCGATCATCTGGCGTTGGATCTTGGACGGCCAATACAGCATCATCAACGGCACCCTGATGAAGCTGCACCTCATCGACCAGCCGATCATCTGGCTCGGTTCTGAGCAAACAGCCTGGGCAGCCATCATCCTTGTGGGGATCCTGGTCTCCATCCCGTTCACCTCCTTCTCCCTGCTCGCAGGGCTGCAGTCGGTCCCAAGCGAGCTCTACGAGGCAGCAATGGTCGACGGCGCGGGCTTCTGGACTAGCTTCTGGCACATCACGCTGCCCCTGATACGACCGGTGCTCGTCGTGACCACGCTGCTCAACGTCATCTACGTCTTCAACTCGTTTCCGATTCCCTGGGTGCTCACTCAGGGAGCCCCGGCCTACCACACGGACATCCTGGTGACCTACCTCTACAAGCGGGCGTTCACCGAGGGCCAGTTCGGTCCCGCAGCGGCGATGGCGATGTTGACCTTCCTCTTGCTGCTGGCCTTCAGCCTTGGCTTTTCCCACGTCACCAGGGAGCGGACAGGGGTGAATGCCAAGTGAAGCATCGTGAGCGAGGCTTGTCTTGGTGGCTGCTTGTGGCCTTTCTTGTCATAGTCCTGGGCGTATCGATCTTCCCCTTCGTCTTCGCCTTGTCAACCGCGCTGCGGCCGCGTTCGGAGCTGTTCCGTTTCCCGCCGACGTGGCTGCCGGAAACGTGGGCCTGGAAGAACTTCGTCGACGTCTGGACGGCCGTACCCCTGCTGCGATATATCGGCAACAGCGTGGTCATCTCGGGGCTGGCAACGTTGTTCAACATGGCATGCGCGATCCCTGCGGGCTACGCGTTGGCCAGGCTGAGGTTTCCTGGGAAGCGCCTGTTCCGTCAGGTGCTGCTGGTGACCCAGATGTTCTCCCCGGTTGTACTCGTCATCGGTCTGTTCCGCCTGATGAGCCGGGTTAACTTGGTCGATACCAGCGCGTCACTGATCATCACGTATGCCGCATTGAGCTTGGCCTTCTCGGTGTGGTTCCTGGCCGGGTACTTCGAGTCGATCCCCATGGAGATCGAGGAAGCGGCCATGATGGACGGCTGTACCAGAGTGGGCGCCCTCATTCGCGTGGTGCTGCCGATGTCCAAGCCCGCGCTGGTGGCCGCACTGGTCTTCGCCTTCATCTGGGGTTGGAACGAGTTCATGATCGCGCTGACTTTCATCTCGACCCCCGACAAGCGCACCCTGCCGCTGGGCATCTACGCCTTCCTGGGGCAGTACTCGGTCGACTGGAACTACCTCATGGCGGCGGCGCTCATCGCCGGTGTGCCGGTTCTCATCCTGTTCCTACTGATCGAGAAGCACCTCGTGAAGGGTCTGACGGCAGGTGCGGTCAAGTGAGCGAGGTGCTGGAATGACCCGTGAAGTCGACCTGCTGATTCGCGGCGGCCGCGTCGTGGATGGGACCGGCAACCCCTGGCGCTACGCAGACGTGCTGGTGGAAGGCAACCGCATCGTTGACGTCGTTGCTGCGGGCCAGTTCTCGGGAGCGGCCGGCGAAGTCGTGGACGCTAGCGACCATGTCGTGGCTCCCGGTTTCGTCGACATCCACTCCCACTCGGACCTCGCACTGCTTGCTGAACCGGGCGCTGACCAGAAGCTGCGCCAGGGTGTCACGACGGAGGTGGTGGGCAACTGCGGCATATCCGTCGTTCCGGTCACCGAGCGGTTCAAGAAGGAATGCCAGCAGTACGCCACGCCGGTGCTCGGCTTCGGGGATCTCGACTGGGAATGGTCTGACGTGGACGGCTACCTGGCGCGCGTGGCTGCCGCCGGACCGGCCGTAAACGTGGCTACCTACGTCGGACTGGGTTCGATCCGCTGCGCCGTCAGCGGTTTCGATCCCGGTACTCCCTCAAGACAACAGCGCCGCGACATGGTGGAACTGGCCGCAGCGGCTTTGCAGCAGGGAGCTGTCGGCCTCAGTAGTGGGCTGGTATATTCCCCCGGCTCCTACTCCTCACTCGAGGAGATCAGCGAACTCGTCGAGCAGGCGGCCCGGGTCGGGGCGCTGTATTCCAGCCACATGCGTGACCAAGGAGATGGCTTTCTTGAGTCCGTCGCCGAGACCTTGGAAGTCGGTCGACGAACCGGCGCGGCCGTACAAATCGCCCACCACAAGGTCGTCGGCTCGCGGAACTGGGGAAGCGTAACGCAGTCCCTGGCCCTTCTTCGGCAGGCACGCGCCGACGGGATCGATGCTGGGTCCGACGTCTACCCGTACCTGGCCGGCAGCACCACCATGACCGCGCTCCTGCCCGACTGGGCCATGGCCGGCGGACTAACGGCAATGCTCCAGAGACTGGCGGACCCAGAGCAAAGAGCACGGATCAAGGACAACTGGGTCAGCGGGCTCCCCCGGTGGGACAATCGCGTAGCCAGCATAGGTTGGGACAACATCTACATCAGCCAAGTGTCCACGGCAGGCAACCAGGATCTTGTCGGGCTCAGCGTCGCGGTTGCGGCCCGTTCCAGGGTAGCGGATCCCGAGGACTTCCTACTGGACCTCCTGATTGCCGAGGCCGGCGCTGTCGGCAATATCCAGGTGGCCTGCTCGGAGCAGGACCTACGTCAGGTGATGCAGGAGCCGACCACCTGTTTCGGAAGCGACGGGCTGCTCTCCGGTGGCCGTCCGCATCCCCGACTTCACGGCACCTTCCCGCGGGTTCTGGGCGAGTACGTGCGCGACAACGGCATCCTCACCATGGAAGATGCGGTGCGAAAGATGACCTCGCAGCCGGCCCGACGGCTTGGTCTGGCCGGCATCGGATTGGTCGAGCCGGGTTTCAGCGCCGACCTCGTGATCTTCGATCCTGCACGGGTGGCAGGCCCGGCCACATACGACCAGCCCACTCAGCATCCGGTGGGCATCCGAGACGTCGTGGTATCCGGACGGTTCGCCCTCCGCGACGGTCAGCCCACCGGCATACGCGCCGGACGACCGCTGCGACGACACCAGCCGACCTCAATCAGCGCCCCCCCGGCGTTGACAGCCCAACTGAAGGAGCGACCGTGACAACCGCTAATCCCCTCGAACTGCGCCAGCTTGGCAAAACACACATGAACGTCACCGCAGTCAGTCTTGGCGGCGCCGGCCTGGGCGGAATCTTCGGGCCAGTCGGAGACGCCGACGGCGTTGCTGCAGTGGAGAAGGCACTCGAGCTCGGCATGAACTACCTGGACACCTCCCCAAAGTACGGCGAGGCCGAGCGCCGGATGGGGCTGGCCCTACGTGGGGTACCCCGTGATAGCTACTACCTATCCAGCAAGGTCGGCACCCACCCCCAGAAGCCAGGTGACTACTCCGCAGAGGCAGCCCGATGGACGGTCGCCCGCAGCCTGGAGGTCCTCGGCGTGGACTACCTCGACGTCTGTCACATCCATGAGCCGGAGCCGCACCAGCTGAGCGCCGCGCTCGCCCCGGGGGGTGCGATGGAAGCACTCGTGGCGCTCAAGCAGGAAGGCATCATCCGCAACATCGGCATCGGCGTCCAAGACCACGACCTGCACCGCCAAGCGGCCGACACCGGGCATCTCGACCTCTGCATGATGGTCAATGACTACACCTTGTTGCGCCAATACGCAGACGACATCTTCTCCCTGGCCGAGGCCCGCGGGCTGGGCCTTGTCAACGGTGCAGCCCTCGCCATGGGGCTTCTGTCCGGTCGTGACCCGGACACCATCGGCACAGACCGGTGGACCCCGCCGGCCGCAGAGGTCCAAGCAGCCAAGCAGGTCCACACGTGGTGCGCCGAACGTGGTGTACCCGTCCTGGCCTTGGCCCTGCAGTTCAGCCTGCAGCAACGCCGCTTCGACTGCACGCTCGTGGGAGCCGCCACCGCTTCGGAGGTCGTGGGCTGTTGGGAGGCGCTCAAGTTCGAAATCCCGGAGAAGGTCTGGGAAGAGCTCCCTTCGCTCTTGGACGACGTGCGCGTCCCCTGACAGATGAAACCCACTCAACCCTGCACTGCCGCAGACGCTTCAGCAGTGCCCCACTTAGGTAGATGGCTATGACGACCACCAAGCATCTCGCGCGCCCAGAAGAATTACTGGCGCTCGACCCGCAGGCGCAGCTGCCTCTCGATCTCGATAGTGACTTGCTCGACACACCGGCCCTCCTGATCGACTTGGACGTGATGGAAAGCAACATTGCGTCCATGGCCGACCTCGCCACACGCCGGGGCATGACCCTCCGCCCGCATGCCAAGAGCCACAAGAGCACGTTCATCGCAGACCTGCAGCTTTCCAACGGGGCCACAGGATTGTGCTTGGCAACGGTCGGCGAGGCGGAGGTGATGTGGTGGCACGGCATCCAGGACCTGTTGTTGGCTTTCCCGGTGGTGGGTCAGGCCAAGCTTCGCCGGCTCAGGCCTCTGCTGGATGCTGGGGCCCTGACGGTGGTTACTGATTCCGTCGACGTCGCGGAGGGGTACAGCGGGCTCGCGAGATCGGTTGGTTGTCAGCTTCCGGTGCTCATCGAAATCGACTCTGGCATGCACCGGGTCGGGGTTCTGCCAGAACGCGCCGGCGCCCTGGCTGCCGAAGTCGACAGGTTGCCGGGCCTTCAGGTGCGCGGCATCCTGACCCACGCCGGGCAGTCACACCAGGCGGCGGATCAGCAAGGCATCGAACGGGTCGCTCGCGATGAGGTGCGCGCCATGCAGCGCGCCCGCGAGGCGCTCGAAGGTCAAGGCATCCAAGTGGACGTCGTCAGCGCCGGATCCACCGTAACCACGCCGTATCTGTCCGCTGATGACGGCATCACGGAGGTTCGACCCGGCACTTACGTCTTCAACGACCTGCGGACGCTGAGCCGGTACTCGTGTACTCCAGATCAGCTGGCCCTCACCATGCTCGCCACCGTGGTCAGCCGGGCTCCGGGGCGCGCCACGTTGAATGCGGGCAGCAAGAGCATCACGACGGCGCGCACGGACCAACACGGACACGGGCACTTGGTGAACAGACCGCGCAGCGGCTTCCGTCTTCTCTCCGAAGAACACGCCGTGCTTGGTCTCGCCACCGAGGACGAGGACCTGCAAGTGGGGCAGCGCGTGAGGATCTTGCCCATTCACAGCTGCGTGTGGATGGACCTGCAAGCCGAGGTGTACGGAACCCGTGGCGGCCAGGTTGTTCGGCGGATCCGCGTTGATGCCATGCGACGCAGCCTGTGACACCCAACGACAACCATCGGAGCACCATGTCCACCACGGACCCCGTTCTGTTGCTTAACCGCGCGGAAGTGCGCGACTTGTTGACTTGGCCTGAACTGATTGATGCGACACATCAGGCGCTGATCGGTGTAGCCGAAGAGGACGCGCTCCCCAGCGTCTCCAACCAGTTGGTCGTGCCCGGGGCAGCCCTTCACCTCAAGGCCGGCGCCTTGGCGGTACCGCCCGTGATCTCGGTCAAGGCCAACCTGAGACCGGACGCTGGAAGCACCTCAGGAGCGATCCTGGTCTTCGACCACGAGAAACAGCGTTTGCACGCTGTCATGTCCAGTGGTGACCTCACTGCTATGCGGACCGCGGCAATCGCAGCTGTCGCTGTTCGGGCGCTGGTGGGCAAGGAGCAGGTCCGTGTCGCACTCCTTGGCGCTGGCCCGGTGGCGCAGAGAGTGGATGAAGCGCTGGAGTACTTGGCGATCGCGGCTGAGGTGCGCATCTGGAGCCGCACGCGTGAGCGCGCGATCGGCTTGGCGACGGCCTCTAGCGGGCGGGTCAACCACCGCGTTTGCGATGGTATCGCCGACGCGCTGCGCAATGCGGACCTAGTCATCAGCTGCACCCCGTCACGCTCGCCGCTGATCCATCAGGAGGACCTTCTGCCAGAGGCCGTGATTCTGGCCCTGGGGGCCGATAGCGTCGGGAAGCGAGAACTCGCGTCCCGAGTTCTTGATTCCGCTGAGGTCTACGCCGACGTCCGGCAGGATGCCTTGGCGGTCGGTGAATGTGCCTACCTGAACGAAGACGACGCCAGGCGCGTCACAAATATTGGGTCAATCCTGTCAACGGGAATTCGACCGCGACCAAACGGCCGAAGGGTTGTCTTTGACTCCGTTGGCTCCGCGGCCGTCGACGCGGCCGCGGTTGGACTCGTGGTGGCCCAGGCAGCACAGCGAGGTCTCGGGCTTTGGATCGACCTCGACGGCGCGGTTCCTCACGAGGTCGCTCCTCAGTAACGTCTTAGAGAACCATATGCATGTGAATGGAGATACAAGCAAGTCCCAACGTTCCCTGTTCAGAACGGTTTTCGCACTCTAACGCCCACCCAACATCACCAGCCTGTCGGTGGTTCCAGGAGTAAGGATGGCAGTGGATCGTGAAAGTAATCGATCAGTGCGCTGCGTCGCTGGCCGTGTGGGAATGACCGGCCTTCGGCGTGCTAAGCCGCCCCACCCCTTACCGTTTGAGCGAGGTCAGGGGTCGCAGCCATATCGACGGCAACCAGTACATCGACTACATACTCGGGATGGCTCCGGTCTTTCTTGGACACAGGCGTCCCGATCTCGGGTGCTGGTCTTCTCTGACGAAACGGGTTCCTTACGCGAATGGTTGAACTTCACCGTTGCCTGCTCGACCGCTACGAAATCCGGGAGGGCCCTGGTGTCGCACGCACGGCATCGGACCGGCGTTCCGCTCCGCAATGCACGTGGGGGCGTGCCTCATCTCGATGCCAGAGCCGGCAAAGCGCCTATCTCGACTTGGGCAGGCGCAACCTCCTCTTCGACGAAGGTCTCCTCGAACCTCAGGTCATGCGGCACACCGGGCCAGACAGCGCTACCACGACGTATCCGCTCGTCGGCCATGAGCTCTTCGATGCCAATAGCGAGCATGCCTTCGTATCGGTGCTCGCCGGCTCGCCGCTCCGTGTGGGTGATGCCGTCCGGCTCGGGTTTTCACGTCCGTGTACCGCATTCGACAATTGGTCACCGATTCCCGTGCCTGATGATGCCTCGACCCAGACACCCGATGTCGTCGACCTCATGAGCCACAACATCTAGATCGGAACAGGAGAGCCGGAAGTGAGATTCTCAGGCAAGACAGTGGTAGTGACCGGCGCGGGGAGAGGCATAGGAGCAGAGACGGCACGGCGGTTCGCGGCGGAGGGTGCGAACGCTGTGATCGCCGATATCAACATGCCAGCAGCGGTGCGTGTGGCTGCGTCGATCGAGGGTTCCCTCGCCGTCGAGGTGGACGTCACCTCCCGTGTCGCACTCCGCGCGATGGTCAGGGGTGTCACGGAGCATTTCGGAAGTGTCGACGTGCTCGTGAACAACGCCATGTCGTGTAGTGAGACGCCTTTCCTCGACATCACTCCCGAGGAGGTGACACGCGACTTCTCCGTGAACGTCATGGGTCACTTTTTCGCCAGCCAGGAAGTGATCCCTGGCATGATCGAGAGAGGCGGCGGCGTTATATTGAATGTCTCGTCGGTGAACGGCCTGTCGTACTTCGGCAACGAGGCTTACTCTGCAGCGAAGGCCGGGGTGCTGAGCCTCACCAAATCGATCGCGATTCAATTCGGCCGAAACGGCATACGCTGCAACGCGGTCGCGCCGGGCACGGTGGCGACGGAATACTGGGAACAACGCAAAGAGCTCGATCCTCTGGTTTTTGAAAAGGCCGCCCAACGCTATCCCCTCGGACGCGTGGGTCGCCCGGGCGACATCGCTGAATCGCTCATGTTCCTCGCGTCGGACGCCGCCTCATGGATCACGGGAATAGTGCTTCCGGTCGAGGGCGGGCTGCTCTCCGGGGACCTCGCCTTGGCCCGGGCAATCGTACCCTCGCAGCGTGAAGCGGGGGCCTGTGCCTGAGGCGCGCATGACACTTCGAGGTGGAACAATCGTCGACGGCGAAGGGAGCGAACCGAGAGAACCCGACAGACTCTGGCGCATCTTAAAGAAAGTATGGGCGTGGCAGCCTTTTGTCCCGGGCGATGCCACGTATGAAGAGCTCGAAGCGACCCGGTAATTCGAACCAGCCGGGTTGGCCGTCGCCCATAAGCAGTACAAAGAAAGGTCTGTGGACCATGAAGCACGTAACGCTAGGCACGCAGCAGCTTGAAGTATCTCGCCTGGGCTTGGGATGTATGGGCATGTCGGCCTTCTACACTGGCAGCGGGCAGGACGATGCCGGAGCGATTAAGACTATTCACCGGGCTTTGGATCTCGGGGTCACCTTCTTTGATACGGCCGAGATCTACGGCCCGTACATCAACGAAGCGCTTTTGGGGCAGGCCTTGGCTGGCCACCGTGAAGAAGTGGTGATTGCCACCAAGTTCGGCACAATCCTGCACCGTACGGATGATAGCGGCGGCCTGGATGGCAGTGCGGAGAACGTGCGCCTATCCGTCGAAGGGTCGCTGAAGCGTCTCAACACGGACTACATTGACCTTTACTATCAACACCGGATGGATCCGGGGACGCCGGTCGAAGAGACGATGGGAGCCTTGAGTGAACTGGTCCAGGAGGGGAAGATCCGACACATAGGCCTTTCAGAATCAGCTCCCGAAACCATCCGCAGGGCTAATGCAGTTCACCCCGTGACCGCGCTGCAGACAGAATATTCCCTCTGGTCCCGGGACCCCGAGGCCGAAATTCTTCCAGTGGTACGTGAGCTCGGCATCGGCTTCGTTCCCTATTCCCCGCTGGGGAGAGGCTTCTTAACCGGCACTATCCGTTCATTGGATCAACTGGACGAGACGGATTTTCGGCGGAACAATCCGCGGTTTGAGGGCAAGAATCTGCAGGCAAATATGCGCATCGTTGAGCAGGTGGACGCTGTGGCCGATGAACTGGGTGTGAAACCCGGCCAGGTTGCACTGGCCTGGCTCCTTGCCCAGGGCGAGGACATTGCCCCGATCCCGGGGACCAAGCGGATCGACTATCTCGAGGAAAATGTTGCCGCGGATGCCATTGATCTGAACCAGGACCAACTCAAGGCCCTCGATGCCGTAGCTGCTTCGGTCGGCAACCGATACGCAGATATGTCCCAACTGAACCGTTAACCATACGGACCCACCTCCGGCAACTTCTGCGTTTGGCCGGTGAGCGGGAAGGTTTGTGCTGCGCCAGTGGAATCACGTCAAGATACGCACGTAGCATTCTTGGTGGGTTACTACTCAGGTGGTTCGATCAGGGTGTTGAGGGTTTGGCGGCGCGCCTGGCTGGCCGGGCTGTGAGATTGGCGATGTTGTTGTAGATTGTTCACGCTATTGTGGACATGTGAAGTTCGGCCGGTGCACGGAGACCGAGAAGCTTCATGCCGACCATGTCCACCCGCACTCGAAGGGTGGCAGCACGACGGTCGCGAATGGCCAGGTGTTGTGTTCGCGGCACAACAAGCAGAAGGCCGCCCGGATCCCGTTCAACTGGGAGCTGTGGCGCTTGGAGAAGCAGCGAGCTTCGTACTTCGGGCGGACGACAGCGGTGCAGTCGTCCGTCGAGCAAAGTCGTAAAGCGGTGGACGGGTGCCCAACCAGCGAAATCGTTCCGTGCGGAGCGGTCCATCGAGAGCGGATTCTGCATCAGCAGGTGACCCTTGCGGCGTGCCGATCGGGCGACTCCGACCCACCTATCGCCGCCTAGGGCCCCGTGTCGGTAACCGGTGATGGCTTGCGGTTACGGGAGAATGGGGTATGTCGAAGCCGCAGTTTGGATCGCAATCGGTGTTGATGAACGTGGAGCCCGCCTCGGCGGGGTCGTTGCCGGTGAAACCGCCTGTGGATAAGACGTTTCGGTGTTATGACCAGGATCAGCCGATGCTGTTGGCCCCTGATCTTCGGGACTGGTTGGCGGCCGATCATCCGGCTCGTTGGGTCGATGATCTGGTTGAGCACGGGCTGGACCTGTCCGGGGTTTACGCCGGCTACACCGAGGTGCGGGGTGCTCCGCCCTATGTCCAGAGTCCTGAGCTTTGCATCACGGGAGTTGCTTTGGCACCCCCAACCATCAGTGCAAGTAGCCCAGTGTCTTTGGCAGCCACAGGGTGATCTCCGGGACCAACGCCAGGACGAACACGGCAAGGATGAGCACCGCAAAGTACGGCAATAGTCGGCGGGCGCTCTTCTCCATCGTGCTTCCGCTAACAGCGCAAGCGATGAATAGGCCTACTCCGATCGGCGGTGAGAAGCTTCCAATTCCCATCGCGAAGAGGATGACGATCGCGTAATGGAGGGGGTTGATCCCGAACGTCGGAGCGAGGGGTACGAGCAGTGGTGCGAATACGAGTACCGCCGGCAGCCCCTCCAAGAGCTCGCCCATGATCACAAGCCCGACAATCGAGATAACCAGGAACAACCAGGCGTGGCCACCGGTGTTCATCATCGCATTCGCGATGTCTTGCGGGATGCCACCCACGGTAAGCGTTCGGCTAAAGGGGGCGGCCATGCTGACGATGAACAGCACCATGCCGCCCAGCGCAGCGGCATCGACGAAGGCCTTCTTTAAACCCGCAGGACCCAGGTGCGGTCGGCGCACGATAGCAATCGCGAGGGCATACATGACCGCGATCGACGCAGCCTCGGTCGCCGTGGCCAAGCCGCTGAGGATCCCACCGATGAGAATGATGGGCACCAACAAGACGGGGATGGCCCTCACGCCGGCGCGGGCGCGGGCGGGCCAGCCTTCTCGAGTCGTCACCGGCATGTGCTGCATGCGAGCCCGGACGAAGATCAGGGCCATGAGGAACAGGCCGATGAACACCGCGGGAAGTATGCCCGCAGCGAACAGGCCGCTAATCGACAGCGTGGTGACCGATCCGAGGACAAGCATCGGGAGACTGGGCGGGACGGTCTCTCCCATGACGCAAGCGGCAGAAAGGACCGCCACGCCCTCTTCCTTGTTGTAACCGCCATCTGCGAGCATGTCCTTCGTCGAAGCGCCCACAGCTGCCACGTCCGCGGCCTTCGAACCGGACACACCGGCGAAGATGTACATGGTCACGACTGTGACGTAGAGGAGGCCGCCTCGTAGGTGCCCCACGAGCGTTGAGACCGCACGTGCCAACGACTGCGTCAACCCGCCTTCCGTCATGATGAGCGCGGCCAGAATGAAGAATGGAATCGCGAGAAGGACGAAGGAGTCGATGCCGCCCTCCATCGCAAGCGGGACGGCGTTGTAGCCCCCTTGCCCCGAGAGCAGGAGGTAGATGACGGATGCGAAGCCGAGCACGAAGCCAATCGGCACGCCAACAAACAGGAGCGCACACAGCGCGGCGAGGCTCAACCAGAGCGCGCCCATATTGCCCACCACGCTCGCCAGGTAGGGACTTGCGACGCAGGTGAGGAGGACGAGCAGACCCGTGGTCGTCCCGGACCACAACACGGCCGATCGAGGCAGCTGAGTGAGGTTCTCAAGCGCGAACAGGCATATGAGCACCAAGCCCGCAAGCAGAGGCACGACGAACCATACGCCGCTGAGACCAAGGATCGGGGACAACTGCCCATTGGCCATGGGAAGTGTCGGGACGGCGAACACCAAGATGAGAAGGCAGGTCAGAATGACAAGCCATTCGGCAGCCGCACGCGCATAGGATTGGGCGCGGGCCGGCAGGCGGGCCACGCCGGCCTCGACCCTTGTGTGGACGTTCCGAGAGTAGGCGAGAGCGCCGCCCACAAAGGCAATCACGCTCAAACACAGGCCGGCGATCTCCTGGTTCCACAGGAGCGTGAAGCCGAGAAAAGAGCGGACAATGACGTTGCCGAACAGGACGATCAGTTCAACGGCAACCGCAATGAAGACGACCCACTCAGTCGCCCAGACGATCTGCCGATTGAGCCGAGCGTGCCCGGCTTTCCAGCTGTGCGCGGTGTCGCGGCTCGACGCGGTCCGGATTCCGACACCCGTCGCGGGCTTGTCAGTCATGTGCGCGTCCCACCGCTCCCTGATCTGGTAATCCTGCGCAAGGACTGCTCAGCCGAGCAATCAGGAAAGATGGGACGCCGCCGTCAAAGCGCGGGCGGGGTTGTCGACGATCAGAGTGTTGACATCGTCCTCGGTTAGACCGGCTGCTCGGAGGCGCTCGACGAAGGGGCCCGTGACGAAGGCATAGCCCTTCCCACCGTTTGCGGTGTACAGAGACGTCAAGCAGACGTCGTGGGAGATCAGGACTTGCTCCAAGTATCCCTTTCGGGCCAGATTCACCACGTACTCGACCTGGCGGTTCGTCATGTAGTCCTGTTCACCGCGAATTGTGTCGAACTCGGCGAATGCCCCTCGGGCCGCGATGGCCTCGTGGTACTCCATCGAGGGCACCATGTCGCAGTGCCCGACGATCACGCATCGGGGGTCTACCCCGACCTCGCAGAGCACGTCGAGCTGTGGCAAGCCCAGAGGCCAGCGGGCAGCGTGGGTCATGATCGTCAGACCCGTCGCCAGATGGGCTTTCGCCGCCACGCGGAGGGCACGCTCTTCCGTTGAGGAAACCCAGCCGCGATTCGAACCGACCTCGCCGATAATCCCGGGGCGGATACCCGAGTCCTCGAAGCCGTGCTCGATCTCGTCGATCAGCGCTTTGGCCAAACCGGCCACTCCCTTGCGATCCATCAAATCGCGGTCGATGTACGGGTCTCGGTAGTGGCCAGATCCCATGACGATGTTGAGTCCGGTCGCCGAGGCGATCGCCTCAAGGGCACGGGGGTCTCGGCCGAGTTCGAGGCTCGTGCAGTCGACGAGCGAGCGACCGCCGATGGCGACGAACTTCTTCAGCTCACTCTCGGCAAGCCTCGCATCGTTGAGCACGCCTTCCTTCTTGTACTCGTTCATCAAGTCGATGAACACGTGCTCGTGCGGCAAGGTAGTCCCAAGCGCATCAGCTGGCACAGGCCCTAAGACTGTCATCACATCTGGCACGAAACTTGTCTCCCTTGGGACGCGCTGCATGAACTCGTTGCCTAGGGTTCCGGCGGGGCCGGGCCCCCGATAGTTGCACCGTAAGGTCCTCGCGATTCGGACTCGCCCGCTTGAGGACCTCTCCAACCCGTGCGCCGGCGGGCCGGATAAGCCCGCCGGCTTGATCCCGTCTAGGCTGGGATCTTTTCGATCTGCGCGACGACGTCCTCGCCCCAAAGGCCCACCAGAAGAGGCCGGACGGTCGACGCGTAGACCTTGTTGCGGAGGGAGTTCTTATCGGATTGGACGACGGTCATGCCGTGCGACTGCAGGAAAGCCACGTCCTGGTTGAACGCTGCCTTTGCAGCCGCCTCTTGCTGGGCTTTGATGTCCGCGAACGCGGCGGTGATCACGGCCTGCTGGTCGGGCGACAAGGACTTCCACGTCGCGGAGTTGATGAACACGTACTCGGGCTGAATACCATGGTTCGTCATATTGAGGTACTTCTGGATCTCGTAGAACTTGGCGGACTTGATCGTGGAGACTGGGTTCTCCTGAGCCTGGGCGGCTCCGTTCTGGAGGGCGGTGTAGACCTCGGTGAACGCCAGGATCGTCGGCTGTGCGCCAAGGGCTTTGAACACCGTGACTTCCGCCTGGTTGGACGGGACCCGCAGGACCAGATCCTGCAGATCGGCAATCGACTTGATTGGTCGGTTGGAGGTCATCTCCCGGGGCGTGACGTAGAAACTGCCAATGAAGCGGGAGTTTTGCTGGGCCTCGTAGGTATCGAAAAAGCGCTTGAGGAGGTTCTGCTGCAGGATCGTGGCGAGCTGGGCCTCACTCTGGACTGTGAAGGGTGTGAAGAAGGCGTCGAGGGGCGCGGAGCCAGTGACACCAACCATCGACATCTGGATGGCGCCGTTCGAGAGCTGTCGGTCGATATCGGTCTCGCTGCCGAGCTGGCTCCCATTGAAGAGCTTGACGGTGACCGAGCCGCCAGACTTCTGACTGACTTCGTCAGCAAACTTCTGAAGGTAGGTGTTCAGTGGATCGGCTGCATTGAAGTCATTGCCGAGTTTGAGCGTCACCTTCTGACCCTTGGCGGCCCCGGCCGAGGCGGTCGGCGTGGTTGACGCTCCTGACGCGCACCCTGCTGCCAAAATCGCCACGAGTCCCACGGTCAAGACGAAGCGGATAACCCTTCTCGAGTGAACCATCGAGGTTCTTCCTCCATTCACAAACCCGGGAACCGCATCCTCGTTCTCGAGGTCGCGGAGATTTCACCTACGTGACAAGCCCTCTCGGTCGTCTGCCACCGAGTCCATTTCCAACCGGCTGTTGGCATGAACGGGCCCTAGCCTGCACCGCTAGGTAGTGCTCATTGATGGGGCGCGGGTCGAGCGCCACGGGTCCCTACGGCACCGCCCAGGCCTCCTCGAGGGCGGTGGACTGTCCGGAACAGGCGTCCGAGGTGTTTCTAGCGCGCTGTTTCTAACTAACTGTGAGAAACTAACTGTGGCCAGGGTACGACCACTGTCAATAGGTGCCCCAGCTCTGGACAGAAGGTACTGGTCATCAGTTCGGACCCGGGGCGGGCAACGGCGCCGCGAGACGCTCAAGGACCCTCGCTTCAGACGCCGATGCGTTCCTGCAGCCAGGAATCCCCGATCTGGAGGGCCGCGTCGATCGCGCCAGTCACGACCGCCTCCGGCCCGAGATCTGAGCCGACCACGGGGGGTGGGTTGGCGACGCTTTCGGCTAGGCGCCCAGCCAGGCCCGGGGAGAGTCGCCCGAAGCTTCGGCTGATGCCTCCGCCGATCACGACGCGCTCCGGGTCGAGGACCGCCACGAGTGCCGCGATGAGCCAGCCGAGGCGGTCGGCGAACCGGTCGATCGCTCGAGTCGCGGCGACGTCGCCGGCGGCATCCGCCAGGAAGACGTCGAGGGCCCCGTCGGCCTTCGAGGCCCCGCCGAAACGACGGTATTCGCCGATCAGTCCGTCGGCTGTCAGCAGGCGGCCGAGCTGCACCGCGCCATTCCCGTCCCCACCGTCTGGAACCTGGATCCAGGCCACGCGGCCGGCCGCGCTATGGATGCCCGCGTAGACCGAGCCGTCGGCGACGATGCCGACGCCGATGCCCTTGCCGACGTCGAGGACGACGGCGTCGCGGACCCCGACGCAGGCGCCCCGACGAAGCTCCGCCAAGGTTGCCAGCTGGTCATCCTGCGTGACGAGGACCTGGCGCCCCAGGGAGCTGCCGAGCAGGCCGCCAAGGGCGAGGCCCTCCCAGACGTGATGCTGCGATGGCCGCACGATGGCGCCGTCGACGGTCGCGATCGCCGGGACTCCGACGCCGACGCCCACCAGCGCGTCGGGCTGCACGCCCGCGTCCTGCTGCAGGTCGTGGATCTTGTCGCGAAGGCTGCCGACGAGGTCGGCTTCGATCTCCGAGGTCGGGCCCTCCCACCGTGCCCGGGGAGCCCCATCGAGATGGGCCAGCACCGCCCGGGTCGTCTCGTTCCCGACATCGATCCCCAGCACATGCCCGATCGACGCGTTGAATTTGAACAGCGCCGATGGGCGACCGACACGCCCGCGGGCGGATCTCCCGGCCGGCACGACCAGCCGCCTGCGGCGGAGGTCGGCGATCAGGCGATGAACCGTCATTGTGGTCAGGCCTGTGTCCACCGCGATCCGGGATCGCGACAGGGCTCCGCCGGCTCGCACAACCTGGAGGACGCTCCAGGCATTGGCCCGGCGGATGTGGGTTTGGTTGAGCGGCGCGAGCGAATCGCCGATCAGCGCAGTCTGGTGCTCACCGACGTCGCGCTCGTGCGCTCGCGATCCGTCGGCGCTCATGCCGTTGCCCACTGCGGGCGCACGGGTTCACATCGGTCTGGCGGGGTTTGCATCGCGCTGTGATATTAGCGGTCAGGGCCGCGGAGCGTGAAACGGACGAGGACACCCCGACGGCGTCCCCTCGGTGGACGCGAGTCGGCCGTTGTCACGCTCGCGCGAGCCCGGCGGCGGACGCCTCGTGTAAGCGGGTCCATCCTGCGATGAAGTTGTTTCGGAATTGCTGCACCGGGCCGAACGCCTCGAACTCCTCGAGGGTGAGCCCGTCAAGGCGCATCGCCCTGTGGAAGTCGTCGAAGGTTTCGTCGAGCCGGGCCAGCGCGGCCTGGTCGAGCGGTTCGTCGATTCCGGCCGTAAACGGGCTCGGGTCCGCCATGATGTCAGCGAACGTGCTCCAGTTGATCGTGGCGTGGAGCGACCCACCCACGAGCCCGGTGAGATCGAGCGGGATTCGCGCCCCACCGCACAGCAGCGTCACCGGGTAGTCGCGCTCCTGGACGATCCGGTAGCACTCTCGAGACAACGCAACGCCGGCGAGCTCCATGTCGTCGGTTGTGACTGACAGTCCGTCGCGCGCTGCGAGGGCCTTGAGATGATCCCCGAAGATGCCGGTGATCGGGCTCATGAAGAATGGCGGCCGGTTGCCGGTCCGAGCGGTGACCTTGAGGTAGCGCTCGCTGGTCTCGACGAGTTGAGCCAGGCTGAAGACTTCGGTGACGATCGTCGGATAGCCACCGCCGACAAGGATCTCGAACGCCTCGAGCCCGGGGCCCGTCGCCGGGATCTTGGGTGTCGCGTTCGGGCCGATAGCGTGGCCGGCTCGGGCCTCCTCCACGATGTGCGCCGCGTCGGTGTCGTTTTCCGGGGCGCCCTGGATGGAGACGAACCCCTCGCGTCCGCCGGACGCGTCCTACATCGGCGG
>OCZT010001965.1_pt1 | contig 21330 bp, 20 predicted proteins | sample 1539031 | NCBI WGS metagenome assembly OCZT01 (sample SAMEA3539308, study PRJEB22396) | soil metagenome | biome: tundra; feature: field; material: soil | place: USA | collected 2010-05 | depth 0.15 m | reverse complement strand
GAAATTCGCTCTTGTTGTCGAACGGCAGCATTTTCACCTTCACCCAGCCGATGCCGACCAATGTCATCGCGACGAGCAAAAGCCCGGTGATGCCCGCCAGAAATGCGTAACGCCAGCGCCGGTGCGCGATGAGCGGCCCCATGAAACGGCGATAAAGGCGGGTGAAGAAATCCTCTTCGTGTTCGTAGGAGCCGACGTGAGGAGGCTCTGACTTTTCATCCGTGATGCGTGGAGCGTGCTGTGTTTCAGTTTGAGACTCGTTACCCCGGCTGCTACGATGCCATTTCAAAATGCGAATGCTGGCCCACGGCGTGACAATGAAGGCGATGGCGAGCGAGAAAAACATCGCTGCGCCTGAACCAATGGGAATCGGCCGCATGTAAGGCCCCATCAGGCCGCCGACAAACGCCATCGGCAAAACCGCGGCAATCACGGCAAACGTGGCGAGAATGGTCGGGTTGCCAACTTCGCTGACCGCTTCAACGGCGATGGCCGACCAGTTTCGTCCCTTGTTCTGCGGCAGGTGAAAATGGCGGACAATGTTTTCGATCACCACGATGGCGTCGTCCACCAGGATGCCGATGGAAAAAATCAGCGCGAAAAGCGTGATGCGATTCAGCGTGAAGCCGTGGAGGTAAAACACCAGCAGTGTCAGCGCCAGCGTGGACGGAATCGCAATGGCCACGATGATGGATTCGCGCCAGCCCAGCGTGAGCAAAATCAGCAGCGACACACCGACCACGGCAATGAGCATGTGCCAGAGCAGTTCGTTGGATTTTTCCTCCGCCGTCACGCCGTAATTTCGTGTGACGGATATCTGCACATCGGCGGGAATGACGCGGCCTTTCAGCGTTTCAACTTTTTTCAACACCTCCCGTGCGACGGAAATGGCGTTTGCGCCCGGCCGCTTGGCAATGCTCAGCGTGACCGCCGGTTCTTCACCGTAACGTGTTGCCGGCATCTTGCCGGCAATTCCCTCTGTTGGTTCTGCCGGCGAGACGCCGGCAGCACGTTGCCCTGTTCCAAAAAACACATATTGGCCCGGCTCTTCCGCGCCATCCATGATGTCGGCCACATCGTGCAGATAAACCGGTTTGCCGCCAAACACGCCGACGACCACGTTGCCCACGTCCTCCGCGCTGGCCAGAAACGCGCCGGTTTCAACCATCACTTCCTTGTTGTCGCTGGTCAGTCCGCCGGCGGCGAACTGCCGGTTCGCCTGTTGCAGCATGGGGATCAGACCGGCGGGACTGAGGTTGCGCGAAGCCAGTCTGGCCGGGTCGAGCAACACGCGCACCTGCCGTTGCGCGCCGCCGATGAGGGTGGTTTCGGCCACCTGCGGCACTTGCTTGACCGCGTCGTCCACCTGGGCGACGAGCCGGCGCAAGGTGAGATGGTCATAACGCGCGCTGTGGAACGTGAGCGCCAGAATCGGCACGTCGTCAATGGACCTCGCCTTGATGAGTGGCTGTGAAACACCGTGCGGGATCTTATCGAAGTTCGATTGCAGCTTCTGGTTCAGCTTCACGAGGCTCCGCTCCATGTCCTCGCCGACCTTGAAGCGCACGATGACGAGGCTCTGTCCGGGGCTGGAGGTGGAGTAGATGTATTCGACGCCGGGAATTTCCCAGAGCAGCTTTTCCATCGGCCGGGTGGCGCGCTCCTCGACTTCCTTGGCGCTGAAGCCCGGCATCGAGACCATCACGTCCACCATCGGCACCTTGATTTGCGGCTCCTCCTCGCGCGGCAGCATCCATACCGCGAACACGCCGAGCAACACCGACGTGATGATGATGAGCGGCGTGAGCTTGGAATCAATGAACGCCCGCGCGATGCGGCCGGCAATGCCGGGCGGCGCGGAAGTTGAACTGGGGTTGTCAAATTTCATCGCAGCAAACCGCGCCGATTAAACCTTGAAATGCATACTGGAACCATGAACCGAAAAGAACATGCCTCTTCGCGACAGCGTCTTGGACTGCGCCGGCAGAGCGCAGCGGCGACGGCGCTTTCGGAGTTTGGCGGGCGCGTGAATATTCGGGAGCCTTCGCCCAAAGCGGTGTCGCGCTTCGCTTGCCACCGCAGTCCAAAACCTGGCGGCAATTCGAATGGTTCACGGAAAGGGCGGGCTTCATTTCACCTCTACCGGTTGTCCATCAACCAGGCCGGCAGCGCCGTCCACAACCACCCGCTCGCCCGCGTCCACGCCGGAGACCAATTCCACTTCGTCGCCGATGCGTTTGCCGGTCTTGACAATGCGCAATTGCGCGTGCCCGTTCACCACCACGAAAACCAATTCCATCTGTCCGCGTTGCACCATAGCCGACGCAGGCGCGCGCAGCGCGGAAGTTTCGCCCACCGGCATGGCCGCGCGCCCGAACTGGCCGGCCCGCAAACCGGGTGTTGGCGGCAGGTCAAGTTTGACGAGGAAGGTGCGGCTGTTGGGATCGGCGGCGGGCGCAATTTCGCTGATCACGCCTGCGAGTTCGTTGGTCAAACCGGACACGCGCACGCCCAGCTTGTCGCCGAGGGTAAGATGACTGATGACCGCCTCCGGCACGTCGGCTTCCAGCCGCAAATCGCGGGCGTCCTCCATTTCCAACAGCGGTTTGCCCGGCGAGGCGAGATCGCCCACGTCCACGTATTTGCGCGTGATGACGCCGTCGAACGGCGCGGTGACTTTCGTGTAGCCGAGCAGGGTTTCCGCCTCCGTCGCCGCCGCATCGGTCACGCGAAACTTCGATTGGGCGTTGTCGTATTCGGATTGCGAAAGGATTTTTTGCTGAAACAGATCCGTGGCGCGTTTCAAATCGTTCTGCGCCTGCTGGCGCAGGGCAAGCGCCTGGTCGAGTTGCGCCTGGACTTCGCGCGCGTCAAGCTGCAACAGCAACTCACCGGCCTTCACATTTTGGCCGGGCACGACGAGCATCTTTTCGATCTTGCCGCTGACCTTGGCTTCGATGACGGAACTCAATTTGGCGCGCACCGTGCCCACCACCTCTTCGATGGCGACGCGCTGTTTGCTCTCGACGGTTTGCACGCGAACGGCGGCGGGCGGGAGTTCGGTGGTGACGGGCGATTCCGGTGCCTGACCGCAGCCCGAAAGGATCAAACCGGAAACCGTGATTCCTCCGGCCCAGGAGACAAAGCGTATTTTCATAAAATTCATTTCCCGCCGGGTGCCGCGCCAGCACCCGGCTCTGATGATTTCAACGAAGGCGTTGACCACTCAACTATGAGCAGCACGAGCCGCCGCCGCCAAGTTTTTTCAGGATGATTTCCAGCGGGCAGAATTTTGTGAACGACGATTGCAGCAGGTTGAATCCGACAAAGGCGGCGAGCCAGAGCCAGTTCGGGTTGTGATAATGCGCCAGCAACAGGCTGGCCAGGATGAAGATCCCGGCAAACCGCCGGATGATGAGTTCCATTTTCATAACCGGATTCGTTGGGTTGAGGTTTAATGAGAACTGCCCGCGACCAACGCGCCTATGGCCATGCCGTAGAGCGTGCTGATGAACGGATTGCTGGTCAGGGGGCAGGCGCCGGTGGAACACCCGACGAGCTTGTACCAGCCGAAACCAAGGGCCGCCCCGACCACGGCGCCGACCAGGATTCGCAGGCTCATAACGAGCGCCTTTCGAGATGCGCTGTTTTTTGATGGACAAAGAATTCAATCATGGTATAATCATACAACCATATAGTTATATGTCAAATGAAAAATTTTTGCGGGTGGTGGACGGGGAGGAGCTCGACCGGATGGCCGCCCGGTTCCGGCTGCTGGGCGAGCCCATGCGGCTGAAGATTTTGCAGGCGGTCTGCAAACGGCCGCGCACTGTAAATGACATCGTCGCCGCCACCGGCTCCACGCAGGCCAACGTCTCCAAACATCTCGCATTGCTGACCACCGGCGGGATCCTCACCCGCAAAAAGGATGGCCAGTGCGTTTACTACGCCATGAAGAACCAACTGGCGGTGAAACTCTGCGAATTGGTGCGCGCGCAACTTGCCAGGTAGTCTGCCCATTGCGACGGGCCGGTTTGCGCAAGAGGCGCGGGCAGCTCGCCCACGATACGCGGACGAGGGCCGTCCGCGCTCCAATGAATGCGGCTTAAAAGCCGCGGCTACGGAACGCGATGTTCACACGCGCGCTGGACTTGGATGCGCTGCTCAAGGAAAAATGACCCTCCGTGCCCGGGCGCGAGGCGGAAGAAAAAGCTCGCCAACGGATTCAGAACGGGCAGAAATTATTGCGACATGAGTGCAAGCGGTCCAATGGCAAAGAAGAAGATGGATCCGGAAAAGCGCGCGCCCGGCTGGCAGATACGTTGCTTGAAGTGCGACTTCACCGAGCCGTGGGGCAAATACGGCATCCGGCTCAAGGCCGTTGGCCGGACATACAGCTTCGGCCGCTGTCCGCAGTGCAAACGCATCCGCATCCGCGTCATCGAGAAGGTTCCGCCGGCGGAAGCTTGAAGCCGGGGTGCGGGACTTCCGACGATGTTCACACGCGCACCGGACTTGGATGCGTTGCTGAAAGATCAACCCCGTTGACGGGAATCGTCTCGTCCAACAGGCAGCGCACAACGTCCGCGGCGGTGTAGATGTCGCAACCCGGCTTGAGAAACCGTGCCACTTGCGCGACGTCGTCGCCGGCGGTCATCAGTGCCAATTCCTCTTCCGAATTGGAACGCACCTGGTTGAGGCCGATGTTGGCAACCAGTCCATTGCAAAGGCATTTACGGCCTTGCGCGTCAGCGACCGTCCCGCCTTTTTTGACATAATCATCCACCGGCTCGGCTGGGCAACGGTAGCCCAGTGTCCCGTCCGGTTTGCGATAAAGATGCCGGAGATAACCCAGGTCGCAGATGCGCGTCCGGGCCGCATACTGATCAGCTTCTGAAAGCGTGCCGGGCATCCGAACCACCTTGAACGGAAAACCGGTGGGCGAGGCAATCGGGTCGGTGAAAACGTGCGCGGTGCCGGCACGGCTCATTTGCAACGCCTGCTGCTTGAGTTCGGGGCGCAGGCCGGATTCATTGCAAAAGGCAAATGCGGTTCCCACCTGAATGCCGGATGCGCCAAGTCGCAAGGCCTCGGCCAGCCGGCCCGGCCGCCCATACGACCCGGCCAGCCAGAATGGCCGGCCCAGCTCGCGGATTTTTTCGAGGTCAACAACATCGCGCGGGCCATATACCGGTTCGCCGATGGCGTTGAGTTGCAGCGGGCCGCGCGGCGGGGCGTTGTGTCCGCCGGCGGTGTCGCCTTCGATGACGAAGCCGTCCACGTGTCCGCTGGCCTTTTTGGCCAAAGCCATGGCGAGGGTCACCGAGGCGACAATGCCGAGGAATAGCGGACGTTTCACCGCCGGGAGCTGGCCCTTGCAGAAGGCGCGCGGGTCAAACGTGGAAAGGAATTCCTCGCCGGGCAGCGCGCCGATGACATCAATTTTCAATTGGGCCGGTCCGCCTTCCGCCAGACGATCCATCGCCCCGGGAATGGCGCGCGGTATGCCGGCGCCCATGAGCACGTAATCCACGTTGGCGAGCATCGCGCCGTAAAGCGAGGGCAGGGTGGGCAACTGGATTTTTTCGAGAAAATTAATTCCGACCAGTCCGTCATGGCCTTCCTTGGCCAGGAACACTTCCACGAAGTTGGCCATGACCGTCAATTCGACGAGCGCCGGGCCGGGGCGGAGCGTCGGCATGGGAGCGATTTTGAATGGCGCCGCCGGTGATTTTCCGCCGGGAATGAAATGTTGCGCCTCCACGCGCGCGGCGACTTCGGGAATCGGAAACTGTTGCATGGCCCGGCGCAGGTGGCCCTGGGGATCGCCCATCTGAAGGGCGCGCGAGAAAACGATGGCCAGTCCCGTCCCGGAAACGACGCCCAGTTGGCCCAATCTGGAAACGGTGCGCGCCAAAGTCCAGCCGGACACGGCTACGCCCATCCCGCCCTGAATAATCTTCGGCTGTGACATAATATAAACCGCGCTACCAGCGCTTCACTCCACAAGGAGAAAAGCTCACGACAGAATAGTCAGGAATTACCGGAAGGGTGTTCCTTGAAACACCCTGGCGGGAATCCGTCGGAAACCGACGCTGGAAACATTCTAGGCTGGTTGCCGGTGGATAGAAAGCACTGTTTTTGAAGAATTAGCGCCTTCTTTGAGTGTGTGCGCGAAACGCGCTTATACCATTTCCCGATAATAATCGGCACATTTCCCAGACGGTAGGGCCGCGTTGCTGCGCGGCCATCATACCCGGCGGCGCCGCAGCGCCGCCCTACCCATTGCACCGATTGTCTCTGGGATTTGGTATTATTCTGTTTTTCCTGCTTTTCCTGAGAGCCGCTGATTTCAAGGCGGGAGCTTAATCCGTTATCCGGCCTGACAAAACCGGCGGCAAACGAGGTCAAGCCTGCGCCAAAATCCGGTAAGACGTTCCTCATCCGGCGCGGGATGGGGCTGTGGCTTTTGTCGGCATGGTTATTTCCAGGAAAAATGCCGCTTGCCCTTGCCAATAATGGAATTAAGCTCAAATCGCAATATGAAAGTGCAACCAATAGCACCTCACTTCTTAGGCTCACTTAACTGTTAGGCGACTAGCCACCCTTCTTCCAATGCCCACAAATACAGATCGCAATTCCAGTCACCTCGCCGGCGAGTATTTCGTCGCCGCAGAACTATATCGCCGTGGCTACTCCGTTGCGATGACTCTCGGCAACGCAAAGGCCATTGATCTCTTTGCTGAACGAGAGGCTCGAACCGTAAATGTTCAGGTCAAGGCAATCCGAGACAAAAAGAGTGTTGGCTGGCCTATGCTCAAAGACAAAATCAAAGACAACATCATTTACATCTTTGTCTGCCTCAACGCACCTGACACGCCCCCGGATTACTACATTTGCACGTCGGACGAAGCCCGACTGAAGGTTAAGCAATACAGCACACGCGGAATTATTGATCTCTCCCGCCTAAAGAGTGACGACTACCGCAACCGCTGGGACAAGATCGAGGCAGCACTAACACCAGTCAATGAACCATAATCCAACGTCGCCTAACTAGATCGAGCGAACCGGAGCGGGCGCTCGCAGTTCGGATGCTGGCTTGCAAGGCTGTTGTCATTGGTTATTCTCGCTCCGGTCGCTCATCTGGAGCGTTAGATGCACACGGCACAGCAACATGATTACGCAAGAACAGTTTAAGGTGTTGCTGCCACTGGCTTGTTCATGGGCAGAGGAACAGGAGGGCATTATTCTCCGCGATGGCGCGCTTCTCTCGCCCGCCCAGATTGCTGATGCCAAGACGATCGGCGTTGTTCATCCTGAGAGGGTCAGATTGCTGAGAGTCCCAGGTATTCCCATGCCGGTGCATCCGGTCCTTCGCGCCGCCGCCGATGCCACCAAGCTTATTTCTCCTGACACAGCCGGTCTCACTTTGAGGTATGGCATATTCATTCGTTCGGATTATTGGAGCGCTCGCCCATTGGTGTTTCACGAGCTTGTCCACACTTCGCAGTATGAGAGGCTTGGCGGATTTCAGCAGTTTCTACAGCAGTATTTGTATGAGTGCATCACTATCGGGTATCCTGCTGCCCCGATGGAGCAAGAAGCGGTTACTACGACAGCGAGATTGTGCATCTAACGCCGCGCGAGGCTGTGTGAAAACTCCCAGTGGGATTGACGGTTAAAAGCGGCGGCGAGAAGTGTTTCTTGCGGTTCGTGGTTTTTCATCCCGGATGAAAAGTTCCGGTCGGGCCGTGGTGGGAGCGTTTACCGGAGTGGTGGGAACCAAGGACTGAGGTTTTTCCGGCCCGTGGCGGCGCACTGGGCCCGGACAAATCCCAGCGCGTGCAGATCCAGCGTGCCGACGAAGGCGTCCAGAAACCGCACGGGGTTTTCGGCGGCGACGTAATCCTCCAGGAATTCAGGGAAGAGCAGGGTTTGGGCACGGTCCAGTGGGCGCAACTTTGCACTGTTCTTAAACTGGGGACTGGAAAGTCCCCAGAATCCCGCCATGCGGGACTGGAAAGCCTGCGCTACCTGTAGCGCGGACATTCCTGTCCGCGGGTTCGGGCGACTTTCCAGTCGCCCGGCGCTCCCGGCCCAGACTTCCCAACCAAGAACAGTGCGAAGTTGCACCCGGTCCAGTCCGGTGCGATGGTTCATGCTTGTAACCGACGCGCCGCAGGAGTAATTGTTCAAAAAATATGACCGGGTTTTCACACAGCCTCGGATGCTGTTAGAGAAGAAAAAGTGGCAACATCCGGAGCGTTCCAAATGTCAACGCCAGCACCAAAGATTTCTGCCTCGACTGCATCCGTTTCAAATCCGCCGCCGCCGCCGGTTTTGCCGGCGGATTTGCCGGCGTCGCGCAGCGCCATCTCGCTGCTGGGCGTGGATTACATTCACTTGAAGACGGCGGACGGCGGCGACCTTTATCTCACGCGTTTCGGGCTGCCGTTCTGGAAAAGCCTGCTGCCGCAGAACTGGTATGCGCGCGAGTGGTTTGAGGCCAAGCGCGAGCGGCTGGAGGGCACGAGCACGGTCTATAAAGTGCCGACGCGCCCGGTGAACGGCAAGGTGTTGAATCTGGTCGTCAAATGGTCGCGCGTGGGCGAAATGGTGCCGTTCGACACCTTCACGGTCAACAAGTTCATTCAAGCGGAATTCAACAGTCCGTTCGAGGAATTTTCGCTGCTCATGGAGTTGCGCCGGGGTGAGGCCGGGCCGGCAGCCATTCGCATCCGCACCCAGCTCCCTTTGGCGATCTACGTGCCGAGCGAGCGCTTGCAACTCTGGCAGACGGGTCGTTCCGAGGACAAAATCCGCGCGAAGGTGACGCGTCATCCCGGTGTGGAGATTGATATCCTGCGGCAATACGTCTTGCTGTTCGGCTGGATCAAGGGCTGGGACGCGGTGGAGACGGCGGAAAAATTCGGGCTGGAAGGCCGGGCGCAGGCGGAATTTCTCGCCCGCGTCACCAGCCTGGTTACGCATGAGTTGTGGCAGAAAGGCTGCCGGGTGGTGGATATGAAACCGGCGCACATCATTCTGCGCCCGCAGCCGGACCAGTCGTTGTTGCGCGACCACAACGATCAGTTTGCCTACGCGCTGGTGGACTACGAATTGCTCGAACGGACCCCCGAACACGAACAGGCCGTGCGAAGCGTCAACCGGCAACTTTATCTCAAGCACATGGCCCGCCGGTTCGACACGGACGCCGCCAATCCGCTGCCGGCGCATCTCCGCGCCACGAATGTCCTGGGTGTGGATTACATTTTTGGCCGCGCCGAAAGCACGGGGGGATTGCTCTGGGTGGTGGGCAAGGACCCGGACCTGTTTAATTATTTTCTGCCGGAACGCTGGCGTCGCACGCCAAAGAAAAAACTGTCCGCCCGCAACCAGATTTTCCACACCCGCACCAAGGACAACATCAATCTGGTGTGGAAGGTCTCGCGCATGGGCGACTCGCCGTGGTTGAAGAATCCCGATGCCCACAAGGAGACAGCGCGGGCCTACGGCTTCAACAGTCCCTTCGAGGAATTTGCCTTTGCGCTCGAAATGAGCCGCCACGGCGTAAGGACGGTTTATCCGCGCGCCATTTACATGACCGGCCGCCCGCGCGGCCCCGCCCGCCAGGTGTCCGACGAACGGCGTTACGCCGCGCTGGCTGATTTCCGCACGCCCGACGGCGACCCGGCCGTGCGCAAGGAATACGACTACATCACCATCTGGGGTTTTTGGAACGGCCCGGACGAACTGCTCGCGGCGCAGGATGGAAAATACTACCAGGCCGTCAACGTCAAACGCGCCTTCACCGACAAACTGATTTCCAAACAAACTTTGACGGAACTGACACAGATGGTAACGCGCCGACAGGCTCATCGCGGTTTTGAGGACCTCAATCTCAAACCCGATCACCTGCTGATTTCCTTCGACGCGGATGAACAACTGGTGCTCGACACCATGGGCAAACCCGAAGTGCGGCTTTGCAATTTCGAACTTATCCGCCGCAGACCATGATCTTCGGTGAAGCTGTTGGTAATACCATTTCCCGATAATAATCGGCACATTTCCCAGACGGTAGGGCCGCGTTGCTGCACGGCCATCATACCCGGCGGCGCAGCTCCGATAGATCGCGAGCAGGCCGCGCCGCCCTACCCATTGCACCGATTGTCTCTGGGAATTGGTATAAGAGACTTTGGCGGGACGCCCCCGCCGCTTTCGCGCGAATGAATTCCCGACGGAACTTCATTTGTTTCACGGGTCGCGAACCGATTAATTGAGCCAGGTTGACGGGGTATTTACAAACTGGAACCGGTTTGGGTTGAACGGTTAGGTGAATCCTTCCGGTGGTTGTGGAGGGTTGAATCCACAACGGTTTCTGATGGGCTGCTTCTGATTGGTTTTTGCGGGGGCCTTTTTTGAATCCCAGTTACCCGCCAGGATTCCGGCGATAAAAACTGAAAAGAGTGTCAGCGGACTGATCAAGTTTGTTAAAATACGCATATTGCGATTGTTATTCCTTGGTTTTGGGTCTGATATCAGCAAACCGGCGGCGCATGACCAACAGACCTGTCAGCCCACAAACCGCGATTGCGAATGTCCCGGGCTCGGGGACCGGTATCACGGGGACCGGGGTCACTTGGGTTGCGGAAATCCAGCCACTGTTACTGCCTCCCACCCCAATCCCTTGCACATGGGTTGCGGCGTAGAACGGTCCGTGGCCACCTGACGGCGCGGAAAGATAATTAAAATCAGAAGCGGTGAGACCGGGACTGGTAATTTGGCAGGTCACATAATCTCCAACGGTAAACCTCGTTCCGTCTGCCGTGCCGAAGCCGAAACTGATGTCGTAATAGCCACCGCCGTCTGCCTTTGCACCGTTCTCCTTTAGTGAAATTGATGGAAGGTTGAAGCCACCGCTCTCCGTCGCGAAGGTAAATTGCAGGTTGGTTGGATTCAGACCGGGGTTTAAATTAAAGTCAAACTCCCCCAAGAACTCACTTCCGGTCAGCGCAGCGTTGGAAATGGTCAAGCTGACCGTCCCCGGGACCATGTCCTGAACAAGCATCGTCACCCAAGGAAGACTGGTGGAAGCGGGACCTGTGCCGCTGAACACATTGTTGAATCCATAAAAAAGTGCGGACGCGCCTGCTCCCACGGGAGAAAGCAATGCCGCAACCAAAACGACGCACATCGCGGTTCTGCGCCTTAAAAAATGGCAAAGCCATTCCATCACACTGATCTGGTTTGCTGGGCTGCGCATAACAAGGGTTACTTCGTTCGACCGCACCAGGTGCAGATATAGAGTCCCCGCGAATCCAGAACGAAAGTGGATTTGACCGAAGGGGAGTTACAGCAACTGCAGGTGGCCTTGTAAACTCTAAGTATGGGAGGCAGGCACAAAATCTCCCGATCACAAAAGGCGCAAACGATCCGATCCTCCTTGATCAGGAAATCCATGTCATCCTTCAGCGAGCACTTGCAGGCCAGGTTCGCCAGACTTCCACGTAACGAATCGGCCAGGCCACTGTTAATAGTTTCTTGAGGCAACGGATTTGCCCGTCGGATGGCGGTATTGTCTACCATAAACTACATGGAAACTGCGACTTTTCACTCCGCCGCTCTACAGTAATCACTGCCCTCAATCTGAAACAACTTCCAAACCGATCGTGTTACAATAGTGCTGCCAATTTTTCATTTCTCAGCGACCAGATTTTCTGGAAGCATGACATTTCGAATTTTTTCCAAGAGCAAAACCTTCTCCAAACCTTTTGCCCGTGGCCAATGCGCGCAGTGTAGATTTTTAAGACACTTTTGTCAATAAATTAAGGCATATTGTGAATAACTTGCCTAAATTGTGAATAACTTTCCTGATGGTGAATTTGTCCGGCCTGTTTTTGGGAGATTGGTGAATATCCCGCTTTTCCGTGAACAACCCCAAACCATATGTCAGTAATTTATAGCCAATTGTGAATATGAAACAGTTGTAAGTATGGCGACCTACCCCGATAACAGAGATGTGAAAATAAGAGGCAGTGTGCCTTGGATTAAACAGCACGCGTGCAAGCGAAAAGCCGCATAAAAGCAGCTTTAGACAATATGAAAGCAACCATATTTCGTGGATGAACACGGCATTACAAAACAAAGAGGAAGAGATGGCCAATGTTGGCAGGGCCAAGGGTGGCGCACGGTACATGCCCTGGTTCGGCTGGGACAGTCAAAACGGGTACGGCAATGGTTTCCCAGCGGCCAAAGGTGAGGAGAAAGGTGAGGAGAATTGTTGCGGTGAGGCCTTGAGGCCTTTCTGGCTGGAGGACGGCCGTTCGGGCGCGGTGTGCCGAAAGTGCGGTCAGAAGTTCACGGACAACACACAGGTGCGGTATGGCGGTTCCCCGTGGATTGGTGTTGATCTTGACGGGACACTGGCCCGCGACCTTGGCAGCACGCGAAGGGACGGGGACGAGATTGGCAGTCCTATTGAGCCGATGCTGGTCCGCGTGCAGAAATGGATTGCCGAAGGACGCACCGTAAAAATTTTCACTGCCCGCGCCTCCTCCCCCAGGCAGGTGGCGGCGATAAAAGAATGGCTCGTCAGTTGTGGGTTGCCGGATTTGGAAGTGACCAACGTAAAAGACCTGCACATGATCGAATTGTGGGACGATCGTTGCGTGCAAGTAACGACCAACTTGGGGGAACCCATCAGCAAAAAGGCGGGATCCAGGCACCCGAGGCAGGCGGGGATGCGGGAAGAAGATCGGCAGGGAGGAATATCCTTCGGATTCTTCAACCGTCTCAGAATTTTATTAGCTCTATAGTTCATGATTAATTTGAACCCAAATCCATTTCTTGGCGCAGGAATCTGGCGTGTAACCAGGATTCAAGCAGGCCCCCGCAAAAAATCAGAAACCGTTGGAAGTCAAACCCCGAAACCAGCAAAGCCAGTCAGACAACCCTGAAAGCCAGCCGTAAATTATGCGTATTTTAACAAACTTGATCAGTCCAATGACACTCTTTTGGTACACAGTTTACGCACTGGCACTCTTTTTAATTTTTATCGCAGGAATCTGGCGTGTAACCAGGATTCAAGCAGGGTCCCCGCAAAAAGACTAATCAGACAAACAAAACTCGAATTAGAAACGTATCAAGCAGGCCCCCGCAAAAAACCAATCAGACAAACAAAACAAAACTCGAATCAGAAATGTTTATGAAAATTAGAATTCTTGCAATTATGGCCGTGCTCCTGGCGGGTGCTGGTTTCAGCCGGGCGAGTATCATCAGCAACACGATTGCGGCTGATGGTGACGGTGTTATAACCTGCGACGTTTATCCTCTTACACAAACCGGCCTCGGGTACTCACTGAGCATAGATGGGATACAACACAACCTAGGAAACCCGTGGGATGCCGGGCATATACAAGGTAATATCATTACGGATACAGAAACAGACCCAACGCTCGCACTCTTCAACGAAATTAATAATGATACCGGGATCGCTTGGGGCGATTACCACGTCATGGTTACGATGAGCAAGCCGTTTACATTTTCCAATGTCGGCGTAGGCATAGGCAATCCTGGTTGGACATTCAATACCACCGCGCCGACCCCGAGTGGCACGAACTGGATTGGGTACATTGACTATGCTGGTTATGGCAATCCGGTTCTAGCTCTCGGCACGCTGGATTTTAATTATTCAATGACCTTCACCGGCGGGGCCAGTTTTCAAGAAGCGCTGACGCCCTCCCCGGTTCCCGAGCCCGGGACATTCGCACTCATGGTTTGTGGGCTGACCGGTCTGTTGGTCATGCGGCGGCGTTCGGCCATGAAATCAGCCGGATAACCCCAAAAAACCAGCCATAAATTATGCGTATGCCAATGAACACGATCAGTCCGCTGACACTCTTTTGGCGCGTAATTTACGTGCTGGCACTTTTTTCAGTTTTTATCGCCGGAATCCTGGCGCGTAATCAGGATTCAAAAAAGGCCCCCGCAAAAACCAATCAGAAAAGTCCGCGGATTCAAACCCTGATGCAGGCAACAACCAGGTAAAACAAAACTCGAATCAGAAATGTTTATGAAAATGTTTTTTTGTTCTTCAAGTGGGATCACCGCAAAAAACAATTTAACAAGGTGAATTTAATTGCTGCCAACCCTAATCCACCTCACGCCCGCAAGGTGTGGGGTGCCGTTCTTTTCAAAATAACGGTAAACAACAGAAACAAAAATCTAAACAATATGAAAACTTGGAAACGATTTAAAGGTTTCGCAATTGGCATGGCAACATTGGGGTTGCTTTGCGCTGCGGTCAACGGGGCATCCATCTACACGGATGGTGCCGCTCCCTATACCGTCTTCGGATTGAGCAACGTCACCGTGAACCTTTCGAACACCAAAATCTACGGCAATGTCGGCGTCGGACCCGGCGCCGACCTGAAGTTAATGGCTCCCACGACCGTTTACGGAAATATTTATTTGGACGCAACGGCGACCGAGAGCGCGTCGGCCGGCACTTATACTGGGACCAAGTATACAGGCCTGAACCTTGTCCCGGCCGTCCAATATGTCCTCTTGCTGTCCTCTACGTCGGCGGGCATGACGCCCACGGCGACGTATGGCGCCGTCAATTCCGACTTGACGATCAATGGCAACGGGGGTGTCAATGTCATTGACATCAGTTCAATCGATCTCAACAACTTCAATCTCACCCTGAACGGCGGTGTGAACGACCTCTTTTACATCAATGTCGCCAGCAGCGTGACTCTCACCGGGACGGCGAGCATTATTGAGACCGGCGGTGCCGGCCCCCTCAATGTTCTCCTCAACGTGCTTGGCACGGGCACCTCGGTAAGCACTCATGTCGGCGATCAAATAAACGGGATTATTCTCGACCCGCAAGGCAGTGTAAATCTGGATGGCACTTTCAACGGACAAATCATTGCCGGCGGGGTTCAGTTGGGACTTCTCTCGGGTGCCGTTGTGAATTCCGTTCCCGAGCCCACGACGGCTGGCTGTTTTCTGCTTGGCTTGGGTGCCTTGGCTTGTTTCCAACGCTTTACCCAAAATCGACGTTCCTGATCCAGCGTAACATTCAAATTGCAACAACATCCCAAGCGTGATCAATCAACTGAAATAACTAAAACGATAAAAAAACTGCCAAACAAAAAAACTATGAAGCTTTTGAACAAACCTCTCACCCATCGAGTGCGGTTGTATCAAAACACTCTTATCGCGATTTTGTTTGCCGGATCCGTTGTTCAAAGTGAGGCGGCGACCTACACTCTCAGCGATAGCACTTGGAACGTGACGTTCAACTCTGCTGTCTCTAGCGGTTTGCCCAGTGGGCAGGTGCCTGGGGTGGTGAACTTGGTCGAACAATCGTTTTACTACAGTTTGAATGGCGGACCACTAAGCGCGGTAACTAACTTCAGCTTGAGTCTCACCAAGAGTGGTATACAGAATCCAATAATAACCGACACGTATACAAGTGCGGGCAACATGAGCGTTGCGGCCGCGTATACGCTGAATGGCACTGCATTAAGCGATACCATTACGCTCAAAAATCTTTCCACCAGCAGTCAAACCATCAGTTTGTTTCAATTCTCGGATTTTATATTGGGAGGTGCTGCAGGAGCCCAAATGGTTAATATGATTTCAAATAGCCCCACACAATACGGTGCCAATCAAACCGGGGGAGGGATATCCCTCCAAAACCAAGTTCAAATCGTCGGAACAATTGGAGCAACGACTAAAATGCAGGCGGACGGAAACGGGTCTCTGTTTGGTCCTTTCATCGGCGGGCCTCCGTACAACCTTGACAACGTCACCTTGAACGCTTCGGGAAACGCGGTTTTTGCCTATGAATGGGATGTGGCATTGGCGCCAAACACGTCATTAATTATTAGCGAAACCTCAACGATAACGGTGCCTGAACCTTCGTCCATGGCGCTGATGGTGTCAGGAATGCTTGGCTTAGCCCTGCTTTACCGGCGTCGGCAGGGCGGACAGCGTAATTGCCGTTCTTGTTAGGGTTTAATGTTTTTTCCATGAATTTCTTTTTATAAAAAATTTTGTAACGAGTACTCAAATTTCTAACCAGCAAAATAAACAAATAATAACAGTTTCAAATAACAGGCCATATCTATGAATATCCATCAAGAAGGTGTTTCTTCCCTTAAACGCGTTGCGTCCCTCGGCGCATGGCTGGCGATATCCGGCATGCTCCTGTTTCCAGTCCACGGCATCGCTCAAAACATCATAATGCAAGATGGGGGATCCACGGCGACTTTGAACTTTGGCAGCGGCAGTGGCAATATCGGGATGAACAGCTGGTCGGTGAACACATTGAATCAAAGCCAATTGAACCAGCAGTGGTTTTGGTATTCGATTAACGGGGCTGTTGCACAGACCATTGACAATCTGGGCGCGGTGGGTGCTCCGGCAACCACTTCTGGCACTGACGGGATTAATGACGTTTATATGGTGTATCAAGGCTCACAACTGCAACTGGGTATTGAATACATCTTGAATGGCAACGGCGCCGGTTCTGGAAGTGCCGATATTCAGGAGTATATACAGATCAAAAATGTGGGCTCAAGCCAGATCAGCCTGAGCTTCTTTCAATATTCCAATTTCAACCTGCTGGGGGGGGCAAACGATAGCGTTAGTATTTTCGGCATTCCTTATAATTCCAACAATCCTTTTAGTGGTTATAACGGGGCCATTCAAACGACTGGCACCGGCGGGTCGGGCATTGCTGAAGTCATTGATGCACCGAATGCAAACTTCGCCGAAGCAAATACTGTTGGCGGGCTGAATTCAACGCTGTATAAACTCAACAACACGGCTAATTTGATGCTTAATGGAAATCCGAGCGCGGGACCGGGCGATGTGACGTGGGCGCTCCAATGGACCGCAACGCTTAATTCTGGCGAAACGCTGAACATAACGAAGGATAAAGGCCTGTCCCTTGAAATTGTGCCCGAGCCGTCAACCGTGGCGATCATCGCCATGGGGGCTGGTGCGCTGGGTTTGGCACTACGACGCAAGTTATCCTGAGGGAGAATTTGGGTCGGATGCAGATTGGCGGAAGCAGGGCCGGTCAGTGACCGGCCTCTTGTTTTATTGGCATCGTTCTCGAAGAGAATTCGGCCATTAAGTCCTTGCGTCTGATGGCAATGGCAGTACGTTCGGCTGGAACTGTTTGAGTTTATGTGCGGCAGTTTTCAGTACAAAGTGTTTGGAATAGTTTTGGGGGGCTATGTATTGGTCTGCAAGCTGCAGGCTGGCGGCAGTGGACTGAACACGGTCGTTGTCGTCAACCAGGCCAGTTCCAACTCCTGCGAGTTGGGCAATTACTACTGCCAGCAGCGCCAGGTGCCGCCTCAAAACGTTTTATCCATCAATTGGCTGGGCGGCAATACCCTTTGGACCAGCAATGATTTTCAAACCAATCTGGTGGTGCCTCTGCTGAATATGCTGGCGACCCAACAGTTGACCAACCAGATTGATTACGTTGTCCTCTCGATGGATATTCCGTTCCAGACCAGTTACGGGCCCACCCTCAACAGCACGACCGCGGCTTTGTTCTACGGCCTGAGGCTGGGCACCGGGAGCGATCCATTTGGGGTCACGAACAGTTATGCGGCCAGCGAGGCAGTCTTCCGCCAGGCGCGCCCGGTCGGCACCACCGACTATTCCTTCCTGGCCACGATGATCACGGGTGATTCGCTGATCGAGGCGAAGCCGTTGGTGGATCATGGCGTTGCCAGTGATGGGACTTTTCCCCAACAACCGGTGGTCTTGGCAAAGAGTTCAGACCCTTATCGCAACATTCGGTACGCGTATTTCGACAACGCCATTTTCAACGTGAACATTCTGGGCGTTTCCTCGATTTTGCGCACCAACAGCGATTTGGTTGCGTGGCCAAACGGCTGTCTGGGGTATCAAACGGGTTTGGCGCAATTCAGCGTCCCGCAAGGCATGTTCGTTCCCGGCGCCATCGCGGACAGTCTGACTTCCTTCGGTGGCGTCATTTTCGGGAGCAACAGCCAGACCAACCTGCTGGCATTTATCAATGGCGGGGCGACGGGCAGTTATGGCACCGTAGCGGAACCGGCCAACGATACGCAGAAGTTTCCCAATCCCCAGGTTTACTTTTACCAGGCCCGCGGCTTCAGTCTGGCCGAAAGCTATTATCAAAGCGTCAACGTGCCGTATCTCGGACTCATGGTGGCCGAGCCGCTGGCGGCGCCCTTCGCCCAGCCCGGTTATGGACGATGGGGCACCAACCTCCCCAACGCCGTGCTGAGCGGCACAACCAACCTTTCCGTGAATTTCCGCGCCCAGTTTGGGAACCACCCCCTGCAACAAGTTGATTTGTTCGTGGATGGCGTGTATTTCAGCACGCTGACCAACCTGGCTCCGTGTCCCGGCAATCTGTTAACCGTCACCCTGAACGGATATCCGATCACTTACACCGTCCCCACGAATTCAACCTTGAGCACGGTGGCAGCTGGGCTGGCCTCACTGATCAATGCCGCGACCAACGCCACCCTGGTGAAGGCCCTGGTTCATGGCGACCGCATCGAGCTGCAATCCATCGCCACCAATCCCATGACTGTCCCTTTCTACGTTGCCGACAGCACCCCTGCGAATACCCCCGGCCTTTCATATAGCGTCAACTACCTGCCTGATTCTTTTCCACCACAGATGACGCCCGGTCGTCCTGATAAAAACGGAGCCTTCAGGATGGAGGTGGGAATTCCCAGCACGTTGGCGTACGTCATCCTGGCTTCAACCAATTTATTGGACTGGCAACCCATCTTCACGAATGACGTGCCGGGACTGCTGTATTTTACCGATTATGACTCCACGAACTATCGCATGCGCTTTTATCGCATGACTTGGCCGGTGCCGGATCAACCTCCCCAATTGTCTGCGCCGAGAATTGTCGGTCCGGGGACGTTCCAGATGCACGTGGACAGCACGCCCGGGCAGCCTTGGGCCGTTCAAGTCTCCACCAATCTCGTTTATTGGGTGTCCGTCTTCACCAATCAGCTCGGCGGGGCGATGGATTTTGTTGATGCTTACGCCACGAATTCGAGCCGGTTTTACCGGGCATGGCTCGTGCCTCCGGCGCCAGCCGGCTTCGCGGTGCTGAACGTGGCGACAAACCTCACGCTGGTTCAGGTTAGCAATGCCGTGCTGCCTTACATGGTTGGGGTCTCGACCAACCAAGGCCAGGTGACAACGTTGGCAATCAATTTCGCCCTCGGGGAAGTCCAAACCAGTGTCGCGAGTGCGATTGGAAGCGGCAACAGTCTCTCGACTTATCTAAGCGCCAGCCGGCCCGCGTTCCTGAACTCACAAGCGTTCGGCTTGCAGGGGTACTCGCAGAGAAGCAATTCAATTCCAACCAATTCTTGGATAATGTTTACTTTTACCAAGACCAACGGCCAGACTGTGGTCGTGGCCGTCACCAATCAGTCTCCTAGCAATTCTGCCGCGCTTGCCAGCCAAGAGTACGCGGCGATTAACGCGCATCCCGCCTTGCAGGGCAGTGACGGCGTTGTGGCCGGGGATTACGTTGTGAACCAATACGGCTCGTTCTTGTTTACCACCTTCAATTTGTATGCCCGGAGTCCCGGCTACCAGGCTGCTGCAATACAAGTCAATCCCATGGTGTCGTCCCCGAAGGTTCCCTCGATCTCGACTCAGGGCAGCACCCTCACGCAAAACCTGTCCGACCTCCAGCCCCGAAACCATCTTTACGTCACGGCCGGCGCATCCAGCCTGGCCCTGACCTTCCCCTTGGATACGACGACCTTGGCTGACGGTTATCACGAGCTAACTGCCGTGGCTTACGAAGGCAGTGACGTGCGAACCCAAACCCATGTGACCGTGCCCGTCCAGATCCAGAACAGTTCCTTGAGCGCGACCTTGACACTGCTCGACCTGACCCATCCAGCCCCGGTGCAAGGCACTTACCACATTCAAGTGGCCGCCAACACCAACACGGTAAGCCTGATCACTTTGTACAGCACCGGCGGCGCGTTGGGCGCCGTCACAAATCAATCCACCGCGACTTTCCCGGTGGCTGGAACAAATTTGTGGGCCGGATTGCATCCTTTCTATGCTATTGTCAAGACTTCCGGTGGGCTTGAGTACCGCACGGGAACCCAATGGGTCCAACTAGTATCCACGCCATAACGGGTTCAAGCCAGCTGTTCGGGCAAAGAAGCGACGGATGATTTGCTCGACTCGATTTTCAGCCAGTTTTGCATCGGGAAATAAAGTCCGCGCATGGTATGTGGCAGCTTGTGGGTGACGACCAGCGTGCTTTGCTCGAATGGCTGCTTCAAAAATTCAAACTGGATGCCAACCCGAAGCCTTAATTCAAATCAGGTTACTTCCCACAGCCTGGCTTTACAGCCAGTTTCGGGCGGGCACATTGACTCTGGATACTGGTTTGGGAAGTTACTTCGACGCCGATCGGTTGGCGAATGCCGGCGAACTCCAGAACGCGATTTGGTTCCTTGAGGATGGGGGGGGACAGAACAATGGTTATGTCGCGCTGGCTGAATCCGCACTGGGCACGAATTTGGCCGGAATCAAGGCGGACTCGAACGGAGCGTATGATGTTGTAGCCCTGAACCTGTTCACGCCAATGGCAACCTGGCTCAGAATCAGTTGGCGGTTGCTCCCGAGCCCACGACGGCCGGCTGTTTTCTGCTTGGCTTGGCTTGGGGGCCTTGGTTTGTATCCAACGCTTTACCCAAAACCGACGTTCCTGATCCAGCGTAACATTCAATGCGCAACAAAAAGTGCAACAACATTCATTTGTTGGCGCAGGAATCAAGGCGTGTGACTGGGATTCAAACAGGCTCCGCCCACATCACCGTAACCCCTCTGTTGTAAGCGACAATCCCTTGACGTCACCACAGTGTCTCCCCGGTGCCGGAATCGCCGACGAGTGCCAGGTTTTTCCTTCCCGGCAAGGGCATCTTGGTTTGTTCCTGGCGCTTGAGCCAGGGCAGATGTGTCTGATTCCATTTCTCAATGACAGCCGGAACAAACCTCGGTAGGGCGGGCAGTCCTCTGCCCGCCGCTCGTCCGCACAACGATTGCGGCGCGCACGGAGTGACGCGCCCTACCCATGTGCCGATTCCCACTGGGAATTGGTATGATACCCGGCACTTGCAGTGTCAACGGTGTGCCATGAATTTTTCAGGGCATATTCCGGGGAATCACCTTGGACCGGGCTTTTAATTCACGGATCGAGGTGGTAGCGGCGGTTCATGTAGAGTTCATCCGCCACCTGAAAAATGGCCTCGG
>OCZT010001964.1_pt1 | contig 21332 bp, 17 predicted proteins | sample 1539031 | NCBI WGS metagenome assembly OCZT01 (sample SAMEA3539308, study PRJEB22396) | soil metagenome | biome: tundra; feature: field; material: soil | place: USA | collected 2010-05 | depth 0.15 m | reverse complement strand
CGGGCGTTTTCTCTTTCTGTAAGAAGGGCGATGTACCGCGACTGCGTCCGGGGAAACTCGTCACTAAAGACAACCGCGACGGTTTGGCCAACCCGTACGTTCTGGCCCAGCTCTGGAATCACCCGGCGGACGATCCCGCTTATTAGTGTTACGGCAGGCGTCTGCCGATAGGCGTCGGCCTCAACCACGCCGGTCGAGGCGGTCGATCCGCTTTCCGTGGATAGCTGTTCACCGACATTCTCGATAGTGATACCGGCATTTTGGATCTGCTCGGGCGAAAGAGTAAGAGTTTGATTTGCAAGTGTCTCGGCCGGGGCTTCGCCCATGGTTGTCGTACGAGGAGCGGGCACTGGCCGGCCGGCCTCTTTGCCGGAACCGGCAAAATACCAGACTAGTCCGGAAATGATGAGTATTCCCGCGATGACGATCGCAGCGATCATTGCGGGATGGATCCGTCGTGCTCGGGGCGGGCCTTCCACTTCGACCCCGGTTTCCTCCGGCGTTACCTCTTCGTTGGGCTTTTCAGTCTCACTCATTTGTTTTCCAGCTCCGGTGCATTTGTCGCACGCAATATCTCCAGCCGTGCGAGATAGGTTTCGAACATTGCATCGATATAGCCGTTCTCGACGTCAATAAAGCGGTGATGTTCGGCGATGTAATCGAGCAGGGTCTTGGAACCAAGCTCATAGGTTTGTCGGACGACGTCTAAATTAGCGGCGGCCTGGTCGCGAACGCCGACGCGATAGATCTCCATGGCACGCGCGGCCCCGTTGTAACGGGCATAGGCTGCGGCGACCTCACGGCGGATCGTCAGCTCGCCAAATTCGCGCCGATTTCGCGCGGCCGCCTGTTCCAATATCGCCGATTCAATGGCGCCCTGGTTTCGATTTCTGGTAGGCAGGTTTAGCTTTACGCCAAACGTGAAGAAATGCATCTTGGTGTCGATCGGAAGCAGTGCACCGGTATCCGGTTCGATTCCCAGAAGTGGAAAGCCGGACCTCATGCGTTGATATCCCGCCATGACATCCGCGTCTACGCGGCCCTCGGTGCGTGCCTGTTCGACACGTGCTGCCGCAAGCTGTTCGACCGCACGAGCACCGAGCAGGTCCGGCCGCGACTGCAGGGCTTGTTCGGTAGCAATGTTTTGCGGCGGCAGGGAAGCGACCAGGTTCTCAAAATCGCCGCGAAGCTTTAGCGGTTCTTCCGGTGCCATTCCGACAAGGTTTCGCAATTCGAGCATGCGTATCTGAAGCGTCGCCTCACTGGTTTCGCGCAAGGCCCGAAGCCGGTTTAGTTCGACCGTTTGCATGCTCTCGTCGAGCGGGGGCCGCCGGCCCTCCGTCACTTGAGCAGTAACGAGTTCGATGTTTTCGATGGCCGAGCCGAGCATCTCTTCTAATAGCTTGAGCTTCAACGCCGCCGCAAGGCTCTCGCCAAATTTTGAACGAACATCGAACGCAAGTTGACGCTCTTGCTCGGCTACGGCAGCGCGGCGGACGTCAAGCTCCCGCTCCGCGACCCGGATTCGAGCGTTTCGCCGCCCGCCTAGCTCAAGCGGCAGCGAGCCCTCGACCATAAGGCTGTTGTCCATACCGTTTATCTGCCTGGTGCCGCGCGCCTCGATACCCGGATTTGGACGAAGCCGAGCCTGGCGGATCATCGCTTCGGCGGCTTCGGCCTCTTTTCTCATCGCGGCGAGATCTGCATTGTTTGTGAGGGCAAGATCGACAAGCTCATTGGCCGTTTTGCCCTGAACCTGGTCGAGGTATTTGCTTACAGAAGCCGATACCGGCTCGTGCATTGGCGGCGGCTGAGTTTGAGCACACACAGATCCCAGCAGCACGAGCAACGCGACACCCGCCAGACAGATCTTGATCTTGTTGAGAAGGACCGACATTCGTTAACGGACGATCAACTTGCCACGAAGCATATTCATTCCACAGGCGAAGATGAATTCACCCGCTTTTTTTGGCGTAAGGCTAATGACCACAGCCTGGTTTAATGGGAGATCGCGTCTAATGCCATAATCACGAAAGACGACCTCCTTGGCGCAGGTATCATCAGTGGTCCTTAGAAACGTGATCTGGGCCGGAATACCGCGTCGAAGCGTAATGCTTGCCGGCTCATAGCCATTATGTGTGATTTGCACTTTCGCTCGTTGCACTCGGGGCTTTGCCTCCGCCAGCGAAACCAAAATAAATAAGCATAGGAATGTCAACATAAACTTGTAAGCGTGCCGCCCGCTGCATAATTTCATATAATTTCTCCTTAGTTTTCGTTTTTATGAATTCGTTCACGTTCCTTGATCTCTTTCTTCAGTTGGTGCTCACGAAGCCATGAGAAAGTAACCGGTGTGACGATCAAAACAAAGAGCAAGCTCGAGACCATCCCGCCGAGCACAGGAGCGGCTAATGGCTTCATTACTTCCGAACCCGCACTTGTACTCCACATTATCGGCAATAATCCCGCAACAACTGTCGAGACTGTCATTACTTTTGGCCTCAAGCGGAGCAGCGCTCCCTCTTTGACGGCTTCGAACAAACTCTTTCTGTCAAAGTTGTCGCCCAATTCCCGTTTCTTTTTTGCCACAGATTCTTCGAGATAGATCACCATCACGACACCGGTTTGAACAGCTGTTCCAAAGAGCGCTATAAACCCTACCCATACGGCGACAGAGAAGTTGTAGCCGAGCGCCCAAACCAGGTAAACGCCACCTGTAAGGGCAAAGGGTACGGCCATCAAAACATGCGCTGCCTCGATGGCCGAGTGATAGGTCATATAGAGAAGGGCGAAGATCACCAGCAGTACGATGGGCACCACTAACATCATCCGCTGCTTGGCACGTATTTGGTTTTCATACTGGCCGCTCCAGCTAATGTAATACCCGGCCGGCAATTGCACGTCCTTCGTAAGTGCGGCTTTGGCTTCATCGACAAACGACCCTACATCGCGTCCGCGGACATTTAGCAAAACCGTTCCGCGAAGCAGCCCATTCTCGCTAGAAATCATTGTCGGGCCGGTCACGGTCCGAATATCGGCGATGCTTGCCAATGGGATCGTCGCTCCTGACGGCGCTGCGATCGGGATCTGCCCGATAGCGTCGGGCGAGGAACGGAACTCTGGCGCGTAACGAACACGGATCGGAAATCTGCGGCGGCCCTCGATAGTTATGCTCAGATTGCTCTCACCGATACCCTTTTCGATAACGTCCTGGATCAACGAGACGTCGATGCCGTAGCGAGCTGCGGCCTGACGATTTATATCGATATCAATATAGGGAGCTCCGCCGATCTGTTCCGGATAAACGTCAGCCGCGCCCGGGATCACCTTTACAATACCGGCAACGTGCTCAGACATCTCTTGTAGAGTTTTCAGATCGTTTCCGAATATCTTAATGCCTACCTGCGACCGCATTCCCGTAGCCAGCATTTCGATCCGGTTGATGATCGGCTGCGTCCAGATATTGGTAACGCCGGGCATCCGCAGAGCTGCGTCCATTTCGGCGATGAGTTTTTCCCGCGTCATCCCCGTTCGCCACTGGTCGGGCTGTTTGAGATGAACGATGGTCTCATTCATGTTGACCGGAGATGGGTCCGTCGAGGTTTCGGCCCGGCCCGCCTTTCCAACCGCCCACTCGACTTCGGGAATACTTTTGAGGATCTCATCCTGCTTGCTCATGATTCGCGTGGCTTCATCGAGTGAGATCGCCGGGTCGGTGACGGGCATATACATCAAATCGCCCTCGTTTAGCGGCGGCATGAATTCGGTCCCGATTCCGGAAGCCAGGAAGATCGCTCCTGCAAATAGGGTCAAGGCGATACATATAGCAAGTAGCCGGTGCTTCAAGGCAAAGAGAAGGGCCGGTTCGTAAAGTCGCCGGAGAAAACGCATGACCGGGTTTGCTCCTTCCGAATGCATCTTTCCGCCAAGAAGGTATGTGCAAAGGACCGGAACCAGCGATACGGCCATTATCGTCGCCGCCAGCATTGCGAATGTCTTCGTGAAAGCCAGCGGATGAAACATCTTGCCTTCCTGTCCAGTCAAGGCAAATACGGGGATGAATGCAAGAATAATGATCGCCATCGAAAAGAAGACTGGCCGGCCGACAAGTTTTGTCGATTCGAGAATGGTTTCCCAGACAAGTTTCCGGTCTTTGGTATCGATATTTCGGAGTTCAATATAGCGAAACGCATTTTCGGTAACGACAATTCCCGCATCGACAAGCACACCTATCGCAATGGCGATGCCGGCGAGCGACATCAGGTTTGACGTGATTCCCATGAAGTACATGAACAGGAACGACGTGAGCACGGCTAGCGGAAGAGGAGTCGTTACGATCAAAATCGATCGAAAATGGGCTAGAAAAATGATGTGGGCGAAAGTTACCAGGAGGAGTTCTTCAAGGAGTGCCCTTTTTAGCGTATCGGTGGCGCGGTTGATAAGCTGCGTGCGATCGTAAAATGGTACCACTTCGACACCGCTCGGCAGTCCGATCTTTAGGTCCTGGATCTTTGCCTTGACCGCGTCGATAACCTCGAGTGTATTGACGCCGTAACGTGCAATAACAACGCCGCCTACAGCGGCCTTTCCATTCTTGTCCAGAGCTCCTGTTCGAAATGCATTACCCAGTTTCACCTCGGCAACATTTCGTACATAGATCGGCGTTCCGTTACTTGAGGTAATTACGATATCTTCAACATCGGATACTGATTGAATTAGTCCGACGCCGCGTACGACGGCCCATTGACCGCTTTGCTCGACAACGTTGCCGCCGACATTGTTATTCGAACGCTGGACCGCTTCGACAACCATCGAGAGCGGAATCTTAAGGCCCCGCAGCTTGTTCGGATCAACGTCGATCTGATATTGCTGAACATAACCACCAACCGATGCAACTTCCGCGACCCCCGGTACCGAATTGAGCTGATATCGGACAAACCAATCCTGAAGCGTCCGTAGGTCGCGTAGATTCATCTGGTCAGATTCAAGTGTGTACCAAAAGATCTGTCCAACTCCGGTAGCGTCAGGTCCGAGCGTCGGTGTAACACCTTCAGGCAACTGCTTTGAAACCAGGTTCAGTCGTTCGAGAACACGTGTTCGTGCCCAGTAGAGATCGATGTTGTCCTCGAAAATAATGTTGACCATCGAGAAACTAAAGGCAGAGCTGGCGCGAACGACGCGGACACCGGGAAGCCCCTGAAGGCTTGTGACCAACGGATAAGTGACCTGGTCCTCGACCTCCTGCGGCGAACGTCCGGCCCAGTCGGTAAATACAATTACCTGTGTATCGGAAAGATCTGGGATCGCGTCGATCGGGGTTCGAAGCAATGCCCAATAACCCGCGGCCGCTAACGCTAAATAGAGCGCGAGGACGATCACGCGGTTTTTCATCGACCATTCGATCAGCTTGTGGATCATTGCTTTTGCACCGTCTCGTTCGGACTACTGCTCACTGATCGGCAGTGTCGCTTTGCCTTTACCCGCCGGTCCTTCGTAGGTGATCTGCGCCTGCCATTCGCCGGTCATATCGAGATTGACGCTGCCCGAGTAAATACCCGGTGTAGCGGTAGTCGTCAGTGTCACCGGATTATTCATAGCCGACATCGACCCCATCGCCGGCATAAAGAAATTGACAGATGCGGCACCGACATCGACCGGCTTTCCGGCGGCGTCCGAAAAGACGATCGTGAGGTTTTGTTTTCCCTTGCGTACGACCCCGTCAGCGTTGGACACGGTGACCGTCAGATTGTTACCGGCCGGACCGCTCTTTATGGTCTTGCCAGTGTCAGGACTAGTACCTGAGCTAGCGCCTGAGTTACAGGCTGCGGACCACACAACGACGGCTATAATAGAAGTGAAAGCGATATATCTGATAGCTCTATTCATTGTTAATTCTCCATTTTTTGGGTTGATTGCTTTGTTTTCGCTTAGCGCGCGCAAATATCGCCTACGCGAGCAGAACGCGGGCGATAGAAAAGCAGTAAGTTAGATCAAATTAAGAGAGATTGAAAGCGGAGGTAGAGATTGGGCGGCCTTGGATACTGCCGCGAATATTTGATGGAGGTCACATCGTTTCTGAAATCTGACGCTTCGGTCTGCCACACCGGGATCACAACGGCCGCTGGCTCAGTCGCCTCTTTAAACGAAAGCCTGTTTGCCTGTTCGGAACGATGCCGGGCTAGAAAATCGCTAGACGACTGTACACAGTTGTATTCGCAGCATCCTTTTTGAGATATCGATGGAGTGTACGAATCGTCGCGCGGGCAACAGGTGTGACGTTCGGTATTGTTTGTGCTGAAACAGCCGCAGACCCCCGCCGATGCCTGACCGGCGACGGCGAAAATAAAGATTAGCGTTACAAAGTGTTTCAACATTAAGCCAAACAGAATAGTAAACCTATCGGCGCCATTGTCAACCAAAAAAGCCGCCGCGTCGTCCTCGGATACAAACAGCGTGCCATGGCCAAACCTTTAAATATAACCTCAATATTACGGGCAATAGCTCATGCGACACTATGCTCGATCCAAGGAACCGCGAAAATATTCGCACATCAAACTCTTTTCCTACACACTTCTGGCGAACGCTCTCCTATATTCCTTCGATTAAGGTTTCGATGTTTGGCATAGCTAACCTGAGAATACAAACCCTTGCTTGATAATTTCGCAAAGGTTCTCTACAGATCGTTTGCTTTTACTCATATCTATCAATAACCAGGACGATACTTTCTACGGCCAATAGAGCTTTATTAGAAACTGCTTCGCGAGTGAAATGATTTCTCCACCGGCGGCGATATCAGCTTCCGGACGGCTGCTCACGATCGATATGCTTCGCGGCTTTGCGGCGATGGCGGTCTTATTGTTTCATGCGTCGGGGCAGGGACTTTTTAGTGAGATCGGACAGATCCACTTGCCATCATCGTGGCTGAAGATCGGTATCTACCCGGCGTCATATGGATTCGCGGGCGTTTATCTCTTCTTTGTGATCTCCGGTTTTTGCATACATCTGCGATGGGTTAAGAACCAGGTACATGGGGGCGGTGAAAAGCCCCTCGAATTTGTTACTTTCTGGAAACGAAGGTTCAAACGCTTATATCCCGCTTACCTGGCGGCTTTATTATTGTATATCGGGGCAAGTTGGCAACTCGGCGATCTGCAACTCACGACCTTTTTCGTATGGGACCTGACTTCGCACCTGTTAATGCTCCACAACCTCGATCCTCGAACTGTGTATAGCATAAAAGAGGTGTTCTGGACGCTTGCTATAGAGGAGCAGCTGTATCTGGCATATTTTCTCTTGATATGGCTACGCACGCGATACGGTTGGATGATCACCCTGTCTGTTACTTTTGCCGCCAGAGCAATTTGGTTTGCTCTCGCTTTCCTCTTGATACGCACTCTTGAGGTTCAGGTTCCTGTTCTCGAATCCGCAATGACCAACTGGTTTATCTGGACTCTGGGAGCCATCAGTGTCGAAGCGCGGTATGGAATGCTGAAACTCCCGTCATGGTGCTATTCAACTATGGTGGCAACATTATCGCTCTTACTCGCCTCAATGCATTATTCGGTTGATTGGCTAAACGGCAGTGTTGGTTATACAGGCAAAGCTATCGTTTTTGTTCTGCAGCCATTATGGGGCATTGGATTTTTTATTCTGCTCAACAAAGTTGCAACGCTCGAAAGCATTCTTTCCAGATTTTCTGTTGTCCGCTCGATCGCGTATGTTGGAACTTTTTCTTACTCGCTTTACCTTGTTCACGAACTGGCCTTCCTCTTTGTCCCTAGTGTTCCTTGGCCCACAAAGGCAGTGATAGCTCTTTTGTTCGCCTGGGTCTTTTATGTATTTTTTGAGAAGCCCTTCATTAACGTCCATAGGCCAACTTCAGAACGAGTGGCATTTGCCTTCTCTTTGAAATAGTCGTCCGCGGACGCGCGTAATCCTGAACGCTGGAGTCACTGCAAATCGTATATTGCAAATATCCCCGATCACAAATCCCTTCATGGTGTTAACAACTTTCTTGTTAACATTTATTCCGCAATAATCATCTATCTACCGGCACAATGAAAGAATCAAAGTGCTATTGAGAATGATAGGGTAGTAAGCTGAACTTTCCGCCTAAATTTTGTCGCGCAAATACGATCAATGCCTGATAGTGAAATAGCTCAAAGTATGTTCGTCTTTAGCAAAGCTCCGGCGGCCGCGTCGACGATCGAACCTGTCCGACCCGAGGCGGTTATTGTTGAACGGATCTGCGACGGCGATTCGGATGCGTTTGGTGAAATGTATCGACTGTTTGCTCCGCTGATCCACGGCGTGGTTCTCGCCCGTGTTCCTCGTGCAGAAGCTCAGGACATTGTTCAAGAGGTTTTCCTGGCCGCATACAAAAGCCTGCACACCCTTCGTGACAAAAACGCGGTCGGACCATGGCTTGTCCGCATCGCGCGAAATCTCACGGTCGAATATTACCGGCGGGCAAAACCCGCGGAAGAATTGCCCGAGAACTTACATGGCAAAAGAAGTCGGGAGACGGAAGCAGCGGAAGTTTTACGGGCGATCCGATCGCTTCCCGACGCATATAGTGAAACGCTCGTGCTGCGGCTGATCGAGGGGATGACGGGAAACGAGATCGCCGAGAGGACCGGCTTAACGCCTGAGTCGGTACGCGTCAATCTGCACGGGGGGATGGAGATGCTGCGGCAAAAGCTTGGCATCGTTGGAGTAAGGAAATGAACGACGAATATCTTTGGGAAAAGCGAGGCGAAAGCTCCGAGATCGAAAGGCTGGAAGACCTTCTCGCCGTCTATCGCTACGAGGAAACGGGTCCGCCACCGCTGCCGGCCTTAAATATCGTTTCGGCTGAGAAGAAGACCTCGCCATGGCGGATCTATTTTCAGTTTGCATTTGGTGCGGCCGCGGTCGCGGTAATTCTTTTTGCGGTGTGGTTTGGTTTTGCGACTCGCAGACCCGAGTCAAACGCGATCGTCGAAACAGGCCGACCTAGAATTATGGAGAGCGTTCCAACTTCGCCGACAACGCCCGACACTCCCCTCGACGCGACTTCGGACACGGGCAGACCCGTACGCGTCGTCGCAAGGGTCAAGAGACAGATGCATCGCCTGCGAACCCGACGTAACGAAACAGCTGCATTTGTCGCAGCTAACAAACCCGTACAGCCGCGGCTTACCAAAGAAGAGAAGTATGCCTATTCGCAACTGCTCCTGGCGCTTTCGATAGCCGGTGCAAAGTTTCAGCAAGCTCAGGACACGATAAAACAGTTGGAGGCACCCCAATTGACTTCAAACGAAAAGTAGTTATTCAGGAGATAGATCATGAGATTGTTTATTAAATATTCCTTGCGTTTAGCCCTAATGATGATGCTCTCGCTTATCGCGAGCAGCGTTATGGCACAGGACGCCGCTCGCCTGCATTTTGAAAAGCTTAACGCAATGGATGCGAGAGCCAAAGATGTTGTCGACGTTAGTATCGACGGTAAGCTCCTTGAACTCGCAAAGCGTGTAACGCTCAAGGTTAACGACGCGGATGCGAAAAGGATCGGTCATGCCATTAGCGGTCTGAAAGGTATATATGTTCGTGTCTATAACTTCGAACACGAGAACGAATACAACGTCGCGGACGTCGATCAGATCCGCGCTGAGCTAAATGCCCCCGGATGGGAAAAGCTCGCGAACGTCCGCAGCAAGCAAAACAATCAAAAGGTTGATGTTTACACCATGTTCACGGGCGACCAGATGAGTGGTGCGGCCGTCGTGATCTCAGATATGAAAAGCGTTGCACTTGTAAATGTCGTCGGCGTAATTGATATCGAGACCCTTGTTGAGCTAAGCGGTAAATTCAATATTCCCAAGATCGATATTCAGCAGGACAAAACGGCTGCCAAGCCAAAGAACGACAAGGAGTAAGGACACATGCAAACAAAAAGAACCATCCTGTTTGCTTCGTTGCCGCTGTTGCTGGTCCTTGCGTTTTGGGTCCCGGCGGCAAACGCGAAAACCGGCGAATATGACCTTATCGTCCATCATCTTAAATCAAAGTACCATGCGAAGAAGGTCCATATTCCATTTATGTGGCTCGCCCGGGCTGCCGTCAACGTCGTGAGACCCGCCGGTGTGAAGAGTTTTAATGTCACGCTTTTTCAGGATCTGAAATTCGCGGGCGACACCGTCGATACCGAGATGCAGTCGGCCATGAGAAGCTCGTTTGGCTCCGATTGGAGCTCAGTTTTCCATGTACATTCCCGCGACGGGCAGCAGGCCTATATGTATATGCGAGACAATGGTAAGGACGTCAAGCTTACGGTCGTCACAATTGAAAAAACGGAAGCGGTACTCATTCGTGCCACGATCAGCCCTGACAAGCTCACGGAATTTATCAGTGATCCGAAGATATTCGGGATATCCCTAAGTTCGGAGTCCCGCCTTTAGGCGGCATCTTCGTTCCCCGTTCGGAGTCCCGCCTTTAGGCGGCTCTTACGTCAACCCGAATGTACTTCTGGCGACACCTAAACGAAAAACAGGGGTGGTCAGTCACGAGAAAGCGGAAAGGATTTGGCGAGAGTACACTGTTCTTGATTATGGTAAAGGTTGGGATGTTTAGTTTTGAACGTTTGGTTTAGAGGAACTCTATGTTAGGTAAAAGCCGCCTAAATGCGGGACTCCAAACTCGAAACTAATACGCTCTCGCAAATACCACCCGTCGATTCGACGGCACACCTGAATAGACGCACTTCCCGAACTCTTCGGGCGCATCTAGAGGAATGCAGCGGATCGTCGCTTTTGTTTCGTCTTTGATCTTTTCCTCGGTCTCGGCCGTACCATCCCAGTGAGCGAGAATAAAGCCGCCGCGTTCGATCTGCTGCTTGAATTCCTCCCACGTGTCGACACGGAACGTATTTTGTTCGCGAAACTTGAAGGCTCTTTGATAAATGTTTTCCTGGATCTCTCCAAGCAAGGCGTGGATATGATCGACAATATCGTCGAGCGAGACTGACTCTTTTGTCAGGGTATCCCGGCGGGCAACCTCAACGGAATTATTTTCGAGATCGCGCATCCCGCTGCCGAGCCTGACCGGAACACCGCGAAGCTCATACTCGGCAAACTTCCAACCGGATCGCTGCTGATCGTCGTCATCGTACTTAACGGAAATTCCACGACTTGTAAGCTCTGCGACGATCGCCGACACGCGCTCACTAATTGTTGCAAGGTCCTCTGGTAATCTATAGATCGGAACGATAACCACCTGGATCGGAGCAAGCTTCGGCGGCAGAATCAAGCCATTATCATCGGAGTGCGCCATTATCAGTGCACCGATGAGTCTCGTTGTAACTCCCCAACTCGTCGCCCATGCGTACTCGAGCTGGTTTTCCTTATTTACAAACTTCACATCAAAAGATTTTGCAAAGTTCTGCCCGAGAAAATGCGATGTACCGGCTTGAAGGGCCTTACCATCCTGCATCAGAGCTTCGATACAGTATGTGTCGACCGCGCCCGCAAATTTCTCACTGGGCGATTTAAGACCACGGATCACGGGCAATGCTATCCAGTCCTCTGCAAACGTTGCATAGACTCCGAGCATCCGCTCAGTTTCCTCGATAGCCTCAGCTTCGGTCGCGTGTGCGGTATGACCTTCCTGCCACAGAAATTCTGTGGTCCGCAGAAACAAGCGTGTACGCATCTCCCAGCGAACGATGTTGCACCACTGGTTGATCAGCAACGGCAGGTCGCGCCATGACTGGATCCAAGACTTATAAGTGTTCCAGATAACGGCTTCGGATGTCGGCCGGATGATCAACTCTTCCTCGAGTTTCGCTGCCGGATCAACGATCAAACCTTTTCCATCCGGGTTGTTCTTAAGCCGGTAATGGGTTACGACGGCGCACTCTTTGGCAAATCCCTCGGCGTGTTCCTCTTCCTTTTCGAGGAAGGATTTCGGAACCAGAAGCGGGAAATACGCATTCTGATGACCGGTGGCTTTGAACATATCGTCCAATGCCCGCTGCATCTTTTCCCAGATCGCATAGCCGTACGGCTTGATGACCATACAGCCGCGGACGGCTGAATTCTCAGCCAAGCCGGCGCGTTTGACTATCTCGTTGTACCATTCGGAATAATTTTCGGATCGTTTTGGAAGACCTTTCGCCATAAAATCAGATTACCTCAGAGACCACAGAACGACTCAAAGTTTAAAAGAAAAAATATACGGCAAATCTTGCTGATAAACAATTTGCCGGTATCGGAGGCGGGTAGCGCGAGTCACTGTAAAGAATATCTTCTCTGTGGTAAAATCCCTGCTTTATGAGCGATTTCCAGCTTGACTTCCAGGACACGGCGACTGCTTTCGCCGACAAGACCGACAAGCAGTTAAAAGAAAAATACAGTCTTTTTAAGAGGCTCAATTCGCCCTTCCTGAGTGCGATCGCAAGGCGCGGAGCATTGATCGCATTGTCATTAGGCTTGCCGGTCGAAGGCATTATCAAATCGACGATCTTCGCACAATTTTGCGGCGGCGAGACTATAGATGAATGTTCATCTACTGTTGAGCTTCTGGCGGCTTCGCGAATAGGCTCTATTCTTGATTTCTCGGTTGAAGGGAAGTCATCCGAGGAAGATTTTGACCGCACAAAAGACGAAATACTTCGCACTATCGAACGCGGCAAAGGCGACCCGCGAATCCCTTTCGCCGCTTTTAAGACGACTGGCATCGCACCCCTTGGTACGCTCGAGAGGTTAAGCGCCAAAAAGAAACTCGACGCCAAGAGCCAGGCAAAGGCAGAGCGAATAAAAAAACGGTTCACTGAGATCTGCGAGTGCGCCTATGACAATGGTCAGCGAATATTCGTCGACGCCGAGGATTCGTGGATACAGGATGCGATCGACCGGATGGCGACCGAAATGATGGAACGCTTTAATAAGGAGCGCCCTTTGATCTTCACGACCTTACAGATGTATCGGACCGATAGGCTGCAGCATCTAAAGGACGCCCGTCGTCGAGCGAAGGCGGATGGGTATCTATATGCGGTTAAGCTCGTTCGCGGGGCATATATGGAAAAGGAGCGTGAACGTGCCGCCGAAATTGGTTACCCTTCCCCGATCCACGCGACAGGGGCCGACACGGATGCCGATTATAACGCGGCGATCGAATACTGTCTGAAACACGTCGACGACGTAGCGTTCGTCGCTGCCACTCACAATGAGAAAAGCACTAGCTTATTGGCGGCAAAAATGCACGAAAGTGATATTCCGGCTGATCATCCGAACGTATTCTTTTCGCAGCTTTATGGGATGGGTGACAATATTTCGTACGTGCTGGCAAAGAATAACTATGCCGTCACTAAATACGTTCCCTACGGGCCGATTGCCGATGTAGTTCCGTATCTTATTCGGCGTGCAGAAGAAAATACATCCACCGCGGGACATGTCAGCCGGGAATTGGAACTCCTTGCGAGAGAATTAAAGCGACGACACCTTGTCTAATTACTACCTAAGCCCGAGCATCAATCTAACCGATCGATCGGAAATCACACGTTGAGGATCTCGCCGCCAGCCATCAAGCGGAGCAACGTCATCATCGGTTAACGAATGGTTGCCGATCCTCGCAACCTGCGTGCTTTCGAATGCCCTATTGGTGAGCGCAATGTGTGCAAGGCTGACGCTCAAATTTGACGGATCTTCGATCGCAGCTTCAGCATCGTCGACGTTCGGGAAAAAGTCATCATAAGCCGCGACATGCCAAACCTTTTCGACACCTTCGCCGTCCGTGGCAAGGACCCGCATAAGCGCATAGGCGCTTTCGAGTTGATAGACAAGAAAATCGCCGGGTTGGAAATTCTGAGCCATATTTCGAGATTAGCATACCAATCATTTTGCAGGTAAAATCCGGTGGGCATGGAAAAGAATATCGATCCAAGATCATTACTGGATATAGCAACCGAAGAGGCCCGGATCGGACTTGCCGAGGGCGGAATACCTATCGGCGCGGCCCTTTTTGATGGCGACGGAAATCTCCTCGGACGCGGGCATAACCGCCGGGTGCAAGAGGGCGATCCTTCGATCCACGGCGAGACCGACGCCTTTCGCAAAGCCGGGCGTCAACGCAGCTATCGCAACACGATAATGGTCACGACACTCGCTCCTTGTTGGTATTGCAGCGGGCTTGTTCGGCAGTTCAACATCGGCACTGTAATCGTTGGTGAGTCGGAAACATTCCAGGGCGGCATCGACTGGCTCCGTGAAAACGGCGTTGAGATCATCGATCTTAATTCCGCCGAATGCATCGAGATGATGTCTGCATACATTACAGCCAATCCCGATATCTGGAACGAAGATATCGGAGAATAGAAACTAACTGTGCCAATACCAATATCCCCAGAACAAGCTTTGCAATCTGTGCGATCCGGCGACCGCGTTTTCATCCACAGCGTTGCGGCCGCGCCGCAGTCTCTGATCAATGCGCTCGTCGGGCGCTCAAATGAGCTTCGCGATGTCGAGATAGTCCATCTGCATACCGAGGGTCCCGCTCCGTACGCCAAGCCTGAGTACAGCAAGAGTTTTCGCGTCAATGCCTTTTTCGTCGGCGCCAATGTTCGACAAGCCTTAAACGACGGACGGGCCGACTATATCCCCGTTTTTCTCTCCGAGATACCGGCGCTCTTCAGGCAAAACGTCCTGCCGCTCGATGTTGCCCTTTTGCATGTTTCGCGGCCCGACAAGCACGGATTTTGTTCCCTCGGTGTATCGGTCGATGTCGCCCGGGCAGCCGCGGAGTGCGCAAAACACGTAATTGCGCAGGTCAACCCGCAAATGCCGCGCACCCTCGGTGATGCGCTTATCCATATCGACGATATTGAGACCATTGTTGAGGTCGATGAACCGCTTCCCGAGGTTGCGATTCCCCAGTTGACCGAGGTCGATCGCGCGATCGGCCGCTATATCGCCGAGATGATTGATGACGGCGCCACACTTCAGATGGGGATCGGCTCGATCCCGAATGCCGTGCTTGCGTCACTCTCAAACCATAGGGACCTTGGAGTCCACACCGAAATGTTCTCGGACGGTGTCATCGATCTCGTGGAGAAAGGTGTAATTAATGGCCGGAAAAAGATAAAGCACCCCGGCAAGATCGTGGCGGGATTCGTGATGGGGACCCGTCTGCTCTATGATTTCGTCGATGATAACCCGCAGGTGTTGATGCTTGACATCGCTTATGTAAATGACACGTCGGTCATCAGGCGAAATCCAAAGGTGACGGCGGTCAATAGCGCTATCGAAGTGGACCTGACCGGCCAGGTTTGCGCCGACTCGATCGGGACACGACAATATTCCGGTGTCGGGGGGCAGATGGACTTTATACGCGGAGCGTCGCTTTCAGACGGTGGAAAAGCCATTATCGCTCTGCCGTCAACAACGAAAAATGGTGAGAGCAAGATCGTTCCATGCCTCAAACCTGGTGCCGGTGTCGTGACAACACGCGCCCACGTCCATTACGTCGTGACCGAATACGGCGTTGCTAATCTATACGGCAAGAACCTTCGCCAGCGTGCTTCCGAATTAGTGCGAATCGCCCACCCCGACCATCGGGAAGCTCTCGACAAGGCAGTCTTTGAGCGTTTTCACAGCTAGCCACGCATTATCGTGTACGTCCGGCTACCTGCTTGAGATTACCACCGGCAAGCCTTTCGCCGAATACTCTTTGTTAAACTCCGCCAGATCGACCGACTTTATCTTTGCGAGCTGCGCAAGCTGAGCATCCACCTGGGCCTCCAGATCACTGAACACGACATATGCTTGCGCTGTCGGTGGATCATCCGAGCTGTCGACCGATGAGCTCAGTGATGCCAACTTATTGTTTAGCCTGATCGGATAGTTCAAAGCATCCTGCCCGCTTCGTATCTTTGTCTGGATCAATGCCTCTTCTACGTCCGTAAGCTTTTTGGAAATATCCCTTGCCATGTCGATCAGTGGTTTCTGGTCCGCCCTTAGCTTTCTGGATGTATTTTCGAGCTGCTGCCGCAGGTCGCGAATGTCGAGGATCGCATTGTGCGTCGCTGATAGCTTGGCATTGATCTTCATCATCAGATCGTACTGCTTGGCAAAATCATCAGGTGTCGTCGAAAGCCGCGGATCAGCTTTGACCGCGAACGCTTCGGTAGAGACCGGTGTACCCCCGATACTAAGCCGCACCTGGTAATTGCCCGGCGGCACACGAGGGCCCGCGATCGAGCCGGCCCAAAGGATCAAACCCGGCACTGTCGTTGCATTTGCCCGGCGATAATTCCAAACGAAAGTGTTCAGACCGACGTCGGCCGGAAGTGGCGGTTCCCGACCACCGCGTCCAAAGGCTGGTTCGGGCGAAGTTTCCGCAGGGCCCACCGCACCCGTCGGTGATTCAGCGCGTTTGGTGAATTTCCTGACGACAGTTCCGGCCGAATCCATAAACTCAAGCGTAACTTCCTTGGAAACCTTTTCCTTTAGATAGTAATTGACGACAACGCCATTTGGCGGATTGCGCCCGACCGTTGCTGTCGGCGGTAAATTAAAACCGCCGCCGCCGACCATTCGATAGGCATCCTCCGGTTTGAAAAGAAACGCCTCGGCGCGTTGGGCGTCGGCGAGCTGGTAAAGCACCGGCAGGTTATCGAGCACATAAAATGATCGGCCGTGTGTTGCCACGACAAGGTCTTTGTCCCGCTTATGAACGGCGAGATCGGCAACCTGCACGATCGGCAGATTCAACTGCAAGCTCTGCCAATTCTCCCCGTCATTTGTCGAATAAAAGAGTCCGCGCTCCGTGCCGGCGTAAAGGAAACCGCGTTTATTAGGGTCTTCGATAACGACCCGGGTGAATTGGTCCGCGGGTATCCCGTTAACTATCTTCTTCCAGGACTTACCGTAATCGTTTGTCCTATACATATAAGGCTTCACATCGTCATTCTTGTAGTTGACGGCTGCCACGTATGCCGATCCCGCGTCAAACGGCGATGCTTTGATCTGATTTACTTGTACCCACTGGGGCATGTCCTTTGGGGTAACGTTCTTCCACGTTTTGCCGCCGTCTTCGGTCAATTGCACGAGCCCGTCGTCGGTACCCGCCCAGATGACGCCTTGCTTGACGGGCGATTCATCAACGGTAAAGATCGTGTCGTAATACTCGATCGTGGTGTTGTCCTGCGAGATCGGTCCGCCAGAAGTTTTCTGCTTCGATTTGTCGTTGCGCGTCAGATCGGGCGAGATCGTCTGCCACGATTGTCCCTGGTCAAGCGATCGAAAGAGCACATTAGCCGCAACGTAAAGGGCATACTTTCCATCGGTCTTGAACGGCGAAAAGATCACCGGGAAGTTCCATTGAAATCGAAACTTCGCACCTTCGGCACCCGAACCCATTGGATTGTCGGGATACGGGTTTACGTCGTGTTCCTCTTTGGTGCGGTGATCGTACCGTGTCAGGAGGCCGTCATAGCTGCCGGCGAACACTATATTCGAATCATCCGGAAGCGGTGCGATCCAGCCTGACTCACCGCCACCGACGTCGAACCAATCATTCGTCGTAACGGCAAAACTACTCGACCGCGACGCGATCCGGACCGTAGAGTTGTCTTGCTGAGCACCGTAGATGTTGTACGGAAAGTCATTATCAAGGGCAACGCGATAGAACTGCGCCGTAGGTTCATCTTGTTCTGTCCAGGTAGAGCCGCCGTCGCTGCTCACGGTCGAGCCGCCATCATTGCTGTTGATGATCCGCTTATCATCGTTCGGATTGATCCAGAGATCGTGGTGATCCCCGTGCGGAGCGCTGACGGTTGTAAATGTACGGCCGCCGTCGATCGACCGATGCATCTGAACGTTCAGGACATAAACGGTGTCCAGGTTTTGGCTGTCCGCATATACACGATTGAAGTACCATGGACGCTGTCGAATCGGTGCTGTTTCATTTACACGCTGCCACGTCTCGCCGGCGTCGTCGGAACGAAACAGGCCGCCATCTTTTGCCTCGACCATCGCCCATAAACGGTTTGTGTTAACGGGTGAAACCGTGACGTTGATCTTACCCAAAACGCCCGTCGGAAGTCCCTTATTTCGTGTGATCTCCGTCCACGTGTCGCCGCCGTCAGTCGATTTAAATAAACCGCTGCCATCGCCGCCGCTGTCCATCCGATAGGGTTTGCGGCCAAATTGCCAAAGGGCGGCATAGAGGGTGTTCGGATTGGACGGATCCATGATCAGATCGCTTGCCCCGGTTTGCGCGTTCCGATAGAGGACCTTTTCCCAGGTCTTACCACCATCTCGACTTCGAAAGATGCCTCGCTGGTCGTTATTTCCCCAGACGTGACCCATCGCCGCGACAAAAACGATATCGGGGTTTCGCGGATGTACGCGGATCCGCGAGATCTGCTGCGTATCCGTAAGACCTATATTCTTCCACGTCCGGCCGCCGTCGAAGGATTTGTAGACACCGTCGCCGCTCGAAACATTCCCACGAACCGTTTCCTCACCCATGCCGACATAAATGATGTTCGAGTCCGAATCCGCGACGTCGATGGCGCCGACCGATCCCGTTTTAAAGAAACCGTCTGATATGTTGACCCAATTGACACCGCCATCGGTGGTTTTCCACACGCCGCCGCCGGTCGCGCCGTAATAATAAACATTTGGCTTGTCTGCAACGCCTTCGACTGCACCGGCGCGTCCGCCACGATATGGACCGACCAATCGAAACTGAAGGTTTTTCAGCGGATCGGCTTTGGCTTGTGCGGCAATCCCGGTTTGTCCGGCGGCCATAGTGAAACCACAGAACAAAAGGACCGTGATGCCTAAGAATCCCTTGCAAAGAAACGATACGTTATCCCATAACACGGACGTGGATGTGTTGCTCATAAATGTTTATCTGCCTATTGAAATGATTTCTAAAGAATGTGTCAGCAAAATTAAACTATAGACTCGTGAAATACAAGCGAAACGCCTCGTTTTGGCGAATTTGTAATCTCCGTCACATTATATGAGCCGTTTTGAAAGCAATAATGATCCGTCATAAGATAATTTGAGATACCTCTCTAACAATAAAGGCAGAAATAAGAAAATGACAGATAACAAAAATGCAGTAATTATCAGCGCGGCGCGAACGCCGACTGGAAAGTTCATGGGTTTGTTAAAAGACTTTACGGCACCGGCCCTCGGCGCGATCGCTATTAAGGAAGCTGTAAGCCGTGCCGGGATCAGCGGCGACCGCGTAGACGAAGTGATCATGGGATGTGTCGTGCAGGCCGGTATTGGCCAGGCACCGGCACGGCAAGCGGCCATAAAAGCCGGTCTTCCGCCCGAAGTTTCGGCATTGACCATCAATATGGTTTGCGGATCAGGTCTGCGGGCGGTCGCACTTGCGTCCCAGGCGGTGCAGCTTGGTGACGCCGAATTTGTGGTTGCCGGCGGTATGGAATCGATGTCAAAGATCCCATACGCAATGCCGGGTGCACGAGACGGTTATCGCATGGGAAACCAGACGGTCGTCGACCTGATGATACAAGACGGTTTGTGGTGCCCCTTCGAGAACTGGCATATGGGTAATACGGGCGAGGTCGTGGCCGAAAAATATCAGATCACGCGCGAGGAACAGGACAATTTTGCATTTAACTCACACAGAAAGGCGGCTGAAGCACAGGCAACGGGCCGATTCAAGGATGAAATGGTGCCGGTTGAGATCCCTCAGAAAAAGGGTGAGCCGATCGTCATGGATTATGATGAAGGCGTACGCCCTGACACGACCGTAGAGAGTCTGGCCAAGCTTCGCCCCGCTTTCAAAAAGGACGGCGGCACGGTTACCGCGGGAAACGCACCGGGCGTAAACGATGGGGCATCCGCTGTGGTCGTTACATCCGAAGCAAATGCGTCCGAACTCGGTGTCAAGCCGCTTGGCCGCATCGTCGCTTGGGCAACATCGGGTATCGAACCAAAGTTGATCATGATGGCGCCAGTCAAGGGCGTGACAAATGTACTCAACAAGGCCGGATGGCAAATGACGGATGTCGACCTTTTCGAGTTAAACGAGGCTTTTTCGGTACAGGCCCTTGGCGTGATGAAAGAGCTCGGGCTCGATATGGAGCGCGTCAATGTCAACGGCGGCGCGGTTGCTATGGGGCATGCGATAGGTAACTCGGGCAGTCGAATTTTGACAACTCTGTTGTATGAAATGCGGCGTCGAGACGTGAAACGCGGCGTTGCTGCTCTATGCCTCGGCGGCGGAAACTCGGTAGCGCTGGCGGTCGAACGAGACTGACTCGATTCGCGCAACAATTCTGCGGTCAAGAACGTATCTCTCGATTGACGAGGTGCACTAAATGACAGCAAAAGAACACAATCGGTTGGTTGGAATATTCCTGATGGCACATGGCGGTATGCAGGCCGTTATAATGGTCCTGCTCTGCGTTTTCTACGCGATAATGGGGACCGCAATGTTTGCGACTGCGCCGGGCGACCAGAAATTTGTCGGTTTGGTATTTGTGGGGCTGATCGTTTTTATTGCGGTTTTGGCGCTGCTATTTGTACTTCCCCAAGTTATTGGCGGCTACAAGATCTGGAAGGAACAGCCCAACGCGCGGACATGGGGAATCGTCGGCAGCATCATATCTTGCCTTTCTTTTCCCATTGGAACGGCCGTCGGGGTCTATGGTTTATGGTTTCTTTTCGGTGAAGAGGGGACGAGGTTCTATCTGGGCGGCCAGACGCAAAACGCATTTCCCGGCCCACCACAACCGCCGCCACCAAATAGTTGGCAATGAAGTCTTTTATAAATTACGGAATATATTCGGGTGATCGGACCAAGCGGGTCCTTTCACCCGTTTTAAGATTGTCTGAAGATCAATTTGGAACTTGAACTATTAAATCAAGAGGAAAAGGTTAAATGAAAGAAATAATCGGAATTATAGGCGCGGGCACGATGGGCAACGGTATTGCTCAAACAGCCGCAAACGCAGGGTTCGATGTTGTGATCTGTGACGTCTCGGCCGAATTTGTCGAACGGGGCCTCGCAAACATTGGCAAGAGTCTCGATCGCTTCGTCAAAAAAGAAACGATGACGGTTGAAGAGAAAGAAACTGTTCTTGGCCGCGTCAAAACCACTACAAATCTCACGGATCTTAAAGACTGTTCACTGGTTGTCGAGGCGGCGACAGAGAATTTCGATGTTAAGAAAAAGATCTTCCAACAGATAGACGATATATGCGGTCCCAATACGATCTTGTCAACGAACACGTCATCGATCTCGATAACAAAGATCGCCGCGGTTACAAAACGGCCTGACAAGGTCATCGGAATGCATTTCTTTAATCC